>Ga0190271_10001298_pt1 | contig 14078 bp, 11 predicted proteins | sample Popmic356T_FD_133747 | JGI IMG/M metagenome (GOLD analysis project Ga0190271, IMG submission 133747) | Populus adjacent soil microbial communities from riparian zone of Weber River, Utah, USA - 356 T | ecosystem: Environmental > Terrestrial > Soil > Riparian zone | place: USA: Utah | collected...
CCGGAGCCGTTCGAGGAGGACCTGGCGCGGCTGGATCGCATCGGCGGGCCGACCACGTTGCCCCACTACCCCCGCGGCTGGGCGATGGCCTGCAACTCGCCGTTCCGGCTCTACAAGATCAACGCCCATCGGGGTGGCCATTCGGTTCCGTTCGTGGTGTCGTGGCCGACCGGCGCGTTGTTGTCCGAGGACGGTCGGAGCGCAACGGAGAGAGGCGAGCTCAGGAGCCAGTTCGTCCACGTGACCGACCTCCTCCCCACGTTCCTCGAGCTGTGCGGCATCGACCGTCCCACGCAGTGGCGGGGCAACCCGGTCCTGCCCCTGGCGGGGGAGTCGGTGATCCGGACGCTGAGCGATCCCGACGCACCGGGTCGCACCCGTGACGTGGTCATCGAGAACGAGGGCCACCGCGGGTATCGCCGCGACGGCTGGGAGGCGGTGACGCGTCACGTCCCCCGAACGCCCTACTCGACCGAGCCGTGGGAGTTGTTCGACATGACGGTCGATCCGACCCAGCTCCGCAACCTGGCGGGCGACGACCCGGATCGCCTCGCCGAACTGCAGGCGGCGTGGGAGTCGGCGGCGTGGGAGAACCAGATCTTTCCCCTCGACGAGGGGACCGGCTACCGCTTCCTGATCCGGCCCCCCTGGACAGACGTCTACGACGAGCCGGTCGTGCTGCGCCGTGGCACCCCGACGCTCGATCGGTGGCGATCCCAGCGTCTCATCCTGTGGCGGGATGTCGACATCGTCGCCGACGTCACCCTCGCCGACGGCGACGCCGGCATCCTGTTCGCCCACGGCGACCAGGGCGGCGGGTACTCGCTGTACCTCGACACGACCGGCGAACTGGTGGCGGCGCACAACGGCTACGGCCTCGAGCGGGAGGTGCGGGGGCCGGTCGTCGCGCCGGGTGAACACCGACTCGGCCTCCACATCACGTGTCCCGGCGACGACGTGTGGGACCTCGCAGTGTCGGTCGACGGGCGGGCGGTGGCCAGCGACACCGGGTTCCGGTTGCTGATGGCCATCGCCCCGTTCGAGGGGATCGACATCGGGATGGACCGGCGGTCGCCGGTGTCGTGGGCGGTCTACGAGCAGCACGGAACGTTCCCGTTCTCGGGTGAGCTCCGCTCGGTGAGCTATCAGCCGGGAACGCCCGCCCCGGACAGCCCGGTGCAGTTCATGGACATGCTGCGCGAGTGGGGCCGCTCGATGGAGTGATTCGGACGCAGGTCAGGGGTTGACCTCGATCCGGGTTCCGAACTGCAGCACCTCACGCGCCATCACCGCGAGCTTGGGAATCTCACCGAGGTCGAGCCAGGTGTTCCCGCCGTCGATGCTCCACTGCGCCGACCAGATCATCGTCACGTGGCCGTACCACCGGTCGCGTCGACCATGGACTCCTGTCGCGGTCCGGTAGACGATCGTGCAGCGTCCCGGCCGGCGTGATTGAGCCGACGGTGACGCCGGGTCGGTCGGGTCGAACGGCACACCCTGACCGCAATCGATCGAGGTGGGTCGGGAGTCGCCGTGCCCATCGACGAGGTTCGGGTCCCCCGAGTAGATCACCGAGCGGATCGGGGTGGCTCGTACCCGGGCGGTGATGCCGTTGGCCGTGATCGACCGGTCGACCACGGTGTTCCAGGTCGAGTCGTCGAACGACACGAACACGGGCTCGCGGAGCGGGACCGGTCGATTGATCGGAGGGGTGATTCGAAATTGTGGAATGGGAAGGCGGGTCACCATCTGTCGACCGATCGCACGGGCCAGATCCGGCGTCGCGGGCGCGGGAACGAGACGAACCTGCGCCGTCGGTCTGCCGTCGACGAACGCCACCTGCATGTCCGAGCCCGTTGCCTCGACGTCGGTCGCCAGGCGTCGGATCGCGTCGATCGCCGGATCGTTCGCCAACGATGGATCCTCCGCCGCCACCCGCAGGACGAAGTCCAACCCGGCCGGAGAGAGCGTTCTCCACTGGACTACGGGCCGACCCGACGTCCCGCGTCGGGCGGACGATCCGCGGCGTCCGGTGGGAGGCGAGATGATCGAGGTCACGATGTCGCCGCCGGAGGTGACCCGGGAGCTCGCTCCGCTGACGCCGTCGGCTCCGGCATCGGGCACTCCAACCACGATCGTCGTCGGGGTGATGGTGGCGACCACGACGAGGAACGCGGAGGCGCTCCTCCACGAACTGCGCCGACGGTGCCGGGACGACCGAGCAGCGGAGCGGCCCGTCCGGGCGCGGGAGGTGCGAGCAGATCCGATCACGGTGAGCCTTCGAGTTCCGACGCGCACGGGTCGGGCGATCCGGGATCGAGCAGGTTCAGGTCGGTGACGTCGAGTGACGTGAGCACGCGGGCTCCGCCGGACGCCCCGGGAAGCACGGCGCGACCGGTCCCGTGGGAGTGAGCCACGGAGTCGTCGACCACGTCGCCGCTGGGGACGTGGATCCCGATTCCGGGGGACCATCCGCACCACGTGAAGCCGAGCGATCCGTCCGTCCCGGCGGTCACCTCCAGGGCGTGATGGACGTAGGACAGGTTGTGACCGTCGGGTGGGCGCACGGCGTAACCCTCGGTCCGATACCGGTCGACGATGTCGTCTCGAACGTCAGAGGCGAGCAGGGACGCCGGGCTCACGACCGCCCTCCACGCCACCGACACCGCGCTCGTCGTGTCCAACGTGCCGGCCGGATCGGCGGCCATGCGCGTGAGCGCCTCGTCGTACCGCACGAGCAGCGCATTGACCTCGGCCCGCAGTGCCGGGTCGCCGACGGGTTGGGGGGTCGGCGGCGGCGATTCCTCCCGATCAGTCCGGTCCGCGGTCGGTTCCGAGGGCGGGGGCGCCGGATCCGGTCGAGCCGATGTTGGCCCGGATGGCCGACCGACCGTGGTCGTCGACTCGAGCTCCTGCTCGATCGGGCGAACCGTCCCGATCCGTGGGTCCTGCGATCCGCATGCCGTCGCTCCGACCGGCACGAGGGCGATGACGACGATCGCCGCGATGCGGCCGAGCGCGGTGGCGCTGGTCGGTGCCACCGGGCGGCCGGCGCCTTCCGCGAGTGATCGGCTCGGTCTGAGCACTCTCGTGGACCACGGCGTTGGACCAGCGGTCGCTACGACCCCCTGGCCCGAACGCCGGGTCCCAACCCGCTGTCCCGCCACCCTCACGCTCTCCCGGTCGAGTCGTCGGCTTCCCGAACTACGTTCAGTAAGTGTGGCACGCACGTCAAACCGAAACAACATGAAATGGGTCGATGTGCGACGTGGCACCGGCGATCCGGTCGGTGACATAGGGTGCGCGGCGGCTCAGGCCTTGGGTGGACGACGGCCTGATGGCCGAAAGACCGGGCCTGTTGGCCGCCACGAGCAGAGCCTGTGGGCGCGAGAACGGAGCCTGTGGGCGCGAGAACGGAGGCGCGTGTGAGCGACCATGTGGTGACCATCGACCTCGGCACGTCGGGTCCGAAGGTCGCGGTGTTCACCGTCGGTGGGTCGTTCCTCGACGGCGAGTTCGCAGCTGTCCCTCTCCTCCTCACCCCGGACGGTGGTGCGGAGCAGGATCCGACGGCCTGGTGGGACGGCATTCGGTCGTGCCTCGGACGGCTGCGCCAGCGGGGCTCGCTCCCTGACGACCTGGCCGCGGTCTCGGTCACATCGCAGTGGTCCGGAACCGTCGCGATCGACGAGCAGGGCGATGCCCTGGCCAACGCGGTGATCTGGATGGACTCCCGAGGCGCCGATGCCATCCGTCGCTACGTCGGCGGCCCGGTTCGGATCCAGGGATACGACCCGCGCAAGCTCCGGCGGTGGATCTCGATCTCGGGCGGGATCCCGTCGCTGTCGGGCAAGGACCCGGCGGCCCACATCCACTGGCTGCGCACCGAGCGCCCCGGGCTTTCCGGACGCACGTGGAAGTACCTCGAGCCCAAGGACTGGTTGAACCTCAAGCTCACCGGACGTTGCGTGGCGACCCAGGACTCGATCGTCCTGCACTGGGTGACCGACAACCGGGACCCGGCCAACGTTCGCTACGACGACACGTTGCTCGGACTCGCCGGGCTCCGCCGAGAGTGGCTGCCCGACCTGATTCCCGCCACCGCGGTGGTGGGCCCACTGGGGCCGACGGCCGCGGAGGAGCTCGGACTGCCGGCCGGAACCCCGGTCATCGGCGGAACCCCCGACGTCCAGTCGGCCCTGATCGGCTCGGGTGCCGTCGCCGACTTCGAGGGCCACCTCTACCTCGGCACCTCGTCATGGCTCACCTGTCACGTTCCGTTCAAGAAGACGGACGTGATCCGGGGCGTGGCGTCGCTACCGAGCCCCCTACCCGGTCGGTACTTCGTGGCGGACGAGCAGGAGGTCGCGGGGGGTGCGCTCGACTGGCTGTCGAAGCAGGTCATGTTCGGCGACGATCCGCTCGGGTCCAACCCGATTCCCGACGACGTCTTCGCCCGTATCGACGCCCTCGCCGGAACCAGCCCACCCGGGGCGAACGGTGTGATCTTCACGCCGTGGCTCAACGGTGAGCGGACGCCGGTCGACGACCACACCATCAGGGCGGGTTGGCACAACGTCTCGCTCCGCTCCGATCGGGCCGATCTGGTCCGTTCGGTCCTCGAGGGAGTGGCACACAACTCGCGTTGGCTCCTCGACAGCGTCGAGAAGTTCTGTGACCGCCCGTTCGAGTGGCTCAACGTCGTGGGCGGCGGCGGTCAGTCCGCCGCATGGGCACAGATCCACGCCGACGTCTTGAATCGACCGATCCGGCGGGTCGAGAATCCGATCCGGGCCAACGCCCGCGGAGCCGCCCTGCTCGCGGGTGTCGCGATCGGCCGACTCGACGTCGACGAGCTCAACGAGAAGGTGACGATTGTGGCAACCCACGAGCCCGACCCCGCGAACCGCGGCCGCTACGACGATGCGCACGGCGCATTCCTGTCGATCTATTCGAAGAACAAGGGCATCCACCGGCGGCTCAACGGGCATCGCCGGCGGAGCCTGCGGAGGAGAGCCTGACCATGGCCAACCAGAGGTCCGAGCCGACCAAGATGCCTGATCCGACGACCAGCGACGGAGGATCGCCCGACGATGCGGCGGCGAGCGATGCCGCGGCCGACGCGGCCGCGAGCGATGCCGCATCCGACGCGGCCGCGTCCTTGCACCCGTACCGGGACCGGTTCGACCGCTACGACCGAATGCCGCCGAAGGGTCGCGACCGCGCCGACATCCTCGATGAGATGCGGGCGATGCGAGCAGACGAGGAATCGCGCTGGGCCGACGGCTTCGCGTCGGGCAGCGTGTACCACGGCGACCCCGACCACATCGCGTTCCTCAACGAGGCGTACGCGATCAACTCCCAGGCCAACCCCCTCCACGCCGACCTGTGGCCGAGCGTCGTGAAGTTCGAGGCCGAGATCGTGGCCATGACCGCCGACATGGTCGGCGGTGGTCCCGATGGTGTCGACACCGTGTGCGGCTCGGTCTCGTCGGGGGGCACCGACTCGATCCTGTTGGCCATGAAGGTCTACCGGGACCGTGGCCGGCTGAACGGGATCACCCAGCCCAATCTGGTCGTCCCGACGAGCGCCCACGCAGCCTTCGAGAAGGCCTGCCAGTACTTCGCCATGGAGCTACGCAAGGTGCCCGTGGCCGACGACGGCCGAGCCGATGTCGAGGCCATGATCGCAGCGGTCGACGACTCCACCATCGCACTGGTCGGATCGGCGCCCTGCTTTCCGACCGGGCTGATCGACCCGATCGAGGAGCTGGCCGCTGCCGCCGCCGATCGGGGCATCGGATTCCACACCGACTGCTGCCTCGGTGGGTTCCTCCTGCCGTGGGCCGAGCGGCTCGGGTACCCGGTGCCACCGTTCGACTTCCGGGTTCCCGGCGTGACCTCGCTCAGTTGCGATACCCACAAGTACGGCTATGCCGCCAAGGGAACGTCGGTCGTGCTGTACCGCACGCCGGAGCTCCGCCACCTGCAGTACTACACGACCGCCTCCTGGGCCGGCGGCCTCTACTACTCGCCGACGTTCGCCGGATCGCGCCCGGGTGCCCTGTCGGCGGCGTGCTGGGCTGCGATGGTGTCGCTCGGTGAGGAGGGCTACCTCGATGCCGCATCGCAGATCCTCGAGACGGCCGCCGCGGTGAAGGCGGGCGTGGCGCTGATCGACGGCCTCGAGGTCGTCGGAGATCCGCTCTGGAACGTGGCGATCCGATCGACCGACCCGGAGGTGAACATCTACGCGGTGCTCGAGCAGATGGGTCATCGTCGCTGGAGCCTGAACGGGCTGTTGGACCCGCCGTCGCTGCACCTGTGCACGACGTTGCGCCACACCGCCGACGGCGTGGTGGAGCGCTTCCTGGCCGACCTCGGGGCGAGTGTCGACGCCGTGCGCTCCGACCCGAACCAGGCCGATGGGCTGATCCCGGTGTACGGGTTGGCATCGATGGCCGAGACCCAGGACCTGGTGGCGGGCGGCCTGCTCAGCTACGTCGACGGTCTCTACGAGGTGTAGCTCCGACGTCGGGTCTGGTCGTGTGCCGCGGTGGGTCGTGCGCTGCCCGCAGCTAGCAGAATGCAACCTCGCGAATCTCTTGACGGAGCGGCCCGTTGGGGTGATCCTCACGTGGGGGAAACACCCCTCTCGACCGTTCCGGGTCTCAGAGGTACTCGGTTGGTCGAATGTTGATCGACCGTCTGCACGGCGCTGCCAGAGCGAACGACGGATGAGCATGCAACGCTGAGCCGCCCGCACGGCGCTGGCTCGCCGCACGCCACCGGGTTCGACCGCACGGGTCAGCGACGTGAAGGCGGTCGATCGCTTTTTCGGCGGTCCGGCACGCGGCCAACCGTTTGCTACCAGCCGCGGAACTCGGGGCTGCGGCGCTCGCGGAACGCGTCGAGGCCCTCGTTGAAGTCGAACGTGTTGGTCAGCATCTCCTGCGCGACGGCCTCGTCCTCGAAGGCGGTGTGGCGGCTCGACTCGAAGGACCGGTTGACGAGCCACTTGATCATGTGGAGCGACTTGGTCGGCGACGCCGCGAGTCGTGCTGCGAGTGCGTCGACGACGGTGGACAGTTCGTCGGCGGCCACGACCTGGTTGGCGATGCCGAGCTCCCGGCAACGCTCCGCCGGACAGTCGTCGCCGAGGAACATGAGCTCCTTGGTGATCTGCGGCCCCACGATCCGGGGCAGGAGGTAGGCACCGCCGGCGTCCGGAACGATCCCGCGCTTGACGAACACCTCGACCAGCTTCGCGTTGTCGGACATCACGACCAGATCGCAGGCGAGCACCAGGTGGGCCCCGCCACCCGCCGCCGTTCCGTTGATCGCCCCGATCACCGGCTTGTCGCAGTCGAGGATCGAAGCGATCAGGCGCTGCCAACCCCACCGGATCATGCGGGCCGTGTCGCCGACCGGGCGGTCCGGTGCGCCTTCGGGCAACGCGGGCGTCGGCTTCGCCGGGCCGCCCAGGTTGGCGCCCGTGCAGAAATGGCGGCTCCCGGTTCCGGTCAGCACGACGGCACGGACGGCGAGGTCCGCCGACGCCCATTCCATGTGGCCGGTGATGCGGTCCCGCATGTCGGCCGTGAGGGAGTTGCCCTGGTCGGCGGCGTTGATCACGATGCGGGCGATGCCGTCGGTCACCTCGTAGAGGATGAGATCGTCGGTCGGCTGGTCGGCCATCGGTAGCGGTTCCTCGTGTCGTCGTCGGATTGTCGGGGCGTCGGCCGCGAGACAGTAGCGGCGGGACCCGAACGCGCCGCACTCCGCCGCCCTGACGTCGCGAGGGTCCCGCCCTACGATCCCCGCCGTGTTCCGACGCCGAACCTCGCGGGCGATGATCTGGGTCGCGGTCGTCGTCGGACTGGTCATCCTGTCGGGTCCGCTGTCCGGGGTGGCAAGCGCCCACGCGACCCTCATCGAGTCGACACCGGGGAACGACGAGGTGGTCCCCGAGTCGCCGTCGAAGGTGACGCTGCGCTTCGACGAGGGCGTCACCACCGACGACGACGGCCTGCGGGTGTTCGGCCCGGATGGCGACCGCGCCGACCGCGGCGCGCCAGCCGTGTCGGATGACGGTCGGACCCTGAGCGTCGGCCTGGACGACGCGGGCATCGGGACCTACACCGTGTCGTACCGGGTGCTGTCCGACGACGGCCATGTCATCCCGGGCTCGTACGTGTACCACGTGAAGCAACGAACCGGCTCCGCGGGCGTCGAGCAGGAGGAGTCGGGGGTGTCGGTCGCCACCGTGGTCGGAGGTGTCGGTCGATGGATCGGATTCGCCGGGGCATTGCTCGCCGGCGGGGTGCTCGCCGTCACGTTGCTGGTCGACCGCCGTCGCGTGCACGCCGGCCCGGCACTGGCCGCCAGTCGCAGACTGCTCCTGCCCGCGGCGGCCGCAGCATTGTTCGGCACCGGGCTCGGTCTGCTGGGCAGCGCCGCTGAGCTGTCCGGACGGTCGATGCCCGACGCGCTGTCGACCATCCCGGACTACGTCTCATCGAGCCGCCCGGGAACGGTCGCGGGCCTCCGGGTCGTGGTCGCCCTGGTGTTGGTGATCGCGGTCGTGGGCGGTCCGCTCCTGCGACGAGCGCCCGCCCTCGCAACCGTGGGGATCCTGGCCACGCTCGCTCTGCCCTCGTTCGGGGGTCACGCCATGGCGAACTCGCCCGCGCCCGTCGCGGTGTTCGCCGATGTGATCCACCTCCTCGCCGCGTCCGCCTGGGTGGGTGGCCTGGCGGTGATCGTGCTCACCTGGTCGGCCGGCACGGCCACGGCGAGCGGGGCGACCGAGCGGGCCGGTGCCGGACAGGCGGGCCTCACCAGCCTCGGTGCGGCCGCCGCGGTCGGCATCGAGTCGGAGGATGGCGGGGCACCGGCCGACGGTGGCGCATCGGGCGGCGACGCCGATCTGCGAGAGCGGCTGCGCCGCTTCAGCCGGCTGGCGGTGATCGTGGCCCCACTCACGATCGCAGCGGGCTCGGTCAACGCCTGGCTCCAGACGCAGTCGATCGATGCGTTGACCGACACCAGGTTCGGCAAGCTGGTGCTGGCCAAGGCCGCGGGCGCGGCCGCCTTGCTCGCCTTCGGCTGGGTTCACCGGCGCTGGATCGCCGACGCCGCCCGAGGGGTTGCCCGGATGGCGTCGCGCCTTCGGTTCGAGCTGGTGATCGGGCTGGCCGTCCTCGCGGTGACCGCGGTGCTGGTGGACACGCGGCCCGGCGTGGACACCGTTTCCGAGCCCGTTCAGATCGTCAGACAGGCGGGGAACACGACCATCCGTACGCTGGTGACCCCGGCCCGGTCGGGGCCCAACGAGGTCCATCTCTATTTCCTCGCTCGGGACGGCTCGTTGACGAACGTCGATGCCACGGAGCTGAAGGTTTCGACCGAGGGCATCGAGCCTCGTAGGGTCCGCCTCACGCCCATCTCTCCGAGTCACGCCTCGGCCCAGGGCGTGCAGTTGACCAGCGGGGTGTGGACGTTCGATCTGACCGTCGTCGTCGAGGGAACGCCAGCCTCCACGAGCTTCGAGGTGTCGGTCCAATGAACAGCCCCGGGCGCGGCGATCGCCGGCACCGCCTCGCCGCCGTCTCGATGTCGTTTGTCGCCTCCGGCTTGCTGTGCTTCGTCTCTGGACTGGTGATGGCCGTCGCCGCTCCCGTCCTGGTCGGAACGGCCTCGGCCCACGGAGACGACGCGATCGCCGAACTGGTCGCCTTCACGCCGGCCGCCGACGGCGGATCGGCCCAGGTGACGGTTCGGCTCACGTTCCAGAACGACGGGGACCCGGTCGACGACGCCACCGTGACGATCAGCGGTGACGACGCCGCGGGACACACGCTGACCCCCGCGACCCTCGATGCAGGAGCGCAGCCCGGACTGTTCGAGGGCACGCTGGCCCTGCCGGGTCCCGGGACCTGGAACCTCCGGGTGACATCGATCGAACCGGAGGCGTCGTTGACCTTCACCCAGACCGTCAGCGCAGCACCCACCACGACCACGCGGGTCGCGCCGACCGATCCGACTGCTCCGACCGAGCCGACGGTGGGCGCGCCGAACGCGCCGAGCGGAGCGATCGACCCGGACGAAGGGGCGATCGACCCGAACGGTGGGAGCTCCCCGATCTCGACCGACGACGGGGGCTCGTCGGCCGGCTGGATCGTCGTTGTCGTCGCCGCCGTGGTCCTGGTGGCGGCGATCGTCTACTTCTCGCTCCGACTGCGCAGCGATTCGAAGCTGACTGATGAACACTGACTGATGAACATTGACTGATGAACACTGACTGATGAACACCGCCTGACCACGTTCGCCACAGGCGGGGGCCCCTACAGGCGGTCGACGATCGAAGCCGCCGCCCGGTCGGCCGCGGTCGGCTCCGTCACCAGGAAGAACGACGGTTCGGTGAGCTCGAGCTCGAGCAGCTGGGGACGGCCGTCCGGACCGGGAACGAGGTCGACACGTGCGTACAGCAGATCCTGACCGAACCGACGTCGCACGGAGCCGAGCACCGCAGCGCCGATCGCGAGCTCGGGTTCCGACGGAGCGCGCCGGCTCACCGATTCGGGCGAGAACAGCCCGTCGACCGACGCCGCACCGGCGTCGGGGAGCAACGGGTCCTTGCGGAAGGCGTGGCTGAAGGTGCCGTCGAAGTAGACGAGCCCGGTCTCTCCGGCGGTGTCGATGTCGGACACGTACGGCTGGACCATCGTCGTCCTCCCGGCGGCGAGCAACGCCTCGGCGTGACGGACCGCTGCGTCGGCGGTCGCGGTGTCGAACCGTGACGTGTCCCACGACCCCGCGGACACCGCAGGCTTGACCACCACGTCGGTCCATCGCTCGATGAGCTCGGCGACGACCGAGGTCGCGTCGTCGCCATCGCCCGGCTCCAGGAACCGGGTCGACACGATCGGGATCCCATCGGCCGCGAGTTCGGCCAGATAGCGCTTGTCGGTGTTCCACGCGATCACGTCGGCGGGGTTGAAGAGTCGGGTGGCCGACTCGACCTGTCGAGCCCAACGCACGAACTCCGTGCGTCGTCGGTGGTAGTCCCAGGTGGACCGCACCACGACGAGCGCGAACTGCGACCAGTCGACGGCGGGGTCGTCCCAGATCGCCGCGACCGGGCTGGCGCCGGAGCGTCGGAGCGCGTCGCACAGGAGTGGCGCATCCTCGTCCGACGCCCAGCCTCCCGTGCATGTGGCGATGCCGATCAGCGCCGATCGATCGATGGAATCGGGTTCGGGCACAGCGGGCCACGGTAGTCAGGGCCCGACCGGATCGATGGGCGTGCGGAACATTCGCTCCACCTCGGTACCCTGCGAATACATACGTCGGGGGCCCGGACCGCGACACGGTTCGTCGAGCGAGCCGATGCCGGGGCCGGAACCTCGATTCGATCTCGACCGGGAAGGACACCATGGCTGACGATGACGAGTTCAACGCGTTCGGGGCACACGACGATGCGGCGCCCGCCGTCGAACCACCCACCGAGTACGACCTCGGCGACGAGGACGACGGCGAGACCGCCGACGGCCAGTGATCCGCCCGAGCCGAAGGAGTTGAGCCGTGCCTGCATATGAGAAGTGGGGTTGGGATCGGACCGAAGGTGGCGTCCGCGGGAACCTGACCACTGCGGTCACGCGATCGGGCATCCGACTGCCGGTCCGCCGCGAGGTCTCCTCACTCGTGATCGCCCTCGTGAACGAGGTCGAGGACAACCTGGGACGGCCGATCAACCCGGCCGCGGGGAACTGGGGGTTCTGCTACCGGAACATCCGCGGCGGCAACTCGCTGTCGGCCCATGCCTACGGGCTCGCCATCGACCTCGAGTCCAGCGTGAACCCGATGACGAAGAACAAGGGTGCGGCCCACACGATGCCGGGCAACTCGGCCGCCGTCGCGGCCAAGTACGGGTTCGAGTGGGGGGGAGCGTGGAGCAACACGGTCGACTTCATGCACTTCCAGTGGAAGGCGGGTCCGCCGGGAGACGCTGCCGGCCGGGTGGCCGATCTCGGTGGCGTGCAACGACCGAACCCGGCTGCACCCCCGACAGCGGCCGGTGGAAACACGCTGGCCCAGTTGGCCCAGGCGATGGACCAGTGCGCGACCGGTGTTCAGAAGAAGGGCCAGACCAGTCCTTGTGCGAAGCTCGCCCAGGCGCTCCTCGCCAACAAGTTCGGGTTCCAGATCGTCGCCGACGGGATCTTCGGACCGGCCACCCACAACGCCGTGGTCGCCTTCCAGACGGCCAAGGGACTCGCCGCCGACGGTGTCGTCGGCAAGAACACCTGGGCCGCTCTCCGCGCCTGACCGTACGGGACGCCTGAGCGGTCAGGTCGGACCCAACGGGTCGGCCTGGGATCCCTCGATCCCCTCGAAGATGTCGAGCCCTGCGTATCGGCCCTGGGGGTCCGCCACCTCGACGACCGGATCGTCGACGTCGTCGTACTCGGTCCTCAGGGCCTTCGACATCGTCGCGTGCATCTCGTAGGTCATCGTGATGTAGGTGAGCTCGAGGATCTCCTGGTCGTCGAGGTGCTCCCGAAGGGCGTCGAAGATGCCATCGGCGACCCGGCCGCCCATGAGCACGAGGGCGTCGGTGTAGGCGAGCACGGCGCGTTCGACAGGGGAGTAGCAGTCGGCGACGGACCAGTGCGGAATCGCCCGGACCTGTTCGTCGGTGAGCCCGACGTCGCGGCTCGCCTTGCAGTGCTGGGAATAGACGAAGGACGACCCACGTGCCCATCCGGTTCGCGTCTGGCCGAGTTCCCGCAGCTTCGGGTCCAGCTTCCGGGTGGGGGAGCGGTAGTACTGGAACCCGCCGCAGCAGTGATCGAAGCAGTCCGGTGAGTTCGCGAAGACCGGCCACCAGTCGCCGGGGGTACCCGACGGCGTTCCAGGGTCGTCGATCGGATCGCGGTCGCCGAACAGGATGCCGAACATCACCTCTCCGAAGGGGTGGAGCTCGGATCTCGGAACCATCCGCAACCGTGGCATGTGGACCTCCTGTGGTCGTGTCGAATCGGTGGTCGATGTCGATGTCGCCGATCGCATTCAACCGCTGGGACGCGCTGGTCTGTGGAAATCCTGACCCGGGACGACCGCACTTTCCTGACCGTGGGCGGCCTGTGGGAGCATCTCGGCCGTGACCGACGTGATCGAACCACCCGTCGCCGACCATCGTGGCAAGGCTGCCCCTCGCGCCGAAGCTGACTCTCCCGCCGAATCGGTGCCCGCACTCACGCGGGACGAGGCGATGGCGCTCATCGAACGCTGTGAGACCGCCGCCCGCATGGGTGAGCCGCTCACACGCTCCGACGCCCTCGATGTCCTCCGTCTCTCCGACGCCGACACCGTGGCGGCGGTGTCCGCAGCGGGACGGATTCGCCGGGCCCACTACGGCAACACCGTCAAGATGAACTTCCTGGTGAACCTCAAGTCGGGCCTGTGTCCCGAGGACTGCAGCTACTGCTCGCAGCGCCGCGGGTCCGAGGCGGGGATCATGACCTATCGCACGGTCGGTGCCGATGTGGTGGCCGACGCCGCCGAGCGGGCGGTCGCGGCCGGTGCCGCACGGGTCTGCCTGGTGGCGAGCGGACGAGGGCCGACCGAGGGCGAGATCGAGCAGGTGGCCGACGCGGTGATGGCGGTACGTGACGCCCATCCCGGCCTCGAGGTGTGTGCCTGCCTCGGGCTGCTGGCCGAGGGTCAGGCCGAGCGGTTGGCCGAGGCGGGGGTCGACGCCTATAACCACAACCTGAACACCTCCGAGGCGCACTACGGCGACATCTGCGCCACCCACGGGTTCGACGACCGGGTCAACACGGTTGAGTCGGCGAAGCACGCCGGCCTGTCACCGTGTTCCGGTGCGCTGTTCGGCATGGGTGAGACCGACGACGACATCGTCGACGTCGGGTTCGCGCTCCGGGCGCTCGAGGTCGACTCGGTCCCGATCAACTTCCTGATCCCGGTCGACGGCACGCCGCTCGCCGGTCGCTGGGAGCTGACCCCTCAGCGTTGCCTGCGGATCCTCGCGCTCTACCGGTTCCTGTTCCCCA
>Ga0190271_10001299_pt1 | contig 14077 bp, 13 predicted proteins | sample Popmic356T_FD_133747 | JGI IMG/M metagenome (GOLD analysis project Ga0190271, IMG submission 133747) | Populus adjacent soil microbial communities from riparian zone of Weber River, Utah, USA - 356 T | ecosystem: Environmental > Terrestrial > Soil > Riparian zone | place: USA: Utah | collected...
CGCCCGAGTAGAACATCAGGCTCGACGGGCTGATCGACGGCACCCAGAACATGCGCGCGTTGTCCATGCCGGCGCGCTGGAACGGCTGGTCGGAGACGAGCGTGCCCGTGTAGTTGCGGCCCATCGACACGAGCGGCCAGCCGTAGTTGTGGCCCGGCAGCAGGATGTTGACCTCGTCGCCGCCCATGGGCCCGATCTCGGCTTGCCACAGATCGCCCGTCTCGGGATTGAACGCGAGGCCGTAACCGTTGCGGTGGCCGTACGTGAATATTTCCGGCTTGGCACCCGCGCGGCCGACGAATGGATTGTCGGGCGGCACCGTGCCGTCGTCGCGGATGCGCAGCGTCTTGCCGACGTGATTGCTCAAGTCCTGCGCTTTCATGCGCAGGCTGTTGTCCTCGGTGCCCGTGCAGCAGAGCCGATCGCGGTCGCCGACCGTGACGTACAACGTCTCGTCGGGGCCGAATAGGATCTTGCCGCCCATGTTGCCGCCGGTTTCCCACGCGTCGGCGAGGAAGATCTCGCGGACGTCATTCAGCTTCTGTCCGTCGAATTGGCCGCGCGCCACGGCGAGCGTCGTGCTCTCACCCTCACCGCGCTTCGGATAGGAAAGATAGACGAGTCGGTTTTGCGCGAAGCGCGGATGCAGCGTGAGCCACTTGAGCTCGTTGCCGGCCGCGACGCCCTCGGCCGACCACACCGGCTCGGCGACGAGCTTGTCGTCTTGAATCAGGCGCACGCGCCCGTTGCGCTCGGCGACGAGCATCGAGCGACCGTCGGGCAGCAGCGCGATGCTCCATGGGTGGACGAGACCCGTCGCGACCGTGACGACGTTGATCTGCCCGCCTTGCACGTCCACGGCGGCAGCGGCTGGAATCGCCGGCCTGCCGGGCGGTGCCGGCTGAGCCTGGATACCAGCGCAAGTCACGACGAGAAAGATCGCACCGAGAACGGTACGGCGATGCAGCATGGTGATTACCCCCGCCCACGATCATAGACCTCGACGCTTCGAGGTCAATGGCGGCCCGAAACCGCGCGAAACGCGATGCCGAGGCTTAGGGGGCAAACCCCGGGCGGCACGAGGACGGGAGATAGCGCGGCTCGAGGTCGGTCGCGCCGGCAGCCGACGGCGCGCCGGCATCCATCGCGACGGCGCTTTGCGGCGCAGGACCGGCTCCGCACCGCCAGACGACCGCCCGATCGGACGTCACATACGGCTGAATCCCGAGCACCCTGCCGGCGAGCATCGAGTTGGCCGCAGCTCCGTACGTCACGAGGATCGTGCCGCCGGCAATGTCGACGCTCTCGACGTACTTGCCGCTCGTGTCGGTCGGCGCAGGCGGCAGCCCCGCTTCGCCGCGGTCCATCGGCGCGGTGCGGCTTCTCAAGTAGGCTTCCGCGACGGCGGCCTTGGGGCCGGCCGCGAGGTTCAGGCCCTCGGAGACCTGCGCGCGGATCGTGTAGTCCTGGTACGCGGGAATCGCGATCGCAGCGAGGATGCCGACAATGGCAAGGAGCGGCACGACGCACGCAAGGATGATCACGCCGGTGGTGTTCGGCGGCGGCTGCTTGCCGTAGTCGTTCTCGCCGCGAGTGCCCGGCACGAACCAAAAAATCAGGGCGGCGAGCGGAATCAGCGAGATCAACGACAGCCAGCCCGTCACGTTCATGTCGTGCGAGCGCTGAATCGTCAGCAAGAATTGCACGACGATGACGGCGATATAGCCGATCCCTATCACGACCAGCGAGGCAGTGGGATCGATCAGAGCGGCCACCGCGGCCACGATGCCGAACGCGAGCATGACGAGGATCGAGAGCCCGATCGAGTACCCGATGAAGCGCACGCGGCCGATGCGGCCTTGTGCGGAGAACATCTTGATCTCGCCGTACTCGTCGACGTCGCTGTCGCCGCGCGTCACATTCGTCTGCGGAGCGGCATAGGGATTGCGGTTCTGCATGGGATGACCTCGCCGAAGAACGTCCCGAAGATGCGACGACATATTAGTGGACGACTCGTAGCTCAGAAAGCGAGTTCGGTCACAGTCGTTTATGATTGCGCCGGACTTACGTCACCCACCGCCACCCGCGAGCAAGCTCACCCGTGATTCGGGCCGTCAACGTCTCGGACATCATCGACACGCGCGGTGTCGGCGCGTTTCAGCTGCGCGTGTTCCTGCTCTGCGCGGCGGTGCTGTTCGTCGACGGGTTCGACGTGCAGGCGATTACCTATGTCGCCCCCGCGATCAGCCGGGATTGGGGCTTGGCCCGCGGGGCTCTGGGGCCCACGTTCAGCGCCGGATTGTTCGGCGTCATGCTCGGCGCGCTGCTGTTGGCGCCGCTTGCGGATCGAATCGGCCGGCGCCGGGTCATCGTCTGCTCCTGCGTCGCGTTCGGTGTCGGCACACTGCTGACGCTTTGGGTGAGCTCGCTCGGCGAGTTGCTCGTGCTGCGCTTCTTCACGGGTCTCGGCTTGGGCGCTGCGCTGCCGAACGCGATCGGCCTCGCCTCGGAGTACACGCCGCACAAGCAGCGCGCGGTCATCGTGATGTTCGTCGGCAGCGGCATCTCCCTCGGCGCGATCGGGGCCGGCGCCGCCGCCGCACAGCTCGTGGAGCCGTTCGGGTGGCGCGCCGTGTTCGTCGTCGGGGGCATGCTGCCGCTCGTGCTCGCCGTAGCGCTGTGGCGGTTTCTACCCGAGTCGATTCGCTTCGCTGCCGCCGTGCCCACCCGCCAAGCGGAAGCGAAGCGGCTGTTGCGCAAAATCGAGCCGAATCTCGGTGCCGACGGCGACGTCGCGATCGTCTCGGACGACCCCGAAGGCGGCAAGGCCACGGTGGTCGACCTGTTCAAGGACGGCCGCGGCGTCGCGACACTGTGCCTCTGGGTCGCATTCTTCATGAGCCTGTTGAACGTCTATCTCGCGATCAACTGGCTGCCGACCTCGTTGAACGCATCCGGCTTCACCCTGACGCAAGCGAACGTCATGACGACGCTCTATCACGTCGGCGGCGTGCTCGGCACCTACACGATCGGGCTCTTCATGGATCGCCTCGGCGCGCATCGCATGGTGCTCGTCGGATTGCTGCTCGCCGTGGTCGGCTTCTACGCGTTCGCGACAGCAACCGGCATGTCGCAATGGCCGACGACCGCGATCCTCATGCTCGCCGGCGTCGGCGTCATCGGCGCGCAGGTCGGTGTCACGGCGCTCGCGTCGATGACGTATCCGGTCACGATGCGGGCGACGGGCTTGGGCTGGGCGCTCGGCGTCGGGCGCGTCGGCTCCATCGTAGGCCCGACGATCGGCGGCTTCGTGCTCGCGACGGCCGCCAACCCGCGCTCCGTTTACTTGGGCTGCATCGTGCCCGTGTTGCTCGGCATGGCAGCCGTGGCGCTCCTGAAGCGCCAACCCACACCGGCGCGGCAGCCGGTCACTGCGAGCTGACGGACGGAGGTTGCACGTGCGCACGGATCTCGGCTTCAAACGAATTGCGACAGAAGAGGCCTTCGCCACGAAGGACCTCATTCGCGCCTACCGCGAGCTGCTCGCGCGCAAGGGCTCGAACGACATCGGCTTCAACAGCCTCATGGGCTACTACCTGGAGAATCCGAGCGAGCGCACCCGCTTGGTCAGCGAGCGGCTGCAGGATTTGGGCGCGCGGCGCATCGACGACATGAACGCGACGGGCATTCACCTGCAGATCCTGTCGGTGACGTCGCCGGGCGTGCAGATCTTCGATGCGCCGACCGGCGTCGCGCTCGCGCGCGCCGCCAACGACGAGCTCGCCGCGGCGATCGCGGCGTATCCCACGCGCTTCGCGGGCCTGGCCGCCATCGCGCCGCAAGACCCCGGAGCCGCGGCCGCCGAGCTCGAGCGCGGCGTGCGGGTGCTCGGTTTGAAAGGCGCGATCGTCAACTCGCACACGCAAGGCGAATATCTCGACGACCCGAAGTTCTGGGACATCTTCGCCGCCGCCGACGCGCTCGACGTGCCCGTCTACATTCATCCGAACACGCCGTCGAACGACATGATCAAGCCGTTCATGACGCGCGGGCTCGACGGCGCCGTGTTCGGCTTCGCCGTGGAGACGGCGCTGCACGCGCTCCGCCTCGTGGTCAGCGGCGTGTTCGACCGGTTCCCCAAGCTGCAAATCGTGCTTGGCCACCTTGGCGAAGGATTGCCGTACTGGCTCTCGCGCATCGACTTCATGCACGGCGCGAGCGTGCGCTCGGGCCGTTACGCGAGCCAGCCGAAGCTCGAGCGCAAAGCCAGCGACTACTTGAAGGAAAATTTCTACTACACGACGAGCGGCATGGCCTGGACGCCGCCCATCCGCTACGTGCAAGACGTGATGGGCATGGACCGGCTCATGTACGCGATGGACTATCCGTACCAGTTCGTGCCCGAGGAAGTGAATGTCACGGACGAGCTGCCGATCGGCTACGAAGACTTGAAGGCGTTCTACCAGACAAACGCCGAGCGCGTGTTCAAGCTCTAGATCGGCACCGCTTCACGGCATCACGGCGTCCAGGCGTAGCTCAACTTGAAGAAGAGCGTGCGGTCGGTCATCTCGAGGTTGCCCGTGATATTGTCGTCGAGCTGATTGTCCGAGTAACCGGCGAACAGCACCGTCTGCGGATTCAGCTTGTACGAGTACAGCAACTGCGTCGCAAGCGAGTCGGTGGTGGGATCGGTCGCGGGATTCACGTACTGGCTGACGTTGCGCGCGATGTCCTGATCCTGCAGCGTCAAACGCACGAAGCTTCGCACGTTGAATTGCCACGTGAGCCGCAGGTCCGTCAGCTTGGCATCGAAGATCGTGGCGCCGTCCTTGGTGCTCAAGTGATCGGACGTATAGCGCAGCCGCACGAGCAAGTGCCGCGTCGCGTTCCAATCGACCTGCGGCTGCAAGCGCCGTTGGTCGGCGAGGCGTGAGTTCGTGTAATCGATCTGCTCGCCGTAGTTCAACTGCATGTTGAAGCTCAGGCCGCTGCGCGGGCGAAACTGCCCGAAGACGAAGGCGCCGTTCGTGTCGTAAGTCACGCCGTTCCAAAACTCCTGGCGGTCGCCGATGCCGAGCCGTGCGAACGACTGCCACGGGCCTTCGAACGAGATGAACGGCTGGATGTTGCGACTGATCAGCTGCCCGCCGACGGTCTCCGAGCGGCCGCCCTGCATACCGGCGCTCCATTCGGTGTACCACGCGCCCCCCTCGCCGTAGAACGTGCGGTTGAACTCGAACCCGTCCTGGACGAGGTCGACCCGCCCGATGAAGCCCGAGTCCGCGCGGAAGGTCGGGTCGAGGTCCTGGTGGTTGATCTGCGCGAACCAGTTGCGCGAGCTGTAACGGTACTCGAGGCGCCATGCGTCGCCTTCGATGTCTTCTTCTTGCCCGAACTCCGCCGCGACGGCGGCGGGATACTCCGTCCGCGAGTCGAGATACTGAAAGCGCAGCGTGCTCTTGTCGTTCATGAAGTAACGGCCGTCGAAGCCGCCGACCTGGTTGCTGTACCCGTCGCCTTCGCGGCTCGTCACGAGCGCGCCGATCTGCGACGTCCGGCCGAATCCAAGGGCGTACCGGCCGACGAACGCGTCGTTCTCTTGATCGAGCGAAGTGCTCCGCGAGCCGAACGGCCCGGGAAACAGCAGGTTCGTGATTGCGTCGTTCGTGGCGAACACGCCGATCGTGTTGTCGCCCGTTCGGCCCGTGAACTTCGCGCCGGCATCGGGGTCCGCGACCGTGCGCGTGAACACGGCCTGCAACGGGCTCGAGTAGTAGTCCTCGCCTTCGAGGAAGAACGGCCGTGACTCCGGATAGAACAACGCGAACGTGGTGTTTTCTTCGAGCTGCGCGACGTCGGCCTCGACTTGCGAGAAGTCGGGGTTCAGCGTGAGGTCGAGCGTCAGATCCGGCGTGATGCCCCAGCGCACGCCGAGGCCCGCTTCGGTCTCGAAATCGCCGTGCTCGAGCTCGCCGGGCGGCGCCGGCGCCGCAGGCCGCGAGTCCGTCCGCGTCGACGTCAGCGTCGGCACGACCTCGAGCGCCTTGCCGGGCTCCGCGTTCGCGAACCCCGTGAACTTGCCGAACTGGCATAGATAACAACTGAGGTTGCGGTCCTGCGCGTTGTTCGAGATCCGCGTGCGCTGTGCGCGCGGCCGAAAGCGCAGCACGTCGATGCCCCAGGTCAGATCGCCGGCCACGCGCGGAAAACGCAGCTGGCTGAAAGGGATCGCCATCTCGACCGCGAAGCCTCGCTCGTTGATTTGGCCTGCGGAATTCCAGATCGCGTCCCACGACTCGCTCTCGCTGCGATTGACGTCGTCGTTGATGAGATCCATCTGGACGCCGAGCGGGTTCACGAAGAACTCGAACGCGCGGCGCTGATCGTTGAACGTGTCGAGCACGACGCCGACGAAGTCGTCGTTGAACGCCGAGTCGCGATCACGCAGGTAGGCGCGAATCGACTCGGGCTCCGGATCGCGCGCATCGAAGGCGATCAAGAGCTGGTCGCCGTTCTCGACGAGGTACGCCGTCGTCTCGACGTCGGGTACCTGATTCTCGCGGGGGTATGTCTCGATCGTCAGCGGCAGCGCGAGCGCCTCGCGCCAGATCGCGTCGTCGAGCACGCCGTCGATCTGCACGGCGCCCGTCGAATGCGGAATCGCCAGGCTCCCGACCCGGCTCGAAGAGACTTCGGCGACCGCAGCGACCTCGGGCTGCGCAACCGCGGCCGCATGCAGTCCCAGGAGCAGGGCGGCATACAGCGCCCCGCGAATAGCGTTCGTCGGCTCCAACGAGTCCCCCCTAACGAGCGGCATAGGCTACCCGCCGCCCTTTTGCAGCGGGCGTGCCAGCATGGCCCCTTAACGTAACATGCTGATTTACAACAGTTGTCCGCGTACTCGTCACTACGGCGAGTCGCGTTTCCGGGACACTAAGTAGCGATTTCGCCCGCGTCTTGGCGCAAACGCTCGCTCGGCCGTCGCGTGCCGTGCCTGCCCTCGGCCGTGTCAAGCAACCCCCTTCGTGTTCCGCTCGGGATACCGGGCGGCCAGCCGTTAGATACGGCAAGCGCGGAATGGTTACATACCGGGCCGCGTGTAACCTTTGGCGGCGCCCGAGGATATTAATCAGTGCTTAGGGTATGGCGACCATAGATTCGTGATGGCAACGAGCGATTCGGAATTGATGCAGCAGGTCCGCGGAGGCCGCACGGCTGCCCTCGCGACGCTGTTCGAGCGCCATCACGCGCGCGTCTACCGCTACTGCCTGCGCATGACGGGCAATCGCTCGACGGCCGAGGATCTCGTACAGGACGTATTCATGAAGATGTTGAAGTACAAGGCGACGTTCAAGGACGACAGCGAGCTCGTGCCGTGGATGTTCGGCATCGCGCGCAACTCGTGCCTCGGGCATCTGAAGCGCCGGGCCAACGACCAAGTGCCCGCGACGCCGCGCGTCGAGGAAGCCGCGGCCGACGACGCTCACGAGGAGCGGCACGACGACCGGGAAAGCGAGCTCGTGCGCCAAGCGCTACTGCGCCTGCCGGCCGAGCGGCGCGAGGTCCTCGTGCTCAGCCGGTTCGAATACAAGAGCTATGACGAGATCGCGCGCGTGCTCGATTGCTCCGTCGGCGCCGTCAAGGTGCGCGTGCATCGCGCGATGAAGCAGCTTCGCGAAATCTATCTCGATATGGCGGGAGAGGTATCGGCATGACGTGCGAAGAGACGACACCGCTATTGATGGACCGTTTGCAGGGGCACCTCGCAGGCGCCGACGAAGAGCGGCTCGCCGCGCACGTTGCGACCTGCGCGACCTGCCGCGCCGAGGTTGAAGCAATGACCGAGACCTGGAACAGCCTGGGGAGTCTCGACGACGAGCAAGTGCCGCACGAGCGGATGCGCGCGCGGTTCCACGCAGGGTTGGCCGCGTATGAGGCGCGCCACTCGCACTCCTGGACGGAGCGCGTGCTTGGCCGCTGGTGGCCGCAGCAGCCGGCGCTGCAAATGGGGCTCGCGGCGGCGCTCGCGCTGGTCGGCGTGCTGATCGGCCAGCAGCTCCCGTCGCCCGTCGACACCGAGGTCGCGGCACTGCGTGCCGAGGTGCGCACGGTCGGCCTCGCGCTTCTCGACCATCAGTCCGCGTCCGAGCGGCTGCTCGGCGTCGAATGGTCGCGGCGCACGGCGCAATCGCCGGAGGTCGTCGCCGCACTACTGGAGCGCATTCAATACGACTCGAACTTGAGCGTGCGCCTGGCGGCCGTTGACGCGCTGCGCGGCGACCTCGACCGGCCCGACGTCATCGACGGTCTCGCCGTCGCTCTCGCTCGGCAGGAATCGCCGCTGCTGCAGGTGGCCGTCACGGACGCGCTGCTTTCGGTCGGCTCGGACCCGGGGATCGCAGCCGTGCGCAGCGTTCTCGGGCGCACCGAGCTCGATCCGGCCGTGCGCGAGTACTTGCAGATGGCTTTGAACGAAGTCGGTGCGGGCGCCGAGGCGGCGCCCGCCGACCCCGAGGTTTGAGCGCGAGGAGAACCCATGCAACCCCTGATTCGCATCGCAACGGGAACGGCTTCGGCCACCCTGCTAGCCTTCGCCAGCAACGTCCGCGCCGACGTCGTCGAGACGCGCGAGCTCGCGGAGACGATCGCGGTTCCCGCCGGCGCGCCGCTCGTCGTGACCGTCAAGAACATCATGGGGCCCATTCGTGTGACGGGGCACGACGGCAACAGCGTCGAGATGCACGCGACGGAAACCGTGCGCGGCGACCTGCAGGCCGACGTCGCACGCGCCCGCGCGCAGATGCAGCTCCGCACCGAGAGCGAGCCAGGTCGCGTCGCGATCCGCGTGCGGTCGATCGGCGAGGACGGCGCGCCCTGCAACAATAATTGCCGCGGGGGCAGCTGGGACGGCTGGGACGGGTACAGCGTCGAGTACGACATCGAAGTGCGCGTCCCGCGCGGCGCCACGCTCGACGTCGCGACGGTCAACGACGGCGATGTGACGGTCGAGGACGTCGACGGCACGTTCGAGCTCAAGAACGTCAACGGCGCCGTCCGGCTCGTTCGGGCCGGCGGCAGCGGCAGCGTGCGCACCGTCAACGGCGACGTCGACGCATCGTTCGCACGCGCTCCGAGCGAGCCCTTGTCGTTTCAGACCGTCAACGGCGAGCTCGACGTGACGTTCCCCGCGAATCTATCGGCCGAGCTCGCATTCCACACGATGCAGGGCGACGTCTTCACGGACTTCGACGTCGAGTCCTTGAGCGACCCGCCCGAAGTGCGGCGTGATCGCGGCCGATTCGTCATGAACATGAACCGCACGTCGGCGTTCCGCGTAGGCGCGGGCGGCGACAGGCATTCCTTCAACACTTTGAACGGCGATATTCTGGTACGGAAGGCAAACTAATGAGCAACAGAATCGGCATCTTTGCATTGTTGGCGGGCGCATCGTGCGCGATCTCCGGAGTCGCAGTGGCGCAGGACCAACGCCTCGCCGTGCCGCTCACCGATCCGTCGCGACCCGCACGGCTCGAGATCGCGCTGTTCTCCGGCGACATCACCGTCGAGGCCTACGACGGCAACGAGGTCGTCATCGTCGCGGACGCTCCGATCCGGGGCGGTGACGAGGAAGAGTCGCCGCGCGAAGACGGCCTGCGAAGGATTCAGAGCTCGTCGGTCGGCCTGACCGTCGAGGAAAGCGACAACACAGTCTCGGTGCGCATGGATTTCAGCCCTAAGAACGCCGACATCGAGATCCGGGTCCCGCGGCGGACGTCCGTCAAGGCGAGCCTCGTCAACGGCGGCGACGTCGAGATCACGGGCCTGACGGGCGAGCACGAGCTCTCGAACGTCAACGGCGACGTGATCGCCACGGACCTCTCAGGCTCGGCCGTCATCAACGCGACGAACGGGGACGTCCGCGCGACGTTCACGACGGTCGACGCGTCGCGCTCGATGTCGTTCATTTCGTTCAACGGCGACGTCGACGTCACGTTGCCCGCAAACCTGGCGGCCGACTTGATCGTGGCCAGCCAGCAGGGCGACGTCTACACGGACTTCGACGTTCAAGCGCAGAGCGATCCGCCGAGCGTCCAGCAGAGAGGCGGCCCAGACGGAGGCAGACAACTCCGCTGGTCGCAGCAGACCCGTTACGCGATCGGCGGCGGCGGCCCCGACATTCAGCTCCGGACCTTCAACGGCGACGTGATGATCCGCAAGCGCTGAGCGGCGCGCAGCCGCACGCGGTTGCAAAACGGCAGCCGCCGCACGACCATCGCCCCACGGCGCCCTCGCCGCCGAAAGGGGAGTCTCATGAAGTGGTCAGTCGCGGCCGCGGCCGCAACGTTCGCCCTCGCTCCACTCACCCTCTGCGCCGACCCCGAGGACGTAGGCCTGTCGAGCGAGCGGCTCGAGCGCATCGACGCCATGCTCGAGCAGCGCATCGCGGCCGGCGACCTCGTGGGCGCCATCGCCATCGTCGCGCGCCGCGGCGAGGTGGCACACGTCTCGACGCACGGCGTCATGGATCTCGAAACTCGCGCGCCTATGCGTGCCGACACGCTGTTCCGCATCGCCTCGATGACGAAACCGATCGTCGGCGTCGGCGTCATGATGATGGTCGAGGAGAACAAGCTGCGCTTGAGCGACCCCGTGTCGCGCTACATCCCCGAGTTCCGCAATCTTCGCGTCGCCATCGCGCGGCCCGAAGGCAGCAGTGGCGCGGCGCCGAGCTTCGACCTGGTTGCCGCGCAACGCGAGGTCACGATCAAGGATTTGTTGACGCACGTCTCGGGCTTGGGCAGCGGCGCGATGAGCAACGCCACGATCGAGCCCATCGCACGCCGCGACGGCGAGACGCTCGCGGACTACATTCCGCGCCTCGGCGGCACGGCGCTCGAGTTCCAGCCCGGCACGCGCTGGGCGTACAGCCCCGGCGCGGGCTTCGAGACGCTCGGCCGCGTGCTCGAGATCGTCTCCGGCATGCCGCTCGACGAGTTCTTCGAGCAGCGCATCTTCGCGCCGCTCGGCATGCGTGCCATCACATTCTGGCCGGCGGAGAATCGGTGGTCGCGCGTGGCGACGGTCTACCAACGCCAAGAGCAACGTTTGGTCAAAGCCGTGATGCCGAACGACACGCTGGGGCGCAACGTCTACTTCCGCGGCTCAGGCGGCCTCTACAGCACGGCCGAGAGCTACGTGCCGTTCGGGATGATGCTTGCGAACGGCGGCGAGCTCGACGGCGTGCGGCTCCTCTCCCGCAAGTCGGTCGAAATGCTCGGCGCCGTGCACGTTCCCGACACGCTGCCGGGCCGGCCGCCCGGCGAAGGTTACGGCTTGAGTGTGCGCGTCGTCACCGATCACGCGGCGCGCGGCACGCTCTTGTCCGACGGAACTTACGGCTGGTCCGGCGCGCAAGGCACGCACTTCTTCGTCGATCCGAAAGAGCAGCTCGTCGGCGTGCTCATGGTGCAGACGCCGAACAACGAGGTCCGTAACGATTTCGAGAACCTCGTCGCGCAAGCGATTGCCGACTGACATGCATCTCGACGCGAGCGTCAGTCTGGCCTTCAACGGCGAATGCGAGGCCGCGTTCAAAGTCTACGAGCGCCTGCTCGGCGCGAAGGCGGAATTCGTGATCACGTGGGGCGCGTCGCCGCTCGCCGACGACGTCCCGCGCGAGTGGCACGGCAAGATGTTGTTCGCCCGCCTCCGCACCCCGCACATGACGCTGGTCGGTGGCGATATCCCCCCGGCTAGTTACCGGCGGCCGACGGGGTTCAACCTCTGCTTGAGCGCGGCCGACGAGGCCGAGGCCGAACGGTTCTTCACCGAGCTCGCCGAAGGCGGCACGGTGGGGATGCCGCTTCAGGCGACTTTTTTTGCAGCGCGCTACGGCGAGGTCATCGATCGCTTCGGGATTCCCTGGGAGATCCGCTGCAGGCAAGCGCCCGTGAGTGTCGGCGCATGAACGACGATCGGATCGTGAGCCTGCTCGGCGAGATTCGCGACAACCAGCGCGAAATGCTCGAGCGCCAGCGCATTCAACTCGAGACCGCGCAGAAACACTTGGAGCAAGCCAAGGCGCAGGTCGCGGAGTCGCTGACTCTGCAGCGAGAGGGGGTCAGCCGCGCGCGGACCATGACGAGGATCGCCCTGCCGGCGATCCTTTTCTGCATTGCCGCGATCGGCTACCTCGTGTTCCGGTACTTCTGACGCTCAGCGCGGATTCGTGTGGTGCGAGTCGTCGACCATGTGCTCGAGCGAGCGGTCGATGCACGGCGGCGACTCGACGATCTCGAGGTCCGTGAGCTCCGCGACGCGCTTCGCGACCTGCCACGGCTCCACCAGCACGGCCGGATCGGAAGCCGTCGCTTCCCACTCGAGCGTGTCGGCGGTGCGGCGCAGCCGCTCGACGACGCGCAAGTCGCCCGTGTGGAACGCGCCGTTGTCGGTCAGCCACGTCTGATCGTTGAAGTTCACCGTCTCGACGACGAGCGTGTCGCCTTCCCAATGGCCGACGGCGTCGCCCAGGAAGCTCGGCTCGTTGTTCGTCGGATGCGGCCGACCGTCGGCCGGCACGATGCGGAAGAAGCTCCCCGACACGTCCTCGTAGAGAAACACGAGCTCGCCGACACGCTGCACGATCTTGTCGGGCGGCCCGATGCGCGGCACGCCGGGCGCGACACAGCGCAGCACGGGGTCTTCCTGGACCTGCCGCTTGTCGAGATCGGCGACGCGCGCCGCAAACTCCGGTCGGTACTGCGGTGTGCTCTGGCGCGGGGCGGGTCCCGCGGCGGGCGGCGGTGGAGCCCCGCTGGCACACCCGAAGATGCAGACCGAGTCGCCCTCCTTGCTCGGCCGCACGAAGTCGATGCCGGCGCCGTTGTCCCAGGTCCCGCTCAGGTCGGGATGGCCGTCCGGCGCGCGCGGTATCCCGGCCGAGGCGCCCGACGACTGCGCCGAAGCAGCCGCTGCGACGGCGAATACCGCAGCCGCTAGCGCGGTCCGCAGCGTGACTGCTCGTGTTTCGCTGATGCCCATTGCGATCTCCGTCATTCGCCGGCGAGTACGTACTCGTGGCCGTCTTCGTAAGTGAGGTTCAAGAGCCAACCCAGATTCGGCGTGCCGTTGCGCGCGAGAATCGCCACGACGGTGACCTTCTGGCCGCCGCCCTTGATCATCTCGCTCGTGAGGCCGGCTTTGCGCAGCATGGCCGTCGGCAGCGACTCGAGCCGCCAGGTCGTGATCTCGCCCTTCTCGTCGGCGACGTCCACATTCACGTAGACGTGCGGATTGATCCAATCGACCTTGTTCACGACGCCCGTGATCGTCGTGCGTTTCGTAGCGTCGAATTGGCCCGCAACGGAGTGGTGCGCGGCTGCGCTCGCGCAGAAAAGCACTACCGCGCCGAGAACGGACAATAGCGGCAGGACGGTTCGTGCCATCGCGGTCATCCCCCAACCCCAACTGGTAGCTCCAATCTTAGCGCAGTTCTATCATGCGGCCTCCGTCCGGGATCGACCGTGGCCCTCGAGCGACGCACTCTGACCGCCATTGCGGCCGTCCTCGCGGCCGGCGAGGCTCCGGCGCAGGAGCCCCTGCCCGACGGCGCCCGCGAAAAATCCATCCGCATCGTCCGCGCGGCATCGCCGCCCGTCATCGACGGCGTGCTAGACGAGGATGCGTGGCAGCTCGCGACCCAGCTCGAGGACCTGCACGAGATCCAACCTACCGAGTACGCGCCGGCCAGCGAGCGCACGGTCGTGTATTTGCTGTACGACAAGGACGCGATCTACATCGGCGCGCGCCTCTACGACCGCGATCCGAGCCAGGTCACGTCGCGGATTCTCCGGCAGGGCGAGGAAGTGTTCGGCGACGACTGGTTCTCCGTGCTGCTTGATCCGTTCCACGACCGGCGTAGCGGCTATCGCTTCATCACGAATCCCAACGGTCTGCGCCAAGAGGGGCTCTTCCAGAACATCAGCGAGGAGCAATGGGACTGGGAAGGCATCTGGTACACGGCCTCGACGATCGACGAGCAAGGCTGGGTCACGGAGATCGCGATCCCGTTCAAGAC
>Ga0190271_10001300_pt1 | contig 14076 bp, 10 predicted proteins | sample Popmic356T_FD_133747 | JGI IMG/M metagenome (GOLD analysis project Ga0190271, IMG submission 133747) | Populus adjacent soil microbial communities from riparian zone of Weber River, Utah, USA - 356 T | ecosystem: Environmental > Terrestrial > Soil > Riparian zone | place: USA: Utah | collected...
CACGACCGCCACCGGCTTTCCCAACCTGTTTTTCCTGCTCGGGCCCAACACTGGGCTCGGCCACAACTCGGTCGTGTTCATGATCGAGGCGCAGATCCACTACGTGGTGGAGGCCCTCAAACACATGCGCGAAAACGACCTGGCAGAGGTCGAGGTCAAGCGCGAGGCCCAGGCGGCGTTCAACGCGTCGCTGGTCGAGCGCTCCAAGGGCACCGTGTGGACGGAGGGTGGCTGCTCCAGCTACTACCTGGACCCGGTGAGCGGCAAAAACGTCGCCGTCTGGCCCGACTTCACCTTCAAGTTCGCGGCGGCCACCAAGGTCTTCGACGCCAACAACTACAGCGTCCGGCCGTTGTCGGCGCTGTCGACCCTCGCGCAGGCGGGGGCCGGTCTGCCCTTGCCAACCTCCGAAGTCGCCTGAGCGCGTCCGTGACGTCGCCGCGCGCGCGTCGAAGCGCGCCCTCGGGCGCGCGAGCGGAGAAACGAGCGCGCGCCGTGCGACTCAGACGTGCACGGCCTTCTGGGTAAAGGCGCGCAGCACCCCGAGCCGGCGCGCGCCAAGGGCGAGCTTGCGGCGCGCGTTGTCTTCGACGGCGGCGATGGCGTACTTCCAGGCGCTCGGACCGAGGTCGTGTCCGAGTCCCTCGATCACGACCAGCCGTGCGCCCGGGATCTGCGACGCCATCAGCCGGCCCGCGATCGGCGGGATCAGCGGATCCTGGGCGCCGTGGACGATCACGGTGGGCACGCGCAGCTTGCGCAAGAGCCGCGTGCGCGGCGGCGCCGCCATGATCGCACCGAACTGGCGCGCAAACCCACGGCCGCTCATGCCGCGATCGAACGACACCGCGGCCAGCTCGCGCAGTCGCTCGGAGGACGTGCGATGTGGGTTGGCGCCGAGCGCGCTCCAGGAGCGCACGAAGTGCTCGATCAAGCCCGCGCGCGAGGTGTCGGTCGGCCGCTTTACCAGTGCGCGTAGGCCCGTGAGCGTGGGCACGGCGGCCCACAGCTCACCCGGACCCGACATCATGATGGCCAGCGAGCGCACCCGCGTCGGCCTGGCGAGCGCCATGCACTGCGCGATCATCCCGCCCAGCGACAGGCCGCACAGGTGCGCGCTCTCGATGCCCAGCGCGTCCATCAGACCAAAGGTGTCGGCCGCCATGTCTTCGAGCGTGTAGGGCGTCTCGACTTTGCGGCCCAGCACGCGGTTGCGCAGCGCCTTCTGGATGTCGGGCGCACGCAGCTGGTCCAGCCGCGTGGACTCGCCGACGTCGCGGTTGTCGAACCGGATGACGCGAAAACCGCGCGCGGCCAGCGCACGACAGAAGTCGTCTTCCCAGATCACCATCTGCGCGCCGATGCCCATGATCAGCAGCAGCGGCTCGCCCTCGCCAAAGCTCTCGTAGGCGAGCTCGACGTCCTCGTTGACTCTTACTTTCGGCATCCGGTGGGCTAGTTAGCGTTTGCAGGCTAGGGCGACCAGGCGACGTCGGTGGACCAGCTGGTCGTGCTGTAGCCAAGTGTCGTCACGAAGTCCCTCGGCAGGGCTACTTCGAGCTTCACGCCCATGCGGTTGCCGCCGCTCTGCCCGCTCTGTCCGCCGACGATGCCTTCGACGTAGGCACCGCGCGCGAAGCCCTGTGCCCACGGCGGGATGAGCTTGGACGCGTCGAAGGCGGCGCTCGCACCCGTCACCTCTCCGCTGGCCCCGGTCTCGACGGAGATCATCGGCACCCAGTCGCCGAACTCGCGCCGCGCCGTCATCACCAACAAGCCGGCGGTCATGTCGGCGGCGATGCCCGCCATCTGCGCCGACGCATCTCCCTCGGCGCCGCCTTTGCCCTGCGAGGGGCTGCCGATGCCGGTGAGCACGGCCACAGCTTCGCCCGCGGTGGTCGCCGCGCCGCTGAACTCCAGCACCGGCGCGCTGCCGCGTCCGCTGACCGTGACGTACAGCTTTTTGCCCGTGGGCGGCGCAAACTCGGCCTTGATGTCCAGCTCGGGATCGGGCGGCATGTCGCCCGTGAAGCGGATGGCGCCGTCCTTGAGTGTGAAGGACTTGCCGAGCAGCTTGAGGTCGCCCCGCACGAGCGTGGCTTCGCCTTGCAGCTTGGGGCCTTCCTCGCCCTGCACGAGCGCGATGTCGACGCCGACCTGCAGCGAGAAGTCCTTGTGCATGAGCCACAGCTCGCGCTCGGTCTTGATCTTGAACGAGCCGATCGAGATGCCGGGCGTGGTCCCGCCGTTTTCCGCCTTCAGCTCGGCCTCGCTGGACGCGTCTTGTCGCTGCTCGTCGGCGAAGTGGATGTCGCTGTGCGGGTCGAGGTTTTGCACGCTCTTGCCGCGATCGCCGGTGAGCCAGATGCGCCCGTCGAGGATCTTGAGCTGCGCCTCCGCCTTCAGGCTGGCGGGGATCTTGAAATCGGCGCGCGCGCGTGTGGTCAGCTCGCCGATGATGGTGCCCTGCTGGCGCAGCGGAAACTTGGACGCTTCCACGTACAGCGCACCGTCGCCGGTGTTGTCTTGGCGCAGCGTCGCGTAGCCCTCGACGCTGAGCTTGCCGCCGCGATCTCTGGCGGTGAGCTTCTTGATGTTGACGCTGCGACCCTTGATGTCGATCCGTCCGTTGACGTCGCGAAACGGCTGCGCCAACGAGGCGACCGAGAGGTTGACGTTTTCGAGCTGCACGTAGCCGACCGCGTACGGGTCGCCGATGGTCCCGCTGACTTGGAGATCGCTGGTGATGGCGCCGCCCACGCGGCCCAGCGTCTCGGTGAACGAGAGCACGTTGGCGAGCAGCAGCTTGTCGAGCTTGAGCTGCGCCTTTACGGGCGATTCCGGAAGCACGGTGGGCGTGCTGCCGTCGGGGTAGCTGAGCGGGACGCTCGCCGAGAGGAAGCCCACCTGCTTCGCCTTACTCTCGAGCTTGGCGCTGAGCTCTGCTTTGGCTCCCCCTGCGTGCGCCTTGGCCTCGACGTGCAGCGGGTTGGTGTTGGGCGCCTTGAGGTTGTCGACAGTCGCTGTCAGGTCGAGGGTCGGCTTTTGTTTGCCCAGGCCTTGCGCCTCGACCTTGAAGTCGGCCATGCCCCCGGCGAGGTTACACAGACCGGGCATCTTGTAGATCGCGATCGACTTGCCCTCGAGCGTGACCTTGGCCGGACCCACGACCGGGTCTTCGCCCGAGAGCGCATTGAGCGCGAGCACGGACGAGACCTTTCCCTTCACGCTGCCGCCGCCGTCGGTGTTGGCCTTGATCTCGACCGAGACTTCGTCTTTTTCCAGCTTGGCGTCGAAGTCGACCGACGACTCTGCGCCGATCGTGCAGCGCCCATCCAGCTTGTCGCCGTACACCACCAGGCCCAGCTGCGCGCCGCCGCCGATCACGCCGTCGTTGCCTTCGAGGTCGAGCTTGGCGTTGGCGCGCATCGGCAGCGAGAGCGCGTAGATCTTGGTGAAGTAAGCAAACACGCCCTGCATCTCGTCGAGCCGGCGCTGCTTGAGCTCGGCGTGCGCCTTGAAGCGCGCCGTGCGCCAGGCCTCCGGCCGTGCGAGCGCGGCGCGCGGGTTGCCGCCCGGCCAGGCGACGAAGCCGTTGAGCGTGATCAGCTCGCCCTTTTCGTCCTTGGCCCACAGGCCGAGCTCGGCTTTTTCTTTGTTCACGTTGGCCGTCAGGCGCAGGCCCTCGAGCGGCTTGCCTTCTTGCTCGGGCAGCTTGAGCGCCGTGGTGATGTCGGCGACCAGCGTCGGATCGTCGAGTGTGCCCTCGGCGCGCAGCTTGGCGTCGAGCATGCCGTCTAGCCCAACCATCTGATCGCCGGCGATCGCCGAGATCTGTGCGACCGGCATGTACACCGAAGCGTTCGCGCTCAAACGCGCGAACTGCATGGCCTTGCCGAGGTCGGCCGGCCGCTTGGGAATCGCGATCGAGGCGTCGATGCGCGCGCCGAGCTCGCTGGTGGAGTACAGACCGATCTCCGTGTCCAGCTTGCGCTCGCCCAGGTCGGCGCGCAGCGCGATGGTGCCGTCGATCGGCAGGTCGGACTTGTAGGTCACCTTCTCCAGGTACAGCTTGGTGTCGACGATCGGCTCACTGGTGGTGCCCTGCAGCTTGGTGTTGCCACCGAGCCGTCCACCGATGCCGTCCACGCCCGCGAGTGCGGACCACTCGGCGAGGTCGACGTTTTTGAGCGCCAGGGTGGCGTCGAGCCGGTCGTCGGCGTCGAGCTTGCCACTCGCGCGCAGCTCTTGTTTGTTGCTGACCAGCGTGAGCTCTTGCAGCGTGAGGCCGCGCTTGTCGTAGCGCAGCTCGCGCAGGTCGAAACGAACGTCTTTTTTCACCACGACGCCGCGTCCGATGCCCTGGGCGCGCAGGCTGCCGTCAGCCGCGCGCTGGCCGCCGACCTCGGCCTTGAGCTGGGTGTCGGGTCCACGCAGCTCGAGCTTGCCGCTGAGCGTGCGCGTCGTGGCCAGCGCGTCGAAGCCCAGCTGGTCGAGCTTGAGCTTGCCGGCCGCAAGCTTCTGCAGCTTGAGCGTGAGGTGCCCCTGCGGAGACGCGATCTCGCCCGACACGGCCAGCCCCAGGTCGAGTGAGCCGAGCTGCGCCGAGGGGTGCTTGAAGTCGCGCACGGTGAGCTTGCCGTTGGCCATCACGGTGCTGGTGGCCAGCTCGGCCTTGATGCCGCCGTCGAGCGTTCCGGCCATGCCCTGCTTTTTCAGGAACTCGATGGCGTCGAGGTGCAGCTGGTGGAAGTCGAGCGCGGCCTTGCCACGGCTGGTCTGCGTGTTGTACTCGCCCTCGATCGAGAAGGCCTTCTCGAGTCCGCTCAGGGTGAGACTGCGCAGGCGCACCACTGGCAGCGGCAGCTCGGCGCGCAGCGCACCGGCCGGAATGGCGCCATCGTCGAGCAACACGCGGCTCCACTTGAGCTCCACCTTGTCGGGTGTCTTGTCGGTGGGCGTCGCGTGCGCGCGCAGGTTGCCCTGCACCTTGAGCACCGGCAGGATGCCCGCGATGGAGGCCAGCTGCATCGGCTGGATGGCCACCGCCAGGTCGTACGCCTTACTGTCTGCAGACGCGAACAAGTCGATCGAGCCGGTGCGTCCGTTGCGACCTGCCCTGACGCGTGCACTGACCTGCAGCTTGTCGTCGACGTTTTTGGCGTCGACACTCAGGTCGACGGGGACCTTGAGCTCGGCCCCGTCCTGTACGCCGAGCAGCGCAAGCACGCGCCGATTGAGGCCGGTCAGCTTCAGCTGCGCGCTCTTGACCGGCCACGGCTCCATGTCCGCGAGTGCGGGCAGGTCGGCGTGCAAGGTCAGTGGCGCGCCCGCCAGGGCGGCATCGATACCGACCTTGCCGCCCTTGTCGGCGCGCCACTCGCCCTCGGTCGTGCGCAGCTGGAGCAAGACCTGATCGTCGCCGGTGACGCGCACGGTGGCTTGCTCGAGCGCGAGCGCGGGCTTGGGGCCGTACACGCCGCCCAGTGCGAGCGTGCCCACCACGGCGCGAATGGTGCGGTCGTCCCACTCGGTCTCGCCGCGCGCGTCACGAATCCGCACGTGCTCGGCGCGCACCACGAAGGTCGACGGCTCGGACGGCGGCTCCTCGGGCTCGGGCGGCTGGTCGGGATCGGCAGGGTAGAGGTGCGCGCGCACGCCGTCGATCTCGACGCGCGTCAGCGTGAGCGTGTTGTGCAGCAGACTGAGCGGGTAGAAGCGCACCAGCGCCCACGGCACGCTGACGATCTCGCGCTTTTGTTCGTCGAACAGCTTGGCGCCGCGCAGGTTGATGCCCCACGGGTCGATGCGGTCGACGCTCTTGACCGAGAGCGTGTAGCCACCCAGGCTCTCGTTCGCGAAGGCGACGCCCTTTTGCACGGCAAACGAGCGAATGGGAGGGATGGTCAGCGCCGCGAACACCAGCGTGACCAACAACAGCGGAGCCACGATGATGGAGCCCACCACCCACAGCGCGATGCGCCCGACCTTACGGAGTGTGGGCCTGGCCATCAGAATGCATCTCCAATGGTGAGGTGGACGGCGCCGCGGAACTTGCCGAAGCCCACGTCCTGCTGGTCGTCGTCATTCGATTCCCACTGCAGAAACTTCTTCGGACGCGCGCCCACGTCGAGGCGAACGGGGCCGATCACGGTGTAGTAGCGAAGGCCGCCGCCGAACGCGGTGTTCAGGTGTCTCCAGCGGAAGCCCTGGTCCGATCGGTCGTTGATGTCCGATTTGAAGCGCTCGTCGGTAGGGGTTTCGGGCGGAACCCGGTTCGGGTCGAAATCGCGATAGATGTCGAACCCCGCGTTGACGTCGCCCATGTCGCAGAAACCGACGATGTAGAAGTCCTTGGACAGCGGGATACGCAGCTCCATCGACGCCTCCCAGCGGTGCGTGCCGCCGGTGCGGCCGTCGCCGAGCTCGCCCGGGGCGAAGCCGCGGTTGGACATCGCGCCGCCGCCGCGCAGCCGGTAGGCCTGCGGGCCCAGGCGCTTGCTCTGCTCGTCGAGCTTGCGCCCTTCGCTGAAGATGCCGAGCCAGCCGATGGCAAAACGACCCGCGAGCACGATGCCGAGGCCGAGCGGCACGTAGCCGCGCGCCTCCGGGGTCAGCCGCAGGTACCTCCAGGTGGAGTCCGAATACTTGGGGTCTTCACCCGGGCTGGAGCCGCCACCCAGGCGCAGCGCCTCGTGCGCGACGATCTTGAAGTACGCGCCCTTCGAGGGCCTGGCCACGTCGTTGCGTAGATCGAGCGTCAGGCGCTGCTCGATGAACGGCAGCCGGTAGCTGGACGGCAGCTCGTAAAAGGCGGCCTTCCGGTCGGTCACCACGATGGGCACCTTCGGGTCGTTCTCCTGCATCTCGTAGGCTTCGGTGTAGTCCTCGTTGAGGTCTTCCTGCACCTGGTCGACGATCGGCTGTCTGCGCGCGACCTCCATGAACTCCTGATGCAGACCGATGCGCCCAATCAGCCGCTGCCTAAAAAAGCCTCGTTCCAGGCCGACGGCCAGCCCGACGTCGTTGCGGAAAAACAGCAGGAACGGGTCGGGTCCGTTGTCCCAGCGCGTCTCGACGAACAGGTTGGTGCGCGCATCGATGATGCCGGGCTGCGAGAAGGTGGCGGTGATGGTGTTGCCGAAGCGCGGCCCACCGTCGGGATTGGTCGGGAACGGGCCCAAAAACAGCAGCCGGGGCTTCTCTTCGATGCGGAACCTGCGCAGCCCACCCACGAAGTTGCGGTGCTCGTAGCTGCCGAGCAGGTGCACGTCCCACTGCGGCACGCTGATGCCTTCATCGGCCGCGTTGCCGGTGCTGCTGCCCGACATGATGCCCGCGCCGAGCAGGATCTCGCTCTCGCGCCTGGCCTCCAGCTCGACCACCACGGGCACCTCGGCGCCGGTGGAGTCAGCCAGGTCACCGCGCACCGTGACCGAGGAGAACGCGCCGAGTGCGTAGATGGAGCGCTGTGCATCCTCGAGCGCGCTCTCGCGGTACAGCTGCCCCTTGTGCAGCATGGTCACGGCGCGCACCGGCGCCTCGGGGAACTTGCCCTTGCTGACCAGACGCAGGTCGCCGAAGCGGCACAGCGGGCCGGGCGTGATGTTGAAGGTGACGTCGGCGATCAGCAGACCGCGGTTGATGGTGACGTCGCCGTGGATCTCGACGCGTGCGTAGCCCGCCTCGCGCAGCACCTTGGCCAGCTCGGTGATGCCCACGTCGTAGCTGGCCTCGTCGAAGATCGCGCCTTTCTTGAGCGTGAGCGCCTTGTCGATCCGTTCCTGTAGCTTGGGGTCGATCTTGCCCTCGACCGCGATCTTCAGCTTGCGCACGCGGACCGGCTCGCCCTCGTCGATCTTGACCGCGATCTCCACCGTGCAGTCTTTGCCGCTACAGGCGTCGGTGGTGCGCGCGGCGTCGGGCGTGAACTTCACCTCCATGACGCGCACCCCGTAGAAGCCGCGCGCCTGGTACCAGCGCTCGACGCGGTCGAGGTCGAGCTTGAGCACCGCCTCGTCGTACACCGGCCAGTCGGTCCAGGGCAGTGCGAACAGCCGTGCCGACCAGCGCGACTTGTCGAACGGCGGCTCGCCGCAGCTCCCTCCCAGGAGCGCTCCGATGCCGAGCGTGATCTTCTCGCGCTGCTCGGTGGCGAGGCACGCGCGCAGGGCATTGGTGTCGAGCTCCTTCATGCCGGTGAACTTCAGCCGGTCGATGCCGTAGCGTTGTTTGGGGATCTCGGCGCACGCACAGAGCAGGGCGAGGCAGGCCAGCGCCAGCCAGTGGGGTGGCGCGATGAGCTTCGACTTCGACACGGGCTGCAGCTGGCTCAAGCAGTGTTTGTGCCATGTGCGGGCGTCTCTCACGTGGGCGCTCTCGTACTTTCCGTGCTCGTCGTGCCGCGTTCTCTGCCAGTGGTGGTGCTCGGGGCGGGGCAGCGTCAAGCGCAGCCGGCCACAAAAGTGCCACGTAGTGGCGAACTTGCCGGAGCGCGTCGGCCCCGCATGCCCCCGCGCTCCCGGCCGACTACCCTTGCTCCATGAAGCTACAGGTTGTCTTTTCGCGCGACGAGCTGGTCTCCTTTGCTTCGGAGTGGCTGCCCCTCAAGCTGCTGCTCGGAGACCCATCCAAGGACGATCGTTATCTCCAGCTGACCGACCCCAAGGCCATCGAGCTGGTGCCCAACGCGGGGCTGCGCATCGCCTGTCGTGCACAGATCCGCTGGCCCGTGCTGGGCCTCAGTGTGCCGATCACGGCGCGCACGCTGAGCGTCCTGCTCAGTCCCTCGATCGCGCTAATCGACGAGCAGCCCGCGCTGGTCTTCCGGCTGAAGATCGAGCAGGCCGACCTGTCCGGGGTGCCGGCGCGGCTCGACGCCACGGTCACCGACGCCATCAACCGCGCGCTGTCCGAGCGTGTGAAGCCAACCTGGCACTTCGGCCGCTCGCTGACGCGCGTCGTGCCCATGCCGGCGATCCTGGCCACGACGGAGTCGATCGATCTATCGGTCCAGTCGGGCGCAGTGGAGGTAAGCCACGAGGCTTTTACGTTCCAGCTGACGCTGAGCGCAGAGGCCCCCCGCAGAAGCGAGGCTCACCCAGTCCCGTAGGCGCCGCCCTTGTGCGCGAGGCTACGAGAGGAGATCGAGCACGAGGGACGAGCACGAGCACGAAACACGAGCACGATCACCCTTACGATCACCCTCACGATTCTCGCCGACGTGGACGACCTCGACCCCGAACACGAGGTAGCTCAAACCGCTGTCTTTCGTACTCGTGCTCGTAGCTTCGTGCTCGCCATTGGGTCCGGCTGGCGAGCACCCCTCACGGGGCCTTGGTCAGAACTTCGCAGCCCTCCGCGGTCACCAGCACCGTGTGCTCGAACTGTGCTGATAGCTTTCCGTCGGCGGTCACCACTGTCCATCCATCGTCGAGTCCGCGCGTCTCGGGCGAGCCGAGGCAGATCATGGGCTCGATGGTGATCGCCATGCCGGGGCGCAGCCGGATGCCCTCGCCTCGCCTGCCCACGTGCGGCACGTGGGGGTCCGTGTGCATCTTTCGGCCGATGCCGTGGCCCCCGTACTCGCTGACGACCGAGCAGCCCTCGCGGTTTGCCAGCTCGACGATGGCAGCTCCGATGTCGCCCAGCCGGCCGTCGCCACGCACAGCCGCAATGCCAGCCCACAGGCAGCGCTGGGCGACCTCGACCAGGTGACGTGCCTCGGGGCTGGGCTGACCGATACAGAACGTGAACGACGTGTCGCCGTGGAAGCCGTCGAGGCAGGTGGTGACGTCGACGTTGACGATGTCGCCGTCGTGCAGCAGCTCGCGCGCCGAGGGGATACCGTGGCAAACGACGTGGTTTTTGCTGGTGCACACGGCCGCGGGAAAGCCCTTGTAGCCGAGCTGGCTCGGCAAGCCGCCGAGCTCGCGCGTGTGCTGGCGCACCCAGCGATCGATCTCGAGCGTGCTGATGCCGGCCGCGAGGCGTGCGCCCACGTGCGCGAGGGTGGCGGCCGCTGCCCGGCCGGCAGCGCGAAGCTTGTCTTGTTCGTGCGCAGAAAAACGTTCAATGGCCACAGCGATACTTTGTGGTGGCGCTCGCCGGCGGGGAAATACCTCTTTGATCTGGGGCGCGCGGCGTCGCACAGTAGAGGCTCGATGAGCTTTTCGCAGGTGCACTACTTTGTCGCGGTGGCCGAGGAGGGGAGCGTCACGCGCGCAGCCCGCCGGCTACACATCTCGCAGCCGCCGCTGAGCCGGCAGATCCGGAGCCTGGAAGACGAGCTCGGGACGGAGCTGTTCTTGCGCTCGGCGCAGGGCGTGCGGCTGTCGGCCGCCGGCGAGACGTTTCTGGTTCACGCCCGCGGGATCCTCGCGCAGGTCGCAGGCGCCGCCGCAGCCGTCCGCAGCCTCGCCAAGCCTGCCGTTTAGCTTCGGCTCGCGCTGGCGGCGAGCGGGCGCTCAGGACAGGCCCGTCTTCATGGTGCGCCGGATGCTGGCGGCGATGGCGACCAGGGTCTCCTTGGCCGGGCTTGCGGAGCGGTATGCCAGCACGATGGTGCGTCCTGGCCTGGGCTTGCTGAATGGGATCACGGCGAAGTTGCCGCGCCTGTTCTCGAGCGGCAGCGCGAGCGTCGGCAGCAGCGTCACGCCGGCACCGCCCGCGACCATCTGGCAGAGCGTGGCCAGGCTGGTGGCGCGGAACCCGAGCTCCTCGGTCTTGGCGCGCTGACAGAACACCAAGGCTTGCTCGCGCAGGCAGTGGCCGTCGTCGAGCAGCAGCACGTTCTCGCCCTCGAGGTCGTGCAGCGAGACCGGCTTCTTACGCTCGGCGTAGCGGTGCGTACAGGCCACGGCTAGCACGAATGGGTCTTCGGCGATCGGCTCGGTGACCAGGTCGCCCAGGTTGGCCTCGAGCGCGAGCACGGCCGCGTCGAGCTCGCCTTGCTCCAGCTTGTCGACCAGCACGCTGGTCTTTTCTTCGCGGTAAATCAGCGACAGACGCGGGAACGTCTTGCGCAGGAGTGGCGCCGCGTCGGGTAACACGTACGGCGCGATGGTCGGGATGAGGCCGAGCCGCAGCGTGCCGGCGAGCGGGTCGGCGTAGTGCTGCGATGTGGTCACCAGGTCGTCGGCATCGCGCAGTAGCGCGCGCGCACGCTCGACCAAGTCGGTGCCGGCCGGCGTGAGTAAGACGCCGCGCCGATCGCGCTCGAAAAGCGCCACGCCGAGCGCGCCTTCGACTTGCGCAATCTGGCTGCTGAGGGACGGTTGGGACACGTGACAAAGTGCTGCGGCGCCGCGGAAACTCTTTGTGCCGGCAACCGCGACGACGTATTGAAGTTGGCGCAAGGTGAACGGGTGGGGCGCAAACGCCATGATAGCTCCACCCTATCACGTCGATTGAAATGTTGTGCCTGGACAATCTGTCGATCGGACGCAAGGTGAGGCTGCGGACGGGTTACCGACCGCTGTGGCGGTGTTACTGGCAGAAGGGCGACGACACCCCGAAGGTGGCCTGCAGTCATGGAATCGCTCGAAGCGCTGCGCGCTGCACTCCCCGAGGCAGCCAATGACATCAAGCTCAACTTGCTCAGCGTGCTGGCCGGACAGTCCACGCTGAACGAAGCGCAGCGCTGGGGCGTCGCACTGTCGTCCGCCTACGCAGCACGCGAGTCGCGCGTGGTCGCTGCCGTGCTTGCCGAGACAACGAAGCTGGACAACGCGCCTCAGCTCATCGACGACGCCAAGGCGGCCGCGGTGCTGATGGCCATGAACAACACCTACTACCGCTTCCGCCACTTCATCGAGAAGTCGAGCTACGAGACCAAGCCCGCGCGCCTGCGCATGAGTCGCGTCGCACAGCCGGTCACCAACAAGCTGGACTTCGAGCTGTTTTCGCTCGCAGTCAGCGCCATCAACGGCTGTGCCAGCTGCGTCAAGGCCCACGAGAGGGTCGTGCTCAAGGGCGGCCTCAGCGAAGCACAGGTCAACGATGCGATCCGTATCGCCGCCACCATCTACGCGGCTGCGATCGCCATCGAGATTGGTTCGTGACACGCGCGTGCACTCTTCGCTCGCGCGCCTTCGGGCGCGCTTCGACGTTGGCTCGTCGCTCGAGCCGGGTTCCGTTCCGTTTACCAACAGAGATAAAGGGGTACCTGCCATGTACAAGAGTCCGAGTCGCTTGTCCGAGCAAGCCCGTCTGAAGATCGCCGAGTCGCTCAACACGCGCCTCGTCGACGGCCTCGATCTGCACAGTCAAATCAAGGTCGCCCACTGGAACATCAAGGGACCTGGTTTTGCGGCACTTCACCCGCTGTTCGAGTCGTTCGCGGTCAGCCTGGCCAATCACAACGACTCGATCGCGGAGCGCGCGGTCACGCTGGGCGCGCGCGTCTACGGCACGGCTCGCTACGTCGCGCAAAAGTCGCGCCTGCCCGAGTATCCCGCCGAGACAACCAAGGACACCGAGCACGTCAAGCTGCTGGCAGAGCGCATCGACACGTACCTGGACGGCCTGCGCGAGTCGCGCGCCGTCGCCGACGAGCAGAAGGACGTGGACAGCGTGGACCTTCTCACTGGAATCATCACCGAGTTCGAGAAGCACGGCTGGTTCCTCAAGGCGTCCCTGGAGACCTGAGCCTACAACCCAGCACAGACCTCCTCGTAAACGTGCCCGTGCCCGTACACGATCTCTGAGTCGATCGATCACGAAGCACGATCACGAGCTTCGTGCTCGTGCTCGCGCTCGATCTCCTCCGAGCCCCCCTGCGGGGACACCCTCGCAGTGTTCCGAGCCGGTTGCTCCCTTTTTGCCGATGTACGACAATCCCGCAAAACCCAGCCCTTTTTCCGGTCTGGGTGAAAGGCGGGAAGGACCATGAGCAACGCAGTCGAGCAGATCATTGCGCACTACGCCGGCGAGAACCCCGGTGTGATCGGGAAGCTTCGTCGCTTGCTGCATACGGGGACGTTGGCGGGCACTGGCAAGCTGGTCATCCTGCCGGTCGACCAGGGCTTCGAGCACGGACCGGCGCGCAGCTTCGCGCCCAATCCTGCCGGCTACGATCCCGAGTACCACGTCAACCTCGCCATCGAGGCGGGCTGCAACGCCTACGCCGCGCCGCTCGGTTTCATCGAGGCTGTCGCGCACAAGTACGCGGGTCGCATTCCGTTCATCCTCAAGGTCAACAACTCCGACTCGCTCGGCGGACCCGACCAGCCGTGCTCGGCGCTGACCTCCGGCGTGCGCGATGCGCTGCGCCTCGGCGCCAGCGCGATCGGCTACACGATCTATCCCGGCTCCGGACTGCGCAACGAGCAGTACCAGGGGATTCGTGACCTGATCGCGCAGGCGCGCGAGGTGGGGCTGCCCACGGTGTTGTGGTCGTACCCGCGCGGCGCCGGCATCTCCAAAAACGGAGAGACCGCACTCGACGTCGTCGCGTACGCCGCGCACATCGCGTGTCAGCTCGGCGCGCACATCGTTAAGGTCAAGCCGCCCACTGACTTCATCGAGCAGAAGGAAGCGCAGAAGTCGTACTTGGAGGTTCCCAAGAGCACGCTGGCCGAGCGCATTCAGCACGTGGTGCAGAGCTCGTTCAACGGCAAGCGCATCGTGATCTTCTCGGGCGGCGCGGCCAAAGGTAGCGACGAGGTGCTCGAGGAGCTGCGTCAGATCGCCAAGGGCGGTGGCTTCGGCAGCATCATGGGTCGCAACGCGTTTCAGCGCTCGCCCAGAGACGGCAAAAAGCTGCTGCAGGACGCGATGGCGATCTTCCGGGGTTGAGCGTCCGTCGAGCACGCAGCTCGTTCGCGCTACGGCAGGTTCCCACACGGGTCGTGGGTCAGCGTGGGCATCGTCGCCGTGTCCCACGCTGCGCTCCAGCGGCCATTGCCATCGCCAGGCGTGATGCCTGCGCTGGCTGGCTCCGCCGCACTCCACACGCCGTTGTCCAGGCTGCCGGTGGACGCGTCGAACTGGGCGCGGAGTGGGCCCTCGAACAGCGCGTCGAGATCCACGGTGTCCGACGGGATGAGCAGGCCGCTGAGCCGTCCCGCGAACGCG
>Ga0190271_10001301_pt1 | contig 14069 bp, 14 predicted proteins | sample Popmic356T_FD_133747 | JGI IMG/M metagenome (GOLD analysis project Ga0190271, IMG submission 133747) | Populus adjacent soil microbial communities from riparian zone of Weber River, Utah, USA - 356 T | ecosystem: Environmental > Terrestrial > Soil > Riparian zone | place: USA: Utah | collected...
CGTAGCGATAGCCCTCGGTTGCCAGCAGCACCCGCGGCTCGATCTGCTTGAAGCGGTCGACGACGGTGGGCACCCCGAACTCGGGCGCGCAGCTAGACCAGACGGCGCCGATGCTCGCGCAGGCGAGGAAGGCCACCACCGTCTCGGGGACGTTCGGCATGTAGGCCGCCACGCGGTCACCGCGCTCGACGCCCAGCCCGCGCAGGCCGGCGGCACAGCGCGCGGTCTGCTCGCGGAGCTCGTCCCAGGACATCTCGGCGAGCGGGCTCGACTCAGTCGTGTGCAGGATCGCGGTCGCGCCGGGGCGCGCGCGCCGAAACAGCTGCTCCGCGTAGTTCAGGCGCGTGCCCGGGAACCACTCGGCCCCCGGCATGCGGTCATCGCCGAGCACCCGCACGGGTGGCGGCCCGACCTCGTAGCGCTCCCAGATCGCGCCCCAGAAGCCCTCCAGGTCCTCGACCGACCAGCGCCACAGCTCGTGGTAGTCGGAGAAGCCGCGCTCCTCGATGAAGGCCGAGAGCTTGGACGGTCCGCGCGGCTCCCAGAGCAGATCTCCCTCACGCATCGGCGAGTAACCCTAGGGCTTCGCGAGAGCGGACTGCAGACGCGCCGAGCGCTCCCGCCCGCGGCGGCGCTCGTCCTCGACGAGCGGCTCGAGCAGCGCGCGCGCAAGCAGCGGCGTCACGCCCATGACCGCGAAGGCCATCGCCCAGGAGACCTCGGATGCGAGCGCGCCGAGCGCCACCGGCACGCCGGCGGCGACAATGCGCATGGCGGTGTTCTGGATGCCCATCGCCTTGCCGGCCTGGCGCCGTCCGGAGATCTCCGCCGCGGCCGTGAACGACAGCCCGTTCCAGCTCATCGCGGCGATGCCGCCGGCCATCAGCACCGGCACCGCGATCGCCGCGGGCGCCGGCGACAGCGCCGTCGCCGCCAGCAGCAGCAGTCCGGCCGCGGTGGCGAGCCGGCGGAAGGGCTCGATGCGCTCGCCGCGCAGGTCGGACCAGCGCCCGGCCGCGACGCGGGCGAGCGCGGCGCCCAGCTGCGTCGTCCCGAGCGCGACGGCGGCCGCTGCGGCCGACCAGCCGCGCTCGTCGTACAGATAGAGGACGAGCAGCGAGGTCACGCCCACCTGGCCGATGATCATCAGCGACGAGGCGGCACTGAGCCGCCAGATGCGCGGGTCGCGGACGGCGTCCGGCGCGGGCGGCGCGGCCGACTCGACACGCGGGCCCTCACGCAGCCAGATTGCCGCGGCGACGGCGGCGAGGAGCAGCCCGCCCGCCAGCGCGTACAGAGCGGCGTCGAGGCCGGCGCCGGCTGCCAGCGGCGGTAGCGAGAAGGACGCGGCGGCGGCGCCCACCGGCACCGCGGTCTGTCTGAGCCCGAGCGCGAAGCCGCGCTCGTCGCGCGGGAACCAGTGGAAGACCGCACGCCCGCTGGCGGCGATCCCGGCCGCGCCGAGCGCGCCTGCGAGGGCCACGCCGCCGAGCAGGGCGCCGTACCCGTCCGATGCGGCCACGCCCGCCACCACGAGCGACGCCGAGCCGAGGCCGACGACGATCACCGGCCGCTCCCCCACCCGGTCGGCCAGCACGCCCCAGGCGAGCAGCGTCGCGACCGTGCCGAGCCCGAACGCGCTGAAGACGGCCGTGACCTCGATGAGCGTGAGCCCGAAAGTGCTCTGGATCGCGGGGCCGAGCGCCGGCAAACCACCCTGCACCGCGGACAGCGCCGCCGTCGCTCCCGCCCCGACCGCCAGTACCACCCAGCGGTAGCGCGCAGGCTTCGGCTTAGCGGCTGTCATCCCTAAACGGTCACCGATTTCGAGTCTACGCGGGGACATGTGAGCTCTCTCATCGCGCCCTCATGCTGAGCTAACGGCGAGCGGGGATCTTGACCGCGTCAACCCGACCGAAGGAGATGAGGATGGCCTACAAGTCGGCATTCAGCGCAGCGGTCCCCGCCGCGCGCGCCAGCCGCGACGACACCAACACGAACACCGGGCGCCGGCGCAAGCGCCGTCGTCGCCGCCGGCGCCGCCGTCGCAACACGAACACCTAGGCACGCGGGTGGCGCACTCACCCCAGGTGGACGGTCCGGCCGCAAGGCCGGGCCGTCTGCGTGCCTTACTCAGCCCGGGCGAGCACGACAGCGGCCTCGTCGAGGCCGCGCCGGGCGTCCCGCCGCGCGAGCTCCTCCGGCGCTTCTGGCCGTTCGCGCGCCCCTACCGGCGCGCGATCTTCGCCGGCCTCGCGCTCGTCGCGCTGATCCCTGCCGTTCAGGCCGCCGAGATCTGGCTCTTCGGGGTCGTCGTCGACGAGGTGATCGTCCCCGGCGCCGTCGCGGCGCTGCCCTGGATCGCCGTGGCCGTGCTCGGCCTGACGCTGCTCGGCGCGGCGCTGTCGTTCGCCGAGGACTACGCCTGGACCTGGGCGGGCGAGCGCTTCCTGCTCGACCTGCGCGCCAGCTTCTTCACGCACGTGCAGTCGCTGTCGCTCGACTCGCTCGACCGGCGCCGGCTCGGCGACCTGCTCTCGCGGCTCACGAGCGACATCCAGGCGATCGAGAGCTTCGTGCTGGGCGGGCTGGGCGAGGGCGTCTCGGCGATCGCCCGCATCCTCATCTTCACGGCGGCGCTCTTCCTGCTCGATCCGCTGCTCGCCGCCGTCACGCTCGTGCTCGCCCTGCCCTTCCTGCTCGTGACGCGCCGCTTCGCGCGCCACGCTCGCCACGCCGCCCGTGAGAAGCGCCGCCGCAGCGGCTCGCTCAGCGCGGTGGCGGAGGAGAGCCTCGCGAACGCGGCGCTCGTCCAGTCGCACGACCGCACCGCGGCCGAGCGCGGCCGGCTCGTCCGCGAGGGCCGCGGAGTCGTCGATGCCGAACTGGCGGGCGCGCGCATATCGGGGTTCTTCGGCGGACTGGTCGCGCTCATCGAGGTCGCCGGTGTCCTCGCCGTGATCGGCCTCGGCACCTGGGCGGTCGAGGACGGACGGCTCACGATCGGCGGCCTGCTGGCCTTCCTCGCCTACCTCTCCCAGCTGCTGCGTCCGATCGCCGACCTGAGTCACCTCGCGGCGTCGCTTCTGGCCGCCTCGGCGGGCGCAGAGCGGGTGCTCGAGCTGCTCAACCGGCGGCCGGGCGTCTGCTCGGGCGAGCTGGCGCTGGACAAGCCTCCCGGCGCGATCGAGTTCGAGCGCGTGAGCTTCCGCTACCCCGGCGCCGAGACCGCCGCACTCGAGGACTTCTCGCTCCGCGTGGAGCCAGGGGAGATCGTGGCCCTCACGGGGCCGAGCGGCTGCGGCAAGTCGACTGCCGCCCGCCTGCTGCTGCGCTTCGCGGACCCGGACGCCGGCACGATCCGGATCGGTGGCCGCGACCTACGCGAGCTGCGACTCGAGTCGCTGCGCGGCTCGGTCGGGATCCTGCTGCAGGAGACGATGCTCTTCGACGCGAGCGTCCGCGAGAACATCGCCTTCGGGCTGCCCGGCGCCACGCCCGAGCAGGTGGAGGCGGCCGCCCGCGTGGCTGGAGCGCATGACTTCGTCGCGGCGCTGCCGGACGGCTACGACGCGCGCATCGGGCAACGCGGGCGCTCGCTGTCGGGCGGCCAGCGACGCCGTCTCGAGATCGCCCGCACGCTCCTGCGCGACACGCCGATCGTCGTGCTCGACGAGCCCACCACCGGGCTGGACCTGGGTGCCGCCGAGCGAGTCATGGACGCCCTGGGCACGCTGCTGGACGGCCGCACCGCGATCGTCATCAGCCACGACCCGCTGCTGCTGGCGGCCGCCGACAGGGTGGTCGAGCTCGGCCGGCTGCCGATCGGGGCGAGCGCGTGATCTGCGCGCCTCCGCTCGCGGCCGGGTCGTGGGTAGGGCCGGGCTATGCGGTCCAGTCGCATCTGAACCGCTCGAACGTGCTCGACGTCTACGACGCGTGGGACGACGAGCGCGAGTGCCGCTGCGTCGTCAAAACGCTGCGCCCGGACCGGCTCTGGGATGGGGACGCGCGCCGCGCGCTGCTCGCCGAGGGCACGCTGCTGCAGCGCATGACCCACCCGGGCATCGTGCGCGGTTACGCGACGCTCCGCCTGCCCAGGCCGGTGGTCGCGATGGAGACGCTCACGGGCGAGACGCTCGCGCACCTCGTCGATCGGCGGGCGCGGCCGCTCGGCGCTCGCGAGCTCGCGTTTCTCGGCCTCCAGCTGAGCTCGGCGGTCGGCTACCTGCACCGCCACGGCGTCGTACACCTCGACCTCAAGCCGTCGAACATCGTGGCCGAGGCCGGCCGCGCGAAGCTGATCGACCTGAGCGTCGCGCAGCCGCCGGGCCCGGTGACGGCCGGCACGGGAACCTGGTGCTACCTCGCCCCCGAGCAGGCGCGCGGCGATCCGGTCGGTCCCCCGGCGGACGTCTGGGGCATAGGCGTCGTGCTCTGGGAGGCGGCCTGCGGCGACACCCCGTTCGCCGACGACGAGGCCGAGTATCCGCAGCTCGGGCAGCGGGCGCCCGCGCTCCGGTCGCTGCGGCGGCTGCCCGGCGAGCTGGCCGGCGCCGTCGATTGCTGCCTAGACCCGGATCCCGCCGCGCGCCCGGCGCTCGCCGAGCTGCGCAATGCGCTCGCGCCGGTCGCCGGCGCCCGCGGCTGACCCCGCGCGCCCGAAGATGAGAGAGCTCTCACGGAACTCTCATAAAGTCCTCACCCGATCGGCGGATCGTCGCGCCGTGGGCCGCGCAGGCGAGGATCAACAATGAGAACGCTCTCATGAGCGAGCCTCGCCGCCGCGCCGGCTCGCGACGGGCGCTGACCGCCGGTCTCATCGCTGCGCTCGCCGCCGGCGCGGCGGCGGTGGCCGCCATGACAGTCCTGCTGACTCCCGAGAAGAGACCCGAGGTCGCGCCGATCGAGATCGGCGCCGCGGACGAGCGCGGTGAGCCGAAGCGAGCCGAGCGCCGCGGCCGCGCCGAGCGGAGGCGTGCGGAGCGGCGCCGCACGGCCGAGCGCCGTGCCCGTTCCCGTTCCCGTGCCGAGCGGCGCGCTCGCGCGGCGCCGCGGGCCGATGCGCCACCCGCGAGCCCGGCGCCGCCGCCGACGGCGGAGACACCGACCCCTGCTCCGGCTCCCGCGCCCGCCCCGGCCCCGCGCCCGCGGCCGACCCGCCCACCGCCGGCCGCGGCGCCGCCGCCTGCGCCCGAGCCACCACCCCAGCCGGCGCCGGCGCCGGTGCCGCCGCCCCTGGACGACGACGATGACGACGACGATGGCGGCGGCGATGATGACGACGACGGGGACGACTGATGCGCAACCTGCTGGGTAGCGCCCGCGTTCGGATCCTGGCCTCCTACCTCGTGCTGCTGCTCTTCTCCACGGTGGTCGGCGGCATCGCGTTGCGCAGCGTCCTGCTCGCGCGCGCGGGCGAGCGCGTCGACGATGCGCTCGTCCAGGAGACGGAGGAGTTCCGCACGCTCGCGGAAATGGGGCGCAACCCACGCACCGGCAAGCCCTTCGGCGACGACGTGCAGGCGATCTTCAACGTATTCCTGTCGCGCAACGTGCCGGCGCAGGGCGAGGCCTTCTTCACGTTCGTCGGCGGCAGGGCGCACCGCGAGACGTATGCGCCGGACGTCGACGCGCCGAGCGTCGCCCAGATCAGCGCCGCCGCGGCCGACGGCTCGGGCAGCGGCGAGTTCGAGGCCGACGGCCGCCGGATCCGCTACCTGTCGGTGCCAGTGCGCGTCGATGGCGCCCCGGGCGGCGCGTTCGTCGTCACCAGCGACCTGTCCAGCGAGATCGACCAGGTAAACAGCGACCTGCGCGTGGCGGCGGGGATCGCGCTGGGGGTCTTCCTGATCGCGTCGCTGCTCGCGTGGGTCGTGGCCGGGCGGGTGCTCGCCCCGCTGAGGGTGCTACGCGACACCGCGCGCTCGATCAGCGAGAGCGATCTCACGCGTCGCATCCCGGTCGAGGGGGACGACGAGCTGGCCGACCTGGCCCGCACCTTCAACGAGATGCTGGACCGCCTCGAGGCTGCGTTCGCGAGCCAGAAGGAGTTCATCAGCGACGCCGGCCACGAGCTGCGCACGCCGATCACGATCGTGCGCGGGCACCTCGAGCTGCTCGAGGAGGATCCGGCCGAGCGCGAGGAGACGATCGAGCTCGTGACGGACGAGCTCGACCGCATGGGCCGGCTCGTCAACGACCTACAGCTGCTCGCGAAGGCGCAACGTCCCGACTTCCTCCAGCCCGAGCCGATCGAGGCAGACGAATTCACGCGCGAGCTGTTCGCCAAGGCGTCGGCGCTCGCCGGGCGCGACTGGCGCCTCGGCGAAGTGGCCAGCGGCCGGATAGTGGCTGACAGGCAGCGGCTCACTCAGGCCGTGATGAACCTGAGCCAGAACGCCGTCAACCACACAAGCGAGCGTGACGCGGTCGAGCTCGGCTCTGCGATCGAAAACGGCCACGTGAGCCTGTGGGTGCGCGATACCGGCGACGGGGTCTCGGACGCCGATCGGGAGCGGATCTTCGAGCGCTTCGCACGGGGCTCCGATGCGAGCCGGGCCGACGGCAGCGGTCTCGGCCTCGCGATCACCCAGGCGATCGCCGAGGCGCACAGCGGCCGCGTCGAGCTGGACAGTCGCCCCGGCGCGGGCGCCCGCTTCACCGTCGTCATCCCAACCAGGCCCTCCAAGGAGGTGGGCGTTACTTGAACCGGATCCTGATCGCCGAGGACGAGCCCCGGCTCGCCTCTTTCCTCGAAAAGGGCCTGCGGGCCAACGGTTTCGTCACCACCATCGTCGGCGACGGCATCACCGCGTCCACGATGGCGCGCGACGACGAATTCGATCTACTCGTGCTCGACCTCGGTCTGCCCGGCCGCGACGGCACGGTCGTGCTGCGCGAGCTGCGCGCCACCGGCCAGCGCATGCCCGTGGTGATCCTCACTGCGCGCGACGACGTGAGCGACACGGTCGCCGGCTTCGAGGGCGGCGCCGACGACTACGTGACGAAGCCGTTCCGCTTCGAGGAGCTCCTCGCGCGCGTGCGCGCGCGTCTGCGCGACGAGCGCAGCGTCGAGCCGACGGTGCTGCGCGCGGGCGAGATGACGCTCGACCTGCGCACGCGCCGGGCAAGCACGGACGGGCACACGATCGACCTGACCGCACGCGAGTTCACGATGCTCGAGGTGCTGATCCGGCACGCCGGGCAGGTGCTGAGCCGCGAGCAGCTGCTCTCGCACGTCTGGGGCTACGACTACGACCCGGGCTCGAACGTGGTCGACGTGTACGTCGGCTACCTGCGCAAGAAGCTCGGCCCCGACTCGATCGAGACGGTGCGTGGGATGGGCTACCGGCTGGCGGCCTAGGCCTGGCCGTCGGGGGTCGCGTGGCTCTCGCGCAGCTGCTGGCGGATCCCCCTCCGCACGAGCGCGCGCTGGACACGAATTCCGCCGGCGAGCACAAGCGGGCCCGCCACGGCGCCGGCCAGCGCCAGCCCGAGCGGCGCGAAGACCGTCCCGCCGAGCACGACGAGGCCGACCGCCGCTCCCGCCTCGGCGCCGATCAGCGCCGCCACGATCGGGCGCGGGGCGAGCTGGGTCTGATCGGGACGGGTGGCTTGCATACGGGGTCGCTTCGCCTGTGCCGGGTGCACTCCTCCAAGCTGCAACGTCGCTCCCGGTAGGGTCACGCACACCATGGGACTTGTGCTGACAGAGGACCGCGACGGGGTTCGCCACGTCATCCTGAACCGGCCGGAGAAGCGCAACGCGCTCAGCGGCGAGGTCATCCGCGAGCTCGGCGCCGCGCTCGAGGAGGCCGCGGCCGACGACTCGGTGCGCGTGCTCGTGCTGCGCGGCGAGGGCCCGATGTTCTCGTCTGGGATGGACCTCGCCGACCTCCGCGACCTGTCTGAGAACCCGGGCAGCCTGCGCACGTTCCGGCGACCCCTGCTCGGCTGGTGGAACCTGCTCGAGGAGATGCCGAAGCCGACCATCTGCCAGATCCACGGCGCGGCTCTCGGCGGCGCCTTCGAGCTCGCGCTCGCCTGCGACTTCCGCACGATGGCGGAGGACGCCGTGGCCGGGATCATGGAGGTCCGGATCGGGCTGCTGCCGGACGTCGGCGGCTGTTCGCGGCTGCCCGCGGTGGTCGGGCTCGGCAACGCCAAGGAGCTGATCCTCACCGGCAAGGTGATCGACGGCAAGGAGGCCCACCGGATCGGCTTCGCGAACCGGATCGCCCCCGCCGAGTCGCTCGACGAGGTCACGGGCAAGTTCGCGGAGGAGCTGCTCGCCTGCGCGCCGCGCGCGGTGGGGCTCGCGAAGCGCGTGCTGGACGCCGCCGCCAAGCCGGCGCTGTCCGCGACGCTCGAGATGGAGGTCTCCGCCCAGGAGCAACTCGCCGCGAGCGAGGACTTCGCCGAGGGCGCGCGCGCCTTCTTCGAGAAGCGCCCGCCCCAGTTCAGATAAGGCCCCAGAAACGACTCGAGCCCGGTCTGGTGTCCGAGCTCGAGCGCACAAATGCCGAGGCTGGGTCGGGGGAACCCATATGTGCCGAAAACCGGCCTCGGCGGCTATTTGGGTTACTACCCCAACGTGAAAGGTCCTACACCTGACAAGGGACCGAAAAAGTCGGAGGGCGTGATCAGGACCGGCTGAGCGCCACCTGGCGACCCGCCAGGGCCATCACGAAAGCCGCACTCAGGGCCACGGCGGCGGTCACGAGCCAGGCCACCGTGTAGCCGCTCATCGAGTAGAGGGCGCCGAAGGCGGCCGGCCCTCCCCCGGCTCCGATGTAGATCCCGGTCTGGCTGACTCCGGTGGCCGAGCCCGGTGAGTCACGGTGCAGGTGCACGATCGCCATGTTGAAGATGCCGGGCCAGCCCCAGCCGAGCGCGAACGCCAGCACTGCGCCCAAGGCGAACGGCAGCGGCGCCCCCGCGGCGAGCAGGGCGAACCCCAGCGACCCGAAGCCGATCAGCATCACGACCATCCGGAAGCCGTAGTCGACGCGACGATCCGCGCGCACGCCGACGGCCAGCCGCACGCCGAGCGACACCGCGCTGCCGACGGCGGCCAGGATCCCAGCCGTGCCCTCGGCGATCCCCACGTCGACCGCCGACGCGACCAGGTAGGCGCTCAGCGCGCAGGGCGCCGAGCTTCCGAGCGCCGCCCCGAGCGCAATCAGGATCAGCGCACGCGAAGGGCGCGGCGGCCGCTCACGCTCCGGGACCGGACGCAGCGAGGCCGCTTGCCGCGCCAGCAGGAGCGCCACCGCGAGCGGCGCGAGCGCGCAGATCACGAACGTGGCGCGCCAGCCGAGCGGGATCGCGAGCACGGGCAGCGCCAGCCCGCTGATCAGCACCGCCGCAGGGATCGCCGACTGCTTGATCCCGAAGGCGAGCCCCTGGCGCTCCGGCGGCACCTGGTCCGCCATGAACAGGTTGATCGCGGGCTGAGCGACGGCGTTCGCGAGCCCCGCCACCACTAGGCACGCGAACAGGGCCACGAGCGAGCCCGCCGCCAGCCCTCCCAGCAGCAGGCAAACACACGTCACGAGCGCGGTGGCGGTCATCGCACGCAGCGCGCCGGTGCGCTCCGAGAGCCGGCCGCCCGGCCCGGCGCCGAAAGCGCCCGCCAGGAAGAACACGCTGACGCCGGCGGCCACCGCCTCGACGCTCGCATCGAGGTCGCCGCGGATCTGCAGGGCGAGCGCGCACGAGAAACCCGGGCAGCACGGTCACTGTCCCGGCCGCGACCGCGAGCAGTGAGGGGCGGATGAGGCCTACGCGAGACCCACCAGGCTCGCCATCACGGTCACGCCGGCGATGCACAGCACCGCGCCGATGATGTCGAAGACGACACCCGCCTTCAGCATCCGCGTGATCGGCAGCAACCCGGAGGAGTAGACAATCGCGTTCGGCGGCGTTGAGACCGGCAGCATGAACCCGTAGTTTGCCGCGAAGATCGCCGCCAGGGCGGGGATCGTCGGGTTCACGTCCGCCGCCGTGGCGATCGAGATCGCGATCGGGACCACGATCGCGGCGCTCGCCGTGTTGCTCGTCGTCTCGGAGATGAGCACGGCGATGACGACGATCACGACGGTGATGCCGAAGACGTTCGACACCCCGAGCGCGTCCGAGATCGACGTGCCGATCTGCTCGGCCAGCCCGGTCTCACTGAGCATCGCGCCGAGCACGATGCCGCCGCCGAAGAGCAGGATCGTGCCCCAGTCGATCTGTGCCGCCTGGTTCCAGTTGATCGTGAACTTGCGCTGCTTCCAGTCGACCGGCAGCAGGAACAACAGCGCCGCGGCGATCAATGCGACGGTGCCCTCGTTGGCCGCCTCGCTGACCTGCGCGTACGCGTCGGAATCGTCGCCGGCGAACACCCCGACGACGCCGGGCAGGAACCAGCCGATCAGCGCGAAGGCGAGCACCAGCAGCGTGTTCTTCTCGCCGCGGCTGAGCGGGCCGAGCTTCTTGCGTTCCTCGGCCACGTACTCCTCGACGCCCTTGACCTGCTTGATCTCGGGGCGGTTCATGAGCAGCACGATCACGATCACCGCGACGAACATCACGATCACGATGGGGAGCGCCATCGCGAACCACTCGAGGAACGTGATCGGCTCGCCGGTCTCGGACTCGAGCAGGTCGCGGCCGATCAGGTTGGGCGGACTGCCGATCGGCAGCAGCAGGCCGCCGACGGTGATGCCGTAGGTGATGACGAGCATCAACGCGGCGCCGAACCTGAGCTTCTCGATCCTCTGCTCACCCTCGGCCTGGCTGGCGACCATCCCGCCCACGACGCCCATCACGCCGAGCGCGATCGGCAGCATCATCGCCGCCCCGGCCGTGTTCGACATCACCGGCGAGGTGAGCGCGCCGATCAGGCCGAAGGCGAGGATGATCCGATAGGTCGAGCCACCGACGCTCTTGAGCGAAAGCACGCGATAGGCGAGCCGCCGGTGCAGCCCGTGCACCACCATCGCCTCGGCGAGGATGAAGCTGCCGATGAACAGGAAGACGGTGTCGTCCGCGAACGTGCCGAAGACGATGTCGGTCGCCGCCTCGTCCTCCGTCGGCGGTGGCGTGGCCTCGAGCAGCGCGACCAGCGCGACGCCGACCAGCGCAGTCATCGGGATCGGAATCGCCTCGGTGACCCACCAGGCAACGACCAGGGCGAGGATCGCCGCGAGCCGGTGCTGATTGGGCTCGAGGTCGAACGGGATCAGCAGGACGAGTGCGAACAGCAGCGGCCCGATGAACAGGCCCACCGTCCGCCGTCTGCGTTCGAAGCGCTCCTCGGCGGGTGAGAGTCGTCCGGCCTCGGTCTGCTCGTCGAGCGTGCGGTAGGTCCCGCCGCGGCCGAAGCGGCCGTCGCCGTTGGTGCGACCCTCCTCCTCCTCGACGCGCCGTTCCCTCGTCGGCGTCGTCATGCCGGAGGGCCTACCCGGGGAGGGCTCGGACTATTCGCCTGCGCCGCTGCGAGGTAGTCAAGCGGCGCTAGAGGACTTCCACTCGACCGGGCCTGCGGTCAGCACGTGGCTCCCCAGCGGCCTGCCGAGCACCTGCTGCACCTCGCGCGCGCACCCGATCAGCTTCTCGAGGTCGATGCCGGTCTCGTAGCCCATCTCGTGCAGCATCGAGACGAGATCCTCGCTCGCGATGTTGCCGGTGGCGCCCGCCGGGACGGGACAGCCGCCGAGCTCGCCGAACGAGCTCTCGAACGAGCGCACCCCGGCTCGCAGCGCGCTGACCACGTTGGCGAGGCCCTGCCCGCGCGTGTTGTGGAAGTGCCCGGTGAGCTCCACGCCGAGGTCGAGTCCGTCGAAGAACTTCTCGACCTGGACGGGATTGGCCATGCCGGTGGTGTCGCCGAAGGCGATCTCCTCGCAACCCGCGTCCACGAGCCGGCGCGCGATCGAGAGCACGTGCTCGCGCGGCACGTCGCCCTCGTAGGGGCAGCCGAAGGCAACCGAGATCACGCCCTCGCAGCGGAGCCCGTCGGCGCGCGCCCGCTCGAGAACCCGCTCGAGCCCGGACAGCGACTCCTCGATCGAGCGGTTCACGTTCTTCCGGTTGTGCGTCTCGGACGCGGACAGGAAGACGTTGACCTCCTGGAAGTGCTCACGCAGCGGCAGCGCGTTGTCGAGGCCGCGCTCGTTGGGGATCAGCACGGTCACCGCGACGTCGTCGGGAATGTCCGCTCGGCGCAGCACCTCGGGTCCATCCGCGAGCTGGGGGATCACGTCGGCACGGACGAAGCTCGTGACCTCGAGCCGCCTGAGGCCCGTGCGGGCGAGCATCTCGACGAGCCGCACCTTGTCGCCGGTCGGGATGACCTCGGGCTCGTTCTGGAACCCGTCGCGCGGGCCGACCTCGCGGATCTTCACCATGACTAGATCCTGGCAAGCCCGCCGCTCACGCCGAGCGACTGGCCGGTGATGTACGAGGCGTCGTCCGACGCCAGGAAGGTGATCGCGGCGGCCACCTCGTCGGGATGCCCCAAGCGGCGCATCGTGGTCGAGCCGATCATCGCCTCGACGATGCGCTTGCCGACGTCCCCGAGCTGCTCGGGCGCCGCCATCAGCAGCGGCGTCTCGATCGGCCCGGGCGCGACGGCGTTGCAGGTAATCCCGTAGCGCCCGTTCTCGACGGCGATCGTCTTGGTGAAGCCGATCACGCCCGCCTTCGCGGCCGAGTAGACCGCCGAGCCGCTCGAGCCGACCCGCCCCGCCTCGGACGCGGTGTTGACGATCCGGCCCCGCCGGCGCTCCTGCATGCCCGGCAGGACGGCGTGTGTCACGGCGATCACACCGCGCAGGTTGACCGCAAGGACGCGGTCCCACAGCTCCCAATCGGTGTCCGTGAACCAGGCCCACTCGTCATAGCCCGCGTTGTTCACGAGGATGTCGAGCGGCCCGAGTTCCGACTCCGCGGCGGACACGGCGGAGGCGATCGAGTCCGTCGAGCGCACGTCCAGCTCGAGGGCGGGGGCGTCGATCTCGGCGGCCACGGAACGCGCGCCGTCCAGGTTCAGGTCGGTCACGGCCACGCGCGCTCCCTCGGCCGCCAGGCGCCGGCAGGTCGCCGCGCCGATGCCCGAACCACCGCCGGTCACGAGGGCTGTGCGGTCCGCGAGTCGCACGGCGGCGCAGCATATGCTCTGAGCGATGCGGCGCCGCGTCACCTTCTCGCGCAACCTGACGCTGTCGCTGACCGGCGACGATCCTGGTCACCACCCGGGCATGCGCGAGCGGCTGGCCCGGCCCGGCCGCCCGGCGGCCGAGCGATACACGCTGTACGGCATCTGGCGCCGCTACGACCTGAGCGTCGCGGCCTGAGCGAGAGGAGCAGTCCCATGGCAGATTCGCTGAACGGCCGCGTCATCTTCATGTCCGGAGGCAGCCGCGGCATCGGGCTCGCGATAGCGAAGCGCGCGGGCCAGGACGGCGCACGCGTCGTCCTGATGGCGAAGACGGCGGAGCCGCACCCGAGGCTTCCCGGCACCGTCTACAGCGCCGCCGAGGAGATCCAGGAGGCGGGCGGCGAGGCGCTCCCGATCGTGGGCGACATCCGCGACGCCGGCGCCGTTGACGACGCCGTGGCGCAGGCCGTCGAGCGCTTTGGCGGCATCGACATCGTGGTCAACAACGCGAGCGCGATCAACCTGTCGCCGATGCGCGACCTCGAGGTCAAGCGCTTCGACCTGATGCAGACGATCAACACGCGCGGCACGTTCGTCGTCACGCGCGCCTGCCTCCCGCACCTGCGCCAGTCGGAGCACGCGCACGTGCTCACCCTCTCGCCCCCGCTGTCGACCGACCCGCGCTGGCTCGCCGGCCACAGCGCCTACACGCTCTCGAAGATGGGCATGACGATCATCACGCTCGGTGTCGCGGCCGACGAGGCCGAGGCCGGGATTGGCGCGAACTGCCTCTGGCCGCGCACGATCATCGCCACCGCCGCCGTCCAGAACCTGCTCGGCGGCGACGAGGCCATGGCCCGCTCGCGCACGCCGGAGATCGTGGCCGACGCCGCGCACGCGATCCTCGTGCGCGATCCGC
>Ga0190271_10001302_pt1 | contig 14067 bp, 12 predicted proteins | sample Popmic356T_FD_133747 | JGI IMG/M metagenome (GOLD analysis project Ga0190271, IMG submission 133747) | Populus adjacent soil microbial communities from riparian zone of Weber River, Utah, USA - 356 T | ecosystem: Environmental > Terrestrial > Soil > Riparian zone | place: USA: Utah | collected...
GAGCCGCGCGATCTTCTGAGCAGCTGCGATGTAGCGCTCCATGACGACGGGCGAGACGAACAGGAGATCGGCGATGTTGTCGAAGCCGCTCGCCGCATTGTCGGCCGGCAAGAGCAGCTCGAAATCGAGCTCGGCCGGTAGCCCATCGAGCGCGAGGAGGTCGCGGATCGCGTTGCGGTACTCGGTGCGAGTGAGGCGCCGGAAGGCCGGCACTTCGCCGGGCTGCGGCAGGGCCGCGGCGGCGGTATCGAGCCTCGTCTCGAGGAACGCCGCGGCACGCAGGTACTGCTCGTGCTCGGGCCGCGGGCCGTCGGGCGGCATCTCCTCGGTGCGCAGCTTGCGGACGATCTTTTCCCAGTGCTCGGGATCGGCCGCAATGCCCTCGACGTCCTCGGGGGCGATGACGAGCTCGGCCGTGAAGTCGGTCGTGTTATGGCAATCGGTGCAGTAACGGCCGAGGAGGTCCCGCGCCGCGGCCTCGTCGCCGTGCGGGAAGTAAGCCCACCACGCCGCGCCGCCCGCTGCGACAGCAAGGACCGCCAGGCCGATGACGTAACGCCCCATGCGCACCAGAACCTACCTGTTCGCTGAAGGATAGGTCGTTCGGGCGTTCCGTGCTACCGGGCCGCTACCGTGGCCGGTCGCGCGGCGCCGGCGTATATTCCAAGCAACGCCGCCGCAGGGGGTTACAGCGGACATGGCAAGATTCTGTTCGATCGTCGTCGCCGGGCTCTTCGCGGGAGGACTGCCGCTCGCCGCGATCGGCACGCCGCTCATCGATGCCGTGAAGCGTCACGACACCGCGGCCATCGACGCGCTGCTGGACCGCGGCGCCGCTGTCGACGCCGCCGAGGCCGACGGCACGACGGCGCTGCACTGGGCTGCGCAGCTCGACGATCTCGCGGCCGTCGATGCGTTGCTCGCCGCCGGGGCCGCCGCAACGGCCGCGAACCGCTTCGAAGTCACGCCGCTCGAGCTCGCGGCCAACAACGGCAATGGCGAGGTCGTCGCGAGCTTGCTCGCGGCCGGTGCCGACGCGAATGCGCGCTCGCGCGAAGGCCAGACGCCGCTGATGAGCGCGGCATTGAACGGGCGCATCGGCGCCGTCGAAGCACTGCTCGCGCGGGGTGCTGACGTTCAGGCCGCCGAAACGTATCGCGGCCAGACCGCACTCATGCTCGCAGCCGGTGAGGGGAACGTCGACGCGATGCGGGCGCTGATTGCCGCGGGTGCGAGCGTCGGCGCGCAGTCGAAGTCCGGCTTCACGGCGCTGCTCTTCGCCGTGCGCAATGCCGAGCTCGATGCGGTTCGCTTGCTGATCGAGCACGGCGCCAACGTGAACGACCTCGCGCCGGACGGCACGAGCGCGCTCAACGTCGCGATCGTCAACGCGTACTACGAGGTTGCAGCCGTGCTGGTCGACCACGGCGCGGACCCGAATCGTCCCGATGACCGGGCGTCGCCGCTGCACTCGATCGCGTGGCTGCGCAAGCCGGGCGCCACGGACCGCGCCGGCGGGACCGGCGAGCTCGCGACCGCGGCGCCGCGGCCGACGGGGAAGGTCACGAGTCTCGAGCTCGCGCGAAAGCTGCTGGAGCACGGCGCCGATCCCAACGTCCGCGTCGATTGGCAAGAGATCAAGTTCGAGCCGCTCGGCGGCACGACGCGCAATCCGCCGGGCTTGTTCCTCGGCCGGCACTTGCTCACGTACAACGGCGCGACGGCGTTCTACGTTGCGGCCAAGAACGGCGATCACGAGTACATGCGGCTGCTCGTCGAGGGCGGCGCCGATCCGAATATCACGAACCGCTTCGGCGTCACACCGCTGATGGTCGCCGCAGGCCTCGATACCTGGGAAGGGGAGACGCCGGGCCCGCATACGGGGCTACCGGAAGCCGAGCGGTTGAAGGCGGTGGCGCTTGCCATCGAGCTCGGCAACGACGTCAACGCGGCGGCCGACTTCGGCGATTTCGCGATGACGGGCGACCCGGAGTACACGCTCCTTTACTACCCGCACAACTTGCGCGAGCTCCAGGAGCTCGGCGCGGGCGACCCGCGCTGGAGCGGCAGCACGGCACTGCACGGCTCGATCATCTCGAACCAGCCGTCGATCGTGCAGTACCTCGTCGATCACGGCGCGAACATCGATGCGAAAACCGAAACCGGCTGGACCGCCTTGATGATGACGCGCGGTGTGTTCCTCGCGAACACGGGCCGGCTGTTCCCCGCCGCCGAGGCGATCTTGGTGAAGGCGGCCGCGGAACGTGACGCACGCACGGCCGCAAACTAGCGCAGGGGCCTCGTTCCACGCGGGGTGCCGTCAGCCTTCGTTGTTCTAAAGGGACATCCGGCCGAATCTCGGCTACTTTGCCGGGCGATCAAGGCCTTCTCGGATCCATAGACAGATGTCCTCCGCCGAACACACTGAGCCAAGCACGATTTCCGCCGCTACCCCCGCCGGCGGCCCCCGCAAACGCGGCCGAAAGCTTGCGATTCTCGCGCTGCTGGCCGTCGCGGCCGGCGGCGGTTACTACTGGTACCGAACCGCCTTCCAGGTGGAAGGCGACAAGCCGCTCGTCGTCACGGCGACGGTCGGGGACGTCGAGAACGCGGTGGCGGCGGCCGGCACCTTGCAGCCGAGCAACACGGTTCCCGTCGGCGCGCAGGTGTCGGGCCAGCTCAACAAGCTCCACGTCAGGGTCGGCGACCAGGTCGAGACGGGGCAGATCCTTGGCGAGATCGACGCGCGCGTGCAGCGCAACAAGGTCGACTCGAGCCGCGCGAGCATCGCGTCGGCCAAAGCGCAGATCGCGGCGCGGAAAGAGGCGCTCGTGCTGGCGGAAGCCAACTGGGAGCGCCAGCAGCGCCTCTGGGAAGAGCAGGCGACGAGCAAGCAGGAATACGACTCCGCGCGGAACAACTTGGCGTCGGCACAGGCGAGCCTGACCCAACAGGAGCAATCGATCATCCAGAGCGAGGCGACGCTCGCGACCGACGAGACGCTGCTCGAGTACACGAAGATCTTCGCGCCGATCAGCGGCACGGTCGTCTCGATCCCGATGAAGGAAGGCACGACGCTCAACGCGACGCAGCAGTCGCCGACGATCATGCAGATCGCGAATCTTTCGACGATGACGGTCGAGACGCAGATCTCTGAAGCCGACACCGGCAAGGTCTATCCCGGCATGGACGTCTACTTCACGACGCTCGGCAGCGGCGGCCGCCGCTGGTACAGCACGCTGCGGCAGATCCTTCCGACGCCGACGGCGACGAACAACGTCGTGACCTACACGGGGCTGTTCGACATCGACAACAGCGACGGCGCGCTGTTGTCCGGGATGACCACGCAGGTGTATTTCGTGACCTCGGCCGCGCACAACGTGCTGACGGTGCCCGTCGGCGCGCTCGCGTTCGTCGACGCTGCCCGCGGCGGCGACGTTGCAGGACGCGTAGCCGGCGCAAGAGTTCCCGGAGCCGCGCCGAGTGCAAGCGGCGGGCGCGAGCAAGGTGCGCCGAGCGGTGCGTCCTCGGCCGGCGGCGACCGCGCCGCGCGCGCGGACAGTGAATTCGGCGGCAGCCTTCCGAACGGCAGCTTCCCGCAAGGCGACGCCCGGCGTCGAGGTGCCGGCGGTCTCGCGGCCGCCCGAGCGGCAGCGCCGCGGCAAGCCAAAGTCCGTGTCGTGGCTGCGGACGGCTCGATCGCCGACCGCGAGGTCACGATCGGCGTCATGAGCCGCGTGACGGCGGAGGTCATTTCGGGCCTCGCGGAGGGCGAGCAAGTCGTCGCGGGGATCGCGCAGGCAGCGCCGGCCGGCGGGCCCAACACCGGCAACAACGCGAACCGCGGCTTCCAGAACGGCGGCTTTCCGGGCGGAGGGTTCCCAGGCGGAGGCTTCCCCGGCGGTTTCCCCGGCGGGCGCTGAGCCGTGTCCGCACAGATACTCGACGCAGCGGCGGCACTCGGCGTTCCCGACGACGGGCACCTCGATCTCGCGAGCCGAACCGTCGCCGTCCCGCTGATCGAGCTTCGCAAGGTCTCGCGCACGTTCGTCACGGACGGCGGCGTCGAGGTGCGCGCGCTGCGCGAGATCGATCTCACGATCTATCCAGGCGAATTCCTCGCGATCATGGGGCAGTCGGGCTCCGGCAAGTCTACGTTGATGAACATCCTCGGCTGTCTCGACCGGCCGACGAGCGGCACCTACCTGTTCGCGGGCCGCAGCATTCAGAGCTTCGATGCAGACGGTCTCGCGTGGTTGCGCCGCGAGGCGTTCGGCTTCGTGTTCCAGAGCTACAACTTGCTCGCAAGCGAGTCTGCGCAGGAGAACGTCGAGGTGCCCGGCATCTACGCGGGGCTCTCGGCGTCGGAGCGCGGAGTGCGCGCGGAATCGCTGCTCACGACGCTCGGCTTGGGCGAGCGCCTCGATCACCGGCCGAACCAGCTGTCCGGCGGCCAGCAGCAGCGCGTGTCGATTGCGCGCGCGCTCATGAACGGCGGCGAGATCATTCTCGCTGACGAGCCGACGGGCGCGCTCGATTCGCGCAGCGGCGTCGAGGTCATGGCGTTGCTCGAAACGCTCGCGCGCAAGGGTCACACGGTGATCCTGATCACGCACGACGCGGAAGTCGCACGGCACGCCGATCGGGTTGTCGAGTTCAGCGACGGCCAAGTGGTTCGCGACAGTGGCCGCAAGCCGGACGCAATCGACCCGAAGCGCAACGAAGGGCTCGCGGAGCTGTTCATGAGCCGGCGCGCTTCGTCGCTGCTTGGCGGTTTCGGCGAGGCGATCCGCATGGCCATGAGCTCGCTGCACGCGAATCTGTTCCGCACGGTTCTTACACTGCTTGGCATCGTGATCGGCGTCGCGTCGGTCGTCGCGATGCTCGCGATCGGCCAGGGCGTGCAGTCGGGTGTCATCCAGCGCATCAGCGCGATCGGCACGAACATGCTCACGCTTCAACCCGCGCGCGCCGAGAATCAGCGGCGCAACATGCCGTCGACGCTCGCGTTCTCGGATGCGGACGCGATCTTGAGCAACGTGCCGAACGTGCTCTACACCTTGCCCGAGCTCCAGAACAGCCAGACGGTGCGATGGGGCAATGCAGACTACTCTACGAGGATCACGGCGACGTCCGAGGTGCTGACGCGAGCACGGAACTGGCAGGTCGCGCGCGGCGTATTCTTCTCGCGCGAGGACAGCGACCGATACGAATCGGTCGTCGTGCTCGGCGCTACGGTCTACGACGCGCTCTTCACCGAAGGGCAGGATCCGCTCGGTGAGTGGGTGTTGATCGGCGCCACGCCGTTCCAGGTCATCGGTGTGTTGACGCGCAAGGGAAGCTCCGGCGGCCAGGACCAGGACGATGCGGTGTTCGTGCCGCTGAAGACCGGGGCGCTGCGGCTGTTCGGCGAGAAGTTCGCGCGGCAAATCAGCGTCGCAGTCGAGGACATCGACAAGATCGGCGAGACGCAGGAGCTGTTGCGCGGGTTCATGACGTCGCTGCACGGCGTCGAGGACTTCCGGATCGTCAACAGCGCGGAGCTGCTCGAGACCGTCGCGGCGACGCAAAACCAGTTCCGCCTGCTGCTCGCCTCGATCGGCGGGATCGCTCTGCTCGTCGGCGGCATCGGCGTCATGAACATCATGCTGGTCTCGGTGACGGAGCGCACGCGCGAGATCGGCGTGCGGATGGCGACGGGGGCCCGGCAGCGCGACATCCTCGCGCAGTTCTTGTCCGAAGCCATCGTCGTCACGGCGATCGGCGGCGTGATCGGCGTCGCCTTGGGTGTCGGCGTCGGGCTGCTGATCAAGGCGGCGAGCGACATCGACGTCGTATTTTCGATGCAGCCGATGCTGCTCGCGTTCAGCTGCGCGGCCGCCACGGGCGTCATCTTCGGCTTTGCGCCGGCCCGCAAAGCGGCGCGTCTGGATCCAGTCGTGGCCTTATCCAATGAGTAACGGAGCTCGCGCCGTCTTCGTTCCCGTGCTGCTCGCCGTCGGCGCCTGTGCGGTCATGGAGCCCCCGCCGCTGCCGGAGGGCGATGTTCCGCAGCGCTTCATCGGCCCGGTTTTCGACGAATCTGCCGTCTGGCCGAACACGGACTGGTGGAACAATTTCAAGGATGTCGAGCTGTCCGCGTTCATCGAGGAGGTCAAGGCCAACAACCTCGATCTCGCGAACAACCGGCGTAATCTCGAGTCCGCGCAGCTCGCGCTGCGCGAGGCGGGTCTCGCGCGCTGGCCGACGCCTGAGCTGACGATCGGCGACGCAACCTCGTATTCGCGCACGAGCCTCGACGGGGCGACGGTGTCGCGGGGCAACGAGAGCGACGCGACGCAGCTCGCCGCACGGTTCACGTACACCGGCATCGTGACGAAGCCCGCGACCTATGCACGCGACTTGACCGACTACGATTCACAGCTCGCGCAGGCAGCCGACGTCGCGATGAACACTCTCGGCACGGCGACGTCGACGTTCTTTCAGCTGCTCCTGATCCGCGATCGCATCGTCGCCGCGCGGCAGAACCTCGCGAACGCCGAGGTGATCGGCCGCATCGCGCAAGCGCGTGTCGATGCGGGCGTCTCGGTGCCGATCGACGCGCTGCAGCAGCAGATCCAGATCGAGCAGCAGCGCACCGCGTTGCTGAGCCTCACTCAAAGCGATCTCGCCGCGCGCGCGTCGCTGGCGGTCCTGGTCGGCCGCCACGTGCAGGGTTTCGACATCGCGGGCCAGACGCTGCAAAACGTCGAGGTGCCGCGCGTACAGCCCGGGTTACCGTCGGAGCTCCTCGCGCGCCGCCCCGATCTCTATCAGGCCGAGATGGGCCTGCGCGGCGCCGCGATCAACGTCAGCGTCGTGCGCAGGTCGCTGTTTCCGCAAATCAACCTGACCGCGAGCGCGACATCGTCGAGCTTCGAGCTTGCGAACGTCCTTGCATCGCCCGGGCAAACTTCGGCCAGCATCACGGCGAGCCTCGTGCAGCTGTTGCTCGACAACGGTCAACGCCGGCGCAACATCGAGCAGTCGAAGCTGTCGCTCGAGAGCAGTCTCGCGAACTACCGTCGCTCGGTGCTCGGCGCTTTCAACGAGATCGAGATCGCGCTCAGCGTTATCCAGCTGCTCGAGGAGCAGGCGGAAGTCGCGGCGTCGAGCCTCGCGGCCGCCGAAGAGGCGTTCCGTATCGCCGAGGTGCGTTATAGGGAAGGCGCCGCGGATTTCGAGACCGTGCTGCTGGCGCAGAACACGCTGTTCAATTCGCGCAACTCGTTTCTCGACAACAAGCTTCAGCGGCTGAACGCGATCTTGGGCTTCTACCAGGCACTCGGCGGCGGCTGGGCGCCGGGCGACATCCCGGAATACTGGGGCGTCACGGCAGGCCGCTGATGGCCTTCGCACGACTCCTCGCATGGCTCCGTGCGCGCGAGGTCGAGACGCTCGCGGCGCTGCTGCTGGCCGCGGCCGGCATCTGGATCTTCGTCGAGATCGCGGACGAGGTGTTCGAGGGCGAGACCACTTCGGTCGACGAGCAGCTGTTGCTCGCGTTGCGCGCGCCAAACGACACGAGCGACCCGCTCGGGCCGCCGTGGGTCGAGGATATCGCGCGAGATATCACGGGCGTCGGCGGCGCCGGAATTCTGACCCTGCTCACGCTCGCGACGGCCGGCTTCCTGCTGATCCAGCGTAAGGCTCACCTCGCGGCATACCTGCTGGTGGCCGTCGCCGGCGGCACGATCGTCAGCACGCTGCTCAAGCTAGGCTTCGATCGGCCGCGCCCGGACCTCGTTCCGCACGGCCAGATCGTCTACACGAGCAGCTTTCCGAGCGGCCATTCCATGCTGTCAGCCGTCGTGTATCTGACGCTCGGCGCGTTGCTCGCGAGCGCGCAGACGAATCTGCGCGTGCGCGCCTACGTGATCGGCCTCGCGGTTTTCGTCACGGTGCTGATCGGCGTGAGCCGCGTGTACCTCGGGGTCCACTGGCCGACGGACGTGCTGGCCGGCTGGACGGCCGGCGCCGCTTGGGCGCTGCTTTGCTGGGCGCTGGCCGAGCGGCTGCGCCGCCGCGGCCGCGTCGAATGAGCCGGGCGGCGGTGGTGTCGTGCTGCGGGCTGCGCCCGAGCGCGTCTATCGCGCCTTTCTCGACGCCGACGCGATGGCCAAATGGCTGCCGCCGCACGGGTTCACCGGCAAGGTTCACGAGATGGATGCGCGCGTCGGCGGCAGCTACAAGATGTCGTTCAAGAGCTTCAGCACGGGCACGAAGCATTCGTTCGGCGGCAAGTACCTCGAGCTCGTGCCGAACGAGCGCTTGCGCTACACGGACGTGTTCGACGATCCCAATTTGCCCGGCGAAATGCACACGACGATCGTATTGAAGAAAGTCTCCGTCGGGACGGAGCTGAACGTCACGCAGGAAGGCGTGCCCGACGTGATTCCGGCGGAAGCGTGCTATCTCGGTTGGCAGGAATCGCTGACGCTGCTCGCACAGCTCGTCGAGCCCGAGATTCCGGGCTGAGGCGGAGCGGACACGCGTGCACGGCGGCGAGCCGGCAGCCGGTCATGGGGCGGCCGGCGGGTCCTTCGGTGGCTCGATCGTGTAGAAGTCGCCGTCGAATCCCGTGCGATCGTTGTCGTAGCTGTCGTGGATCAGGCGGTCCCAGCCTTCGGCCCGCGTGTAGTGGAGCTTGACGACCCACGGCCGCGACAGCGTCGCCGGATCGACGATCGTCATCTCTCCTTCGATGCGGTCCGGCGCGACCATGCGCAGGTGTTCGCTGTAGTGCGCTTGGTCGGAGAGCCACGCGGAGATCTCGAAGTACTTGTTCGGTTCGCGCACCGAGACTGTATCGATGACGAGCGTGTCGCCGTCCCAGCGGCCGACGGAATTGCCCCACGTCGTCGGCCAGCGATCCTCTTCGGGCGGATGCGGACGGCCGTCGGTGTAGACGTGCCGTAAGTCGCGGTACGTGTTTAGGATCAGCGTTTCGTCGGGCGTGATCACGAACTGCAGCGGTGGTGGGCCGTCCATCATCAGAGGGTAGCCCCACCCAGCTGCCGGTTCTGACTGCAGCTCTGGGTTGACCGCGAGCTCCGCCTGAAGCCGCGCCATCGTGGTCTCGTTCCACGGAACGCCGGGCAGTCCCATGACGAACGCGGGCGGCCGCGCCGTGCTGAAGCCGTCAATGCCGGGCTCGAGTCCTTCGGCGAGCCAGATGCCGCTCCAGTCGGGCAGCTTGGCGAACTGTTCGACGCGCGGATCGACCGGCGGCAGCTTCGTGCACGCGCACAGCACAAGCGCCAGGCTCACTGTTGCGCCGCGCCTCACGGCGTCGCGCCCGGCGTTCTACCGATCGGCTTGCCGTCGGCCGTCATGGCTTTGAGCAGCAGTCCGCCCCGGCCGCCTTTGCGCAGCGGCGCGACGGTCACGGTCAGCGTGTCGCCGGCCTTCACGGTCGCCGGCCGCCAACCCAAGTTGTACAGATAGGTCGGTGCGGCCATCTCGAGGTTCCACTCTTCGTCCTGCCCTTGTTCGTTCTTCACGACGAGCTGGATGTAGCTGTGCGGATTCGTCCATTGGAATTGGCGAACCGTGCCCGTCAACGTCATTGGCTGCGCCTGGTCGAACATGACCGGCGAGTGATGTGCGAGCGCGGCGTGGGCGCCGAGCACGGCAGCCGTGAGCAGGAGCGCGAGAGCCGCGCGACGCATAGGCAATGCCCCGTGAGGTGGTTCGCGATTTCAGCGCGCGCTTGCCGGGGCGTCAAGCGCTCGTTTGTAACGAGAAGGGGGAGCGATGACGCGAGGCCACAGATCGCGACCCCGCGTGCATCGCCGAGCGTTAGCCGCGCGGTCGCGACGTGCTCATTGCCGTCTGAAACTCAGCACGGGTGAGCCAACGGTCGTCGTCGGCGTCTGCGGCCGAGAAGTTGAAGCCCTCGATGTCGTTGGCTTCGTCAGCGCTGACCTTGCCATCGCTGTTCTTGTCGGCCTTTTCGAACGTGACCTGCTCGGTGCGGTCGCCCGCGAGCGGCCCTTCGTTGCCGTCGCCGCGCGCCGTCGAGTGCGCCATCGCCGCGTCGAACTCCGCCCGTGCCACATAGCCGTCGTTGTTCGTATCGGCGCGTGAGAAGTCGAACCCGTTGATCGAGTTGCCCTCTTCACGGTTCAGCTTGCCGTCCTTGTCCCGATCGACGTCGGAGAAGGGGACGTGGTTGGTCCGGTCGTTACCGGCTTGAGCGGCTGCGCCTGCAGCGATACCCATACTTAACGCGACGAACGTCGCCAGTGCTATCCGTTTCATTTCGAAAACCTCCGTTGTTGATCGACGCCCTGGAATTGCAAGAGGTATGCCACGAGTGGTCCACGTAAGTCATTGACTCGTAGGCCGTAAAGTGCTGTAACAACATACAGTATCGAACCAAACTTGTTTTCCGAGCCCAAAACGATGAACGATCCGCTCCCCGCGAGCCCGGACCCCGCAGTCCACAAAGCGCAGCTCGCTCGGATGCTGCTCGCGGCGGCGCGCTCGCACATCCACGCCGTTCCGGAGCGCGCCGCGGATTGCACGGCCATCTACACGCTCGCCGACCCGCGAGATGTGCGCTGCCCGCGCTATGTGGGCCAGACGCGCGACCCGCGGCGGCGATTTGCGCAGCACCTGCATACGGCGCGGCTGTGGCTCCCCGACTCGACGCCGTGGTGGGTGCGGTCGCCGAAATATCGGCCGCTGTATGACTGGATCCGCGCGCTCTATCGCGACGGCGGCCGGTTGCCGTTCATGTGGGTTGCGGAGTGGGCCGAGCCAGGCACCGACGCGCTCGCCGCCGAACGCGCCGCGATCATGCGGTTGCTGGCGCAACGCGCCGAGCTGCTGAACGTCGAGGCGCGCCTGCTAGGCCCGCAACTGCCGTTGCTCTAGCGCTCTTTGAAGCTCGGCTTCGCGGCGCTTGCGCTCCACTCTCGCGAGATCGCCGAGGCTACGATCGCCCCGCGCATTGCTCGGCTGCGGCACGCTGGCCGAGTACCCCGGCGGGTCCTGCAGCGGCGAGGCGGGGATGCGCGTCGTTTCGATGAGGGCGCAGGCACTGGCGAACGTCAACACGAACTGAATCGACTCGAGAAAACGCTTCGTCTTGGGCTTGGCGGTGAGCATGGGGTCACAGTAGGGCCCTCGACCTGAATCGAAGCTGAAGCGGCGCCGCTCCTAGATTCGGCGGACCGGAATACAATTATTCTTGAATGGCAGTCAATCTACGCGGCGAATCTTTAGACGCATCGTCGGTCTAGGTCGTGATGGAAACGCCGATCCGGGACCTCAAACACGCCCTGCGGATGTTCCGGGACGCGCCCACGTTCGCGGCGACAGCTGTCCTCGTGCTCGCGCTCGGGATCGGCGTCAACACCGCCGTCTTCAGCGTCGTGAACGAGGTCTTGCTCGAGCCGCTGCGCGTTCCCGAGCCGGAACGCCTCGTGTTCATCATGAACAAGTCGAACGACGGCGTGCCGATAGTGGCGTCGTCGCCGCTGAATTTCGTGCACTGGCGTGCCGAGACGGACGTGTTCGAGGACGTCGCGGCGTGGCGCAACCTGTCGCTCGATTACCTGGCGGGCGATAGGACGGAGACCGTCACGGTCGGCACCGTTTCGGCGGACTACTTCCGTTTGTTGGGCGCTCCGTTCGCCGCAGGCCGCCGCTTCTCGGCCGAGGACGACACGTCGGGCGCTGTCGGTGCCGTCGTGCTCAGTCATCGGTTCTGGACCGAGCGGCTCGGCGCCGATCCCGAGGCGATCGGCAAGACGATCTCGCTGAGCGGCCGTGCGTATACGGTCATCGGTATCGCCGCACGCGATTTCGATGTCGGCGACCTCATGCAAGCCGTGGGGTCGACGACGGGGAGTCCGCAGCTCTGGGTGCCGCTAGCGCTCGACGCGAGCACGCTCGATGAGGGTTTGTACCTGCAGGTGCTCGCGCGTCTCAAAGACGGCGTGACGCTGGCGCAGGCGCAGGAACGCCTCACGATCTCGCTGGCGGGCTACCGCGAGCGATATCCCGACTCGTTCGAGGCGAAGTCGGACAATCCGAACCACGGCTTCACGGCTTTGCCCGCGCACGAGGTCATCGTCGACGGAGCTCGTCCGACGCTGCTCCTGCTCGGCGGCGCGGTCGCGTTGGTCCTGTTGATCGCCTGCGCGAACGCCGCGGGGTTGTTGCTCGTGCGAGCGACGCGGCGCGAACGGGAGATCGCGATTCGAGCGGCTCTCGGCGCGGGGCGCGGGCGGATCGTGCGTCAGCTACTTGCCGAGAGCCTGTTGCTGTCCGTCGCCGGCGGCGCACTGGGGCTCGTCGCAGGTATCGTCGGAGTGCGCGTGCTGCTCGCGATCGACACGGGCGGCCTGCCGCGGCTCGGTGACGCGGCCGAGCTCGTCGGGCTCGACTGGCGTGTCGCGTTGTTCGCGTTGGGTCTTTCGCTCGCGACCGGTCTCCTGTTCGGGCTCGCGCCCGCGCTCGCCGGCGCGCGCGTGGACTTGAACGGCGTCATCAACCGCGCGAGCCGTGCCGGCGGGGTGCGCGGAACGCGGCTTCGCCGCGGGTTGATCACGGCCGAAGTGGGTCTCGCTGTCGTGCTCGTCATCGGCGCGGCGCTGTTGATCCGGACCATCATCGCGCTCGGTGCCGTGGACCTCGGGTTTTCGACGCAGCGGCTCGTCGCGATGCGCACGTCGCTGTCCGATCCGCGCTTTGAGTCCACCGAGGCCGTCGCGGCGCTCGTCGATGCGGTGCTCGAGCGCGTGCGTTCGCTGCCGGACGTCGAGGCAGCGGCGGCATCGTGTTGCGTCCCGACGGACAACTCGCTGGGCATGCCCTTCGACATCGTTGGGCGCGAGCAGGCGGCGCCGTACACGGGCCTGGCCACCGGCTACACGGTTTCCGCCGGCTATTTCGAGACCCTCGGCATTTCCGTGCTCGCCGGGCGTGTGCTCGACGAGCGCGACAGAGCGGGTGCGCCACCCGTCGCCGTCATCGACCGCGCGATGGCCGAGCGCTACTGGGCGGAAGGCGTCAACCCGCTCGAGAGCCGGATCGTGGTCGGCGGGGGCGCCGACGTCGTGCGCGAGGCGGCCGACGAGCCGCCGCGGCAGATCGTCGGCATCGTGAGCGCGATGCGCGCGAATGGAATCCATGGTGAGCCGGGGCCGACGATCTACTTTCCGCTCGCGCAAACCTCCGGCGCGCTGAATGCCGCGATCGTGGAGGGCGCACCGACGGCCTGGCTCATCCGAACGCGCTCGGCCGCTGCCGCAGGGGCGCCCGCACTGCGCGAAGAAATCAGCCGCGTGACGGGCGCGCCGACAATAGGCGTGGTCGTCATGGACGACGTGCTCGCGACGATGACGGCGCCGCATCGCCTCAAGATGTGGCTCATGAACGTGTTCGGCGGTGCGGCGCTGCTCCTGACGGCCATCGGCATTTATGGGCTGATCTCGCACGCCGTCGAGCAGCGCCGGCGCGAGATCGGCATCCGCATGGCGCTCGGCGCCGAGGCTTCGAACGTGCGAGCCATGGTCGTTCGCGACGGCATGCTGCCGGTCGCCGCCGGCCTCGGAGGGGGGCTCGTCGCGGCCTACCTCCTTGCAGATCTGCTCGCCGCCACGCTGTTCGGCGTCGAGCCGCACGACTTCGCCGTGTTCGTGACGGTACCGTTCGCGCTCGCGGCCGTTGCCCTGACGGCCGTATCGATACCCGCGTTTCGCGCGAGCCGCGTCGCGCCGACGATCGCGCTGCGCCAGGAATGAAGACGGAGGATAAGCTCGTTCGGGCGATCATCGTCGCCGTCGCGTGTGTCACGACGGCATGGTGGTTGCTGCACGACACGGCCGAGCAAGAGCCGTTCTCGGCTTCGATGCCGTTGCAGCGTGAGGCGCGTTCTCCGCGAGCGGCGGATTCCCAGGCCAATACGACAAGCGGGGTCGCTGTGCGCGACGACGGACCCATCGCGAACGTGCGTCCCGCGACTCCCACTGGCGGCGACGAGAAGCGCACGGCGCTTGCAACCGATGCCGGCGA
>Ga0190271_10001303_pt1 | contig 14061 bp, 12 predicted proteins | sample Popmic356T_FD_133747 | JGI IMG/M metagenome (GOLD analysis project Ga0190271, IMG submission 133747) | Populus adjacent soil microbial communities from riparian zone of Weber River, Utah, USA - 356 T | ecosystem: Environmental > Terrestrial > Soil > Riparian zone | place: USA: Utah | collected...
CAGGAACACGAAGCGCGCGTCGGCACGCAGCTGGCGGTGAGCTGGAACCTGCCGCCCGCCGTGAGCGCCTCGATCGCCCACTGGCGCGATCCGCAGAAGGCGAACGAGTGGCGCAGAGAAATCATGGAAGTGGCGCTCGCGCGGCAGATCTCCGACGAGCTGCGCACGCCCGGCATTGGCGGCGAGCTGCCGAATTCCATGCTGGGCCCGGTATCGAAGTGGATGGACGACCTCTCCATCTATCCGGATGAGCTTTTTTCCATCATGGCGCAGCGCGCCGCGATCTACGCCACGGCGGAAAGTTATTCCTGAAGCCGTCGGGCCGACGCCTTCTTCAACCCACGTTCGATGTAAGCGGCACACAGCACCGCGGCGACGATCCCGGGCAAAATCACCACCTGCCAGGCCTCGACTGTCAGCACGCCCGCAAAACCTTCGTCTGACATCGCCGCGACGCCAGCACACACGACGCCTGCGGCCACTGCGGACAATGCAACTGCAGCCGATGGTCCCGCGGCCAGCTTCGCTCGCAAGGCCCAATAAACGATACCGACCAGCACTGCTGGCACCAGTCCAACGAACAACGCAACCGGTATGGCGAAAGGCGCAAACATGACGATCGCCAACGGAAACCAGAGGACGTCGAAGAAGCTGTCGACTTCTTGGATGATTATCAACGACGCGGCTGTCAGATAGCCAAACAATGGGCCCCGCACGGCGAATATCCAGACGCACCGCCCGATGGTTGCCGTCTTGTCAGGCACTCAGCTCTTCGCCTTGATGGCCTGCAGGACTTTATCCCGCAGATCGGAGGTCAGGCCCGTCACGATGTAGAAGCCGTTTTTCCACTCGCTGTCGACGGCAGCAGTGGCCGTCAATCGAGCTGCTTCGCGTTGTTGTGGCGTGCCGCCCGACACCTGGACGCGCTCGTAATGACAGGCAGTGAAGAAAAGCTGGGCAGTGGTCAGCCTCGCCACGATCCGGCGCGCCCCGCGGTTTGTCGCGCCCGGCGTCGGCACCGTGTACTCGAGGTATCTGCCGGTCGGCAGGTCCCCAAAGTTATTCCCGAAGTTGGTGCCGTCTTTTGCCGGAAATGGAAACGGCCCGCCCGCGATGATGTGATCGATCGTCCTGCGCGCTTCCGGCGGCAGCAAGGCGTAGTCGATGGCATACAGCGCGTTGCCCATGCCCTTGCCACGACCGAGCAGGCCGTGTTTGCGCATCGCGTGCTGTTCGAGGGATTGATCGATGTAGGTAGTCGTCACTGGGCCTGGCATATCGATTCCTTCGATGTTTGAACCGTCATCCGCGGCTGAAGAACGGGCCTGCCTTCGCTTCCAGCAGGCGGATCAGCATCGGATCCATGTACTCAAAATCATCGGGTATGTCGAGGCAGATGACGCGCTTGTCCCGGAGGTGGGCCCGGAACTGACTGCTGAGCTTGTTGCGATGCGCACGCTCCATGACGAAGATGACATCCGCCCACTCGATGATTTCAGGCGATACAGGATTTTCCGCATTCCGATCGGTGCCAGCCGATGCAACTTCGAACCCGGGCCGGTTCGAGAACACCCGTTCCGCCGTGGGACTGCGCAGCTTGTTCTGTGAACACACGAAGAGCACTCGCGTCATCGTTCAGGGCTCGCGCCTACCAATGATTCTTCGATTTGTTCCACTTGTACAAGGCCGCGGCGAACAGGTTGTAAGCGATATGGCACAACTGTTTGATGACGGGCAGCCCCAAGACCTTCGCCTTCCAGCGCTCGGTGGGAGAGTTTTTCCAGATCGCCAGGAAGGCATCGAAACCGACGTGCAGCTTTTCTTCTTCATCGACGACGTGCAGGCGTTCACGGACAAATTCGAGATCCGCCTGAACCTCCGATGCGAGCGCATTGTTCTTGTGCACATCCGCCCACTGGATTTCGCAGCTGCTGCCCTTCTCCATCTGGCCTTCGATGCCGGCCCTGCACACGGGGCATCCTGAGTTGTAGTAGACCTTCACCGTTGCTCCGGGCAGTGGTACGCGATCCCCGCCTCGGGAATGTCGAGCGTCCCGTCAGTCACAAACGCGGCGTTTCCTCCAAAGCCAATCGCCTGGTTTTTCAGCTGTCCCAGGGCCCTGCCAACCGAAACGAAACCGCCGCCATCACTTGGCACTTGTATGTTCCCAACAGGTGAGCAGCCCGCAACGTCCGCGGCGACATTCGTGACTCGTACCTGCGCTGCTCCCGGCGCAAGCACGAACGGAATGGGAGCGCAGGCCGAGAGGACGGCCAGACAACAAACAACGGGATATCTAGCGTGGCGCATTGGTGATTTCTCAATGCATGCCGGGATTCTGCTCGCTACTGCTCTAACACTTCCCCGACGGCATCTGCGAAAGCCACGTGCGCGCGGGTTGCTCGGCGCTGAAAAATCTCACCGTCGGATGGATCCGATGTTCGTAGGTGAGTTCGCTGAATCGCGCGCCGTAGCTCGCCGGGTCACGCACGATGACCGCGAGCTTGGTGCGGTAACTGACGAACTTCTGCAGCACCTGTCCGGCGAGACCGGTCTTGAGGTCGAAGAAGTCGGGCGAGAGGTTCTTTTCATCGATCACCAGACCGCCTCCCTCGACGCTGGCCGTGAGGGCAGCGGCGATGTCGCTGGCGGATTGGATGCCGGTGAATGTCATGGCCGGGAGTCTACAGGCCTAACGCGCTCAGGCCCGGATGATCGTCGGGTCTGCGTCCCAACTCCCACCGAAACCGGCGTTCCTGGTCGGTAATCACGATGTCGTTGATGCTGGCGTGCCGCTGGCGCATCAATCCCAGCTCGTCGAATTCCCAGTTCTCGTTCCCGTACGAACGGAACCAGTGGCCCGAATCGTCATGCCACTCGTACGCGAAACGCACCGCAATTCGCGCGCCCTCGAAGGCCCACACCTCCTTGATGAGGCGGTAGTCGAGCTCCCTCGCCCACTTGCGCTTGAGGAACTCGACGATGGCCGGCCGCCCCGAGAAGAACTCGGCGCGGTTGCGCCAGGCGCTGTCGACCGTGTACGCGAGCGACACGCGTTCCGGGTCGCGCGAATTCCACGCGTCTTCCGCGGCGCGCGCCTTCTGCGCCGCGGTCTCGCGCGTGAACGGCGGAAACGGAGGGCGTCCTTGCCCTGGCGCGTTCATCAGAATTTCTGTCTGAATTTGAGGCCGATCATTCGCGGCCGCGTGAACACCGAATACACGATGCCATTCTCGTCGGGATTCGAGCAGATCGTGACGTCGCATTCCGAGTAGCGGTACAACGCCGCGCGCTCATCGAACACATTGTCGACGAACAACTCCGCGGACCAGGAATCCCGACCGATGCCGAAGGAGAGGTCCACGAGCGTATAGGCGTCCGTATCACCCAGCACTTCGTTCTCGGCAGGCAGCAGCGCCGTCGCGGCCTCGTCGTTGTGCACGAGCGAAGCCTGGAAGTGCGAATCGAGCCCACCCATGGCGAATTCGTAGCGCCCGGTCAGGCTGGCTTTGAATTCCGGAGTCGTTGGCAGCTTCGTGCCTGCGGGCGCAAAGTCCGCCGGATCGTTGTCGACGCATGCGATGGGATCGAGCGGATCGCCATTCGCGTCCAGCGATTTGCAGAAATGCTCGGAAAGATCGGCAGTCTGGAACGCGAGGCCGCCGTAAATGGAAAACGCGTCGGTGGCGGCCCACTGCACGTCCACCTCGACACCCTGCAGCGTCGCCTGGCCGGCATTCGTGATGTTGGTCAGGCCGTTTTCGCCCAGGAATGAGAACTGGAAGTCATCCCAGTCGCCCGCGAACACGGCTCCGTTGAACCGGAAGCGATTGTCCGCCCACTCGGTCTTCCAGCCGATCTCGTAGTTGGTGAGGAAGTCCGCCTTGTAGGGCGGGAACGTGCCGCGGCGGTTCACGCCGCCGGGACGAAAGCCTTCGGACCACGTGGCGTAGATCATCGCGTCGCCGGTGACGTGGTAGGTGGCGTTGAAACGGAACGTGGAGTCGTTCTGCTTCACGGTGCGGTCGAGATTGGTACAGGGCCCATCTTCGAACGCTACCGGCAGGAAGCACGACCCTTCGCCCGTACTCGAACCATACGGATTGGTGGCGCCAAAGCCGAAGAAACCTTCCAGTGAATTCTCGGTACGGAAATACCGTGCGCCGCCAGTCAACGACAGGTTTTCCGTGGCCTTGAATGTGACTTCGCCGTACACCGCCGCATCGCGATCCACGCGCCATTGCTTGGTGAGCCAGAACGTATCGTCCCAGCCGGTGACATCGCTGTCGTCGTTGAGGCCGGTGATCTTGTATTCCTGCTGGATGTCATGCGTCTGGCGCTGCGCGAACAGACCGCCGACGAAGCGCCAGCGATTTTCCGCCGACGTGGAGAACCGCAGCTCGTTGCTGGTCTTGGTGTACCCGTCCTTGCCGTTGATGAACTGGGAAGGATTGATGAGCTCGCCGGCGTTGTCATAGAAATAGACGCCGTAACCGGCGATCGTGTCGTAGAAGAACGCGTAGTCCGAATAGTCGGAATTCACGTCGACGTCACGCTTGAGATAGGAACTCGCGAACGTGACATCGAAGTTGCTGAACTTGCCTTCGATGGTGAGCGCGGCCTGCGCCCATTGATCGTCGCTGTTCTCCGGGTGCCAGTGCGCCACTTCGAGGTCGCCCAAAGCGCCTTCCGGACCAAACCCGCTTTCGCCGGCGTAGACGCCATTGCTTTCCACTTTCTGGAACATCAACGCGGGCGTGATAGTCCAGGTGTCGTTCAGGTCGATCTTGAGCGCGGCACGCGCGCCGTAGGTATCGGCGTCGTTGTAGTTCTCTTCCTCGAGCGAATTCATCGAGATACCGGAGGTGGGGAACGTCCGGGTCGCCGCTACGTTGTCGATGTAGCCGCCGTCGTGGCGCGCCCAGCCGACGAGACGGATGGCAGCGTTGTCGCTCAGCGGAATGTTGACGAAACCTTCGGCGAGGTAGCCCATGTCGCCATCGGCGATGGCATTACCCTGGATGCTGTAGCCGGCATCGAAACCCGACGCGTCGGGCTTGTTGCTGATGATGCGGATCGTGCCGGACTGCGAGCTCGCGCCGTACAGCGTGCCCTGCGGACCGGCCAACGCCTCGACCCGCGCGATGTCGTACATGTGAATGTCGAGCGCGCCCTGGATCGTCGTGATGGGCTGCTCATCGAGATACTGGCCCACGCCCGGCTGCGGACCGGAATGGTTGCCGTTGTCGCCGGCCGCGGCGCCACGCATGAACACGCGCGCGAAACCCGGGCCTGCGGACTGGTACGACACGCTCGGCAAATACTTCACGTAGTCGTCGAAGCTCGTGATGTTGAGCTCTTCGAGACGCTCGGTGCCGATGGCCTGGATGCTGACCGGCACGTCCTGCAGATTCTGCTGGGTCTTGAGCGCAGTGACGGTGACCTCTGCGAGGCCGCCGCTCGGCTCTTCCACCTGTTGCGCATGCACGACGGTCGAGCCCACGAGCATGGCGCCCGCGAGAGGCACTCCCGTCAGGAACGCGTGTGTCTGCTTCGATTTAGAACGCCGGATCTTGCGCAGTTTGCTGCGTGTCATGAGTGATCCCCGATTTGGTTTTTTTGATGAGCGAGGCCGGTCTTCTGCCCGTCCTCATTCTGTGGGCCGAGTGTATGCTCTTCGCCACGAATTCAAAACTGCGGAGTGGCGGGATACGCCGAAACGACCTCACCGAGCGCTTCTTTGAGGGGAGCGAGCCAGGGCTCGAAGTGGCGCCAGTGATCCACGCCTTCTTTGAAAATGGGCTGGCGTACCTGCTCGGAGCTCGCGGTACGCACCGCACGCTGGTTTTCGTGAAACCGCAGCACCGACTCCTCGAACGGCAGTCCACAGTAATCCAGCAGCCGCCGTACTTCGCCTTCGGTGTTCTCGACCATGTCTTCGTAAAGCACGCGGTGCACGCGCCCGGGCAGCACGGCATCGAAATGCGCCATCAGCTCGACGTAGTCGCGGTAGTAGCGGCCAATCTCGGCGAGGTCGTACGTAAAGTTCTGGCCGCGCGCGAAGTGCTGCTTGAAGCCGGAGAAGCAGCAACCGAGCGGATGGCGGCGCGCGTCGACGATCTTCGCGTTCGGCAGCATCAGGTGGATGAGCCCCACGTGGGCGAAGTTGTTAGGCATCTTGTCGATGAAGATCGGCGCCGGCGTCTTGCGCTGGATGCGGGTCTGGGACAGGTACCTTTCGCCGAGCGCCCGAAGTTCCTTTTCGGAAAACTTCTCCAGCGCGCGCGGATAGGCGCTGCCGGCGCTGCGCGTGGTACGGCTGCCGACCACGCGCGCCAGCATCGCGACATCGGGCAATTCCATGGTGCCCTCGACCTGCGAGTGGCTCGCCAGGATCTGCTCGATGAGCGTCGAACCGGAGCGCGGCAGGCCCACCACGAAGATCGGGTCGGGCGCCTGGCAACCCATGCCGGCCCGCGCCTCGAAAAACTCGCGAGTAAAGATCTTCTTCGATCGCCCCACGTGCGCGGCATTCTCGTCGGCGTCATAGCGGATCATCTGGCGCCGCAGGCGGTTGCCTTCGAGGTAGTGCTCGAACGACTCCGCATATTCGCCGGCGTCTTCCAGCGCCTTGCCGAGCGAGAATTCGAAATGGAAACGATCGTCGGCTGACAGCTTGCCGCCCCCGAGCTGCTCGCGCATCGATTGGGTCTGTTGCGGCGAAAACCGGAAGGTCTTGAGATTGGCGAGGCTCCAGTACGCCTCACCGAGTTCTGGCGCCCGCTCGATGCTCTTGAGATAGGCGTCGACGCTCTCCGCGTTGTTGCCCGCGGTCTTGAGCGCGTGTCCCAGGCTCATCCACACCTTGGCCTGGTTGGGGTAGTCGGCCAATACATTCTTATAGTGTTCGATCGAGGCAGAGTACTCGCCGATGCGGCCGAGAATCGCCGCCTTGAGATTGCGGTAGCCGGGGTTGCGCGGTTCTTCTGCGAGCAACTGCTCCACCTGCGCGAGCGCCGCCTCGGGCTTGTTCTGCCGGTGCAGCACCATGGCGTAGTTGTGCCGTGCGGCCGCGAAGCCCGGCGCGAGCTCCAGGCATCGCACCAGCAGATTCTCCGCGTCGAGATAGCGTCCGATTCGCGCCGCGACCTCGGCCAGCATGCGGATCGCAGCGACGTCCGTGGGATGACGCTTCAGGTGCTCGCGAAGTACCGCCTCCGCTTCCGGAATGCGGTTCTCGACCAGCGCCAGTGCCGCGCCCATGAGCCTGGGATCGTGCGTGGAGTGGCGGATGGATTCCGCATAGGCGCCGTCGGCGGCATCGCGCATTTCGAGCGCGGTGTAGTGATCGCCGAGCGCACGCCAGGCTTCCGGTTGCGCGGGCCGCAGCTGCACCGCGCGCCGCAGGCGCTCGATGGCTTCATCACCACGCCCCATTCGCCCGAGCGCCAGTCCCTCGAGCGCCAGCGCCTGGGGCTGATCGGGGATCACCTTGAGTATTTCGCGCGCCTGCTCGCATGCCGCCTGCGCATCGGTGCGCAACAGTCGCGTGGCTTGCGCGAGCGCCACCTCGAGCGTGCCGGCGGGCTGCGCGGAATTCCCGGACATGGACTATCTACCCGCGATCACTGCTTCTTGCCGGTGCCGGCCAGGTCCTTGACCAGCAGGTACCACATCTCGAGTCCGTCGTAGAACGACTTCACGGGAATGCGCTCGTCGAGGCCATGCGCGAACGCGTCCTTGTCCTTGATGAAGGTGGGGTCCACGCCGTAGGTCGGAATGCCGACCGCGCGGAACACGAGACCGTCGGTGGCACCCGAAGCCTGCTGGGGCACGATCGTGGCGGTGGGATAGAACTTGCGCACGACGCGCGTGACGGCCGCGACGATATCGTTGCGCAACGGCGAGGCGTCGCTCGACATGGGCTCGCCATCCACCGTGACTTCGACGCCCTCGCCCACGACCCCTGCCAGCGCCTGGCGCACGTCGTCGATCTTCACTCCCGGAAAGATGCGGCAATTCACGTTGGCAACGGCGCTCTGCGGTAACGCGTTTTCGGCATGCCCGGCCTGCAGCATGGTGGCCACGCAGGTGGTGCGTGTCTGGCCGACGTACGCGGGATTCGCGGCGAGCGCGGCGGCAGCGGATTCGTCCCTGGGATTGGCGGCGAATTTGCCCATCGCCTGGCCGAGCTCGCCCGGCGTGTTCTTGCTCGCTGACTTGAAGCTCGCGACGGTGGTGTCGTTCCACATCACGGGGAAACTGAACTGGCGCAGCTTCACGAGCGCGGTGGCCAGGTCGTAGATGGCGTTGTCGGCGCGCGGCATCGAGCTGTGGCCGCCCGGGTTGCGCGTGGTGAGCTTGAAGTCCGCGTAGGTCTTCTCGGCGGTCTGCAGGCCGTAGAACAGAGGTTTGCCGGTTTCGTCGTCGAGCGTGCCGCCACCGCCGTCCGAGTTCAGCGCGTATTCGGCGTCGATGAGGTGGCGATGTTTGTTTGCGACCGCGACCGTGGTCGCCATCGAGGTTTCTTCGTCACCGCTGAAATAGATGATGAGGTCACGTTTCGGGACGAACTTTTCCGCCTTCAGGCGCAGGAACAGCGTGGTCAGCTCCGTGACACCGTGTTTGACGTCGTAGGTGCCGCGGCCATAGAAGAACCCGTTCTCTTCGATGAGCTTGTAAGGGTCGCGCACCCAGTCGGAAGGCTTGGCCGTCACCACGTCCATGTGTGCCAGCAGCAGGATGGGCTTGCCGCCGCTGCCATCGCCCCGGTAGCGCACGACGAGCGAGGCGGTGTGGTCCGCCGGTAGTTTGAACGGCACGATGGTGACGTCGTCGGCCGGAAAGCCCGCGGCGCGGAACTCGCCGGCGAGGTATTCGGCCATTTCCGGGACTTTTCCCAGTCCAAATGAGGTCGGGATGGAGATCACTTTCTCGAAAATCTCGCGCGCCTTGGCGTCGAAGGGACCACGCGCGGCCCGCTCGGCAGCGGTCGTCGCGGAACCCGCGGCGAGCGCCAGCAACGTGCCGGCAGCGATCAAAGTCAGCTTATGTTTGGCATTCATCGGTCACACCCCAATTGCGATGCCGGGATCTTACCTACACGGCACTTGCATTGGGGGCGCGTGCCTTTATTCTTCGTGCTCGCGCGCTCGTTGCGCGCTCGTTCCCGCGGGAGGGTTCCATGTTCAGCCGCATTGCCAACCTGTTCAAAGGGTTCCTGTCGTTGTTTGTCTCGGGCGTCGAAAGGCGCAATCCCGAAGCGCTACTGGAGCTCGAGCAGGAAAATCTGCGCAAGCAGATCGGCAACTTCAACCAGGGCCTCGCCTCCCACGCCGGCTTGTCCGAGCGCCTCATGAGCCAGGTGCGCAAGCTCGAAGCCGAGCAGAAAGACCTGCGCGCCAAGACCACCGCGCATGTTCGCGCCGGCAACAACTCCGCCGCCGGCCAGTACGCGCTGCGCCTGCAGTCGGTGGAAGCGCAGCTCACCGAAAACCGCACGCAACTCGAGCAGGCCGAGACCACGTACAAGAACCTGGTCAAGGCCCGCGACGTCGCCGTGCAAACCGCGCGCGCCAAGATCGAAAGCCTCAAAGGCGCCATCAACGACATGCGCATGAAGCAGGCCATGGCCGAGCTTCATGAAATGTCCGCAGGCATGATCACCAACATCGGCGGCGCTGGCGACACGCTCAATCGCCTCGAAGGCATGGTCATGGAAGAACGCGACAAGGCCGCCGGCCGCGCACGCGTCGCCAAGGACTCGGTCGACATGAGCCACGTGAACATCAAGGAATCCGAGATGACCGCGCTCGCCGACCAGGCGCTGGCGGACTTCGCCGCGCGCGAGGGCATTTCGATCAAGGGTGCGGCCGAACCCGCCCCGGCCGAGCGCTCCATGGGCACGGCCGCCCCGGTCGCCGAAAAGCCCCAGGGTCAATAGACAAGGGTCAGTAGTTAGAAACCGGATCGCCGGAAAAGTCACGAGAAAAGGGTGTCCGCCATACAATCCGCGCCGGCCTGGGCAAAAGAGCTCGCGCTCGCGTACGAAAGCGGCGCGTCCAGCCAGTTCATCCTGTTCGGCAACGTGCACGACCGGCTGGCCGTGGGCCCGCGCCTGGTCAGCCTCGCCGACTTCCTCGAAGACACGCTGCTCAAGAGCTTCGGCGTGGTGCTGTCTTATGACCTCGGCAGCGGGCTCAACATCGAGCGCGGCGGGGAGATCGTCGACAAGTGGCAGGGCGCGGAGCTCAAGCGCATGGCGCGCGAGCCGCTGCCGGCCGTCCAGTGGATCGACCGCTACCTGCGCTATCTCGGCAACCTGCGCGCGCTCGGCAGCAACGAGAAGACGCCCAACGTCGCGGTGATCCTGCGCAGCGTCGATCACATCGTGCCGGCGGACGGCGCCGGCTTCGAACACGGCAGCATCACCAGCATGCTGCGCGCGTGGTCCTGCGATTCGCCGTTTGCCGATCTGCCGTTCACCAGCCTGCTGATCGCGGACAACCTCAACGACGTCGAGCCGCTGCTCGCCAGCACGGCCCACACCGTGCGTACGCGCGTGCCCCTGCCCGACGCCGCGGCGCTCGAGCCCGCGCTCGAAATCCTTCGCAAGCAGTCGCCCAGGGCGTTCGCGCCGGACGCCGGCCTGCCGCAGATCGCCGGCATGCTCACGGGCGTCACGGTGTCGAGCCTCGAAAGCCTCACGCGGATTCGCCACCACGAAAACAAGCCGCTCGCCGATGCCGACCTGGCCAGGCTCAAGAAGGAGCTGGTGGAGCGCGACTCCTCCGGGCTGGTGGAATTCATCGAAGGCAAGCGCACGCTCAACGACTACCACGGCCAGGAGGCATTGAAAACGTGGCTGCGCCAGGACATCGCGCTGTGGCGCGCCGGCGATCTGAAGGCGCTGCCCATGGGCTATCTACTCTGCGGCCCGGTGGGCACCGGCAAGACCTACCTCGTCGAGTGCCTCGCCGGCGAAGCCGGTGTGCCCGTGGTCAAGCTCAAGAACTTCCGCGACCGCTGGGTGGGCTCCTCCGAAGGCAATCTCGAGAAGATCTTCCGGCTGATCCGCGCGCTCGGCCGCTGCATGGTGTTCATCGACGAGGCCGACCAGACGCTCGGCAAACGTGACTCGGGCGCAAACGACTCGGGGCTCTCCGGCCGCATCTACTCGATGATCGCCCAGGAGATGTCGGACAGTGGCAACCGCGGGCGCGTGTTGTGGTTGCTGGCTTCGTCACGACCGGATCTCATCGAGGTCGACCTGAAGCGTCCCGGGCGCATCGACGTGAAAGTGCCGCTGCTGCCCACGAGCACGCCCGCCGAGAGCGCGCAGCTCGTCGGCACGCTCGCAAAGCGCTACGGCCTGGAGATCACTGCCGCGGAGCTCTCGCGCCTCGAGCCGCGCATGCCCACCCTGCTCACGCCCGGCGCGGCCGAGGCGCTGGTGGTCAAGGCCTATCGCCACGCCCGCACGCAGAACGTGCCCGGCGGCGCCGCGCTCGAAGCCAGCCTCGAGGGCTACCAGAACCCCGTGCCCGCCGACGTGCTCGAGTTCCAGATGCGCATCGCGATCCGCGAGGCGACGGATCTTGGCTTCGTGCCGCCGGCGTTCCGCGCGATGGCCCAGCCTCAATGAGCCCAGCCTCAATGAGCCAAGGCTGAATCGGGATGAAGAAGAAGCCGTCCTACCTTTCCGCCGCGTTCAACGCGCGGCCGCTCGGCATGCCGATACCGCCCAACTGGTTCGGCCTCACCGCGTTCGGGCTGTTAGGCGCGTTGATCAATCCGGGCTTGTGGCTCATCGGCGCCGGTCTCGAAGGGTTCTACCTGTGGTGGCTGTCGAAGAACGAGCGCTTCCGCGCCACGGTGGACGCCGAGCACGGCTTCACCGACAGCACCTCCCGTTACGAGGACATGCTCGCGAAGCTCGACTCGTCCGCGCAGGCTCACCAGTACGAGATCGAGCGCGAAGCCGCGGAGATCGTCCAGCTCCTGCAGCGAAGCGAAGCGCACGGCTCGCAGATCGGCGACGTGCGCCAGATGGCGTGGCTGCACCTGAAACTGCTGGCGGCGCGCGATTCATTTGCCGAAGTCGTCGAGGTGGCGGATCGCGAGCGCAAGAAGCTCGACGAGCAGGAACGGCGCTGCCGCGAGCGGCTCGCCGCGACGGTCGACGATGAATTGCGCCGCTCGCTCGAGCAGCAGATCGAAGTCATCACGTCGCGTCGCGCCGCGCACGCCGATGCCGAGCGCCGCATGGAACTGGTCGACGCAGAGCTCGGCCGCCTGCGCCAGCAGGTGTCGCTGGTGCGCGAGCAGGCGCTGCTGGTCACCGAGGAAGGCAACATCGGGCAGTCGCTCGATGCGCTGTCCGCGTCGCTCAATGAAGCGAATCGCTGGCTCAAGGATCAGCGGGAGCTGTTCGCGGGCCTGGAAAATTTCACCGACGAGCCGCCACCGGCGGATCTTCTCGCATCGAAGCGCGGCATCAAGCGCGCCAACAAGGTTTCCGAGTAAGGAGAAGTGCAAATGTCTTCATGTCATCGTTATGCACGCGGCGCGGCCGCCGGCAACCTCATCACGTTGCTGCTGCTGGTCGGCGTAATCGCCCTGGGCGCATGGCTGTGGCTGGGCAGGAAGAACGAGCCCACGACCGCGGGTGAACCGCAAAAGACGAGCGATTCACGGCCGGCCCGGGAGAAGGAGAACGCCGTTGCGACTCCGGAAGGTGACGCGCCCTCACCCATCGAACCGGTGATCGGCACGCCGACTCTCGAAGCGGCCAATACCTTCGTGCCGAAGGACAACATCCTGCGCATCGACATCAGCGAATACGCCGGCTACGGCGGACTCATCGTCGCCAACGGGGGGCTCGAACCGAATGCCGATTCGTTCTTCGCGAAGGAATACGGCTTCAAGGTGGCGATCTCGATGAGCGAGGCCGAGACCTGGGGCCCGCTCAACAACGGCCGCCTCGCCGCCACGGCGACGACCGCCGATGCGCTGGCGGTGCTCGGCCGGCAGTTCGAAGCGATCATTCCGGTGCAGCTCGGGTACTCCCGCGGCGCGGACATGGTGGTGGTGGATCGCGGCATCGCTTCGGTGAACGCGCTCGGCGGCAAGGTCCTGGCCGCTTCGCAGTTCAACGAAAGCGAATTCTTCATTCGCTACCTGGCGCAGGAAGCCGGCCTGCCCGTGGTGATCCTGCGCGACCTCGACGGGAAGCCCAAGGCCGGTTCGCTCGGGCTGGTTTTCTATGAAGATGCGTTCGCGGCCTGCGACGCCTATCAACACGAACTCGCCAGCGGCGGTGGCCGCTTGAACGGCTGCGTCGGCTGGACGCCGAAAACGGACGAAGTCATCGAGGCCAGCAAGGGCGCGGCCAAGACGCTGGTCTCGAACCGCAACCTGCTGGTCATCGCCGACGTGCTGGCAGTGAACAAGGGATTCGCGAAGGCGCATCCGGAAATGGTGAAGGGCCTCGTGCACGGCATCCTCGACGGCAACCGCCGCCTGCGCGACAACCAGGCGGAAAACATCGCGGTGGTGGCCAAGGCCTTCAAGTGGACCGAGGAAGAAGCGCGTGACGAGCTCGCGCACGTGCACCTGGCGAACGCGCCGGAGAACCGCGCGTTCTTCGCCGGCACCATCGACTCCGCCGGTTCCTTCGGCGGCATCTTCCAGTCTTCGGTGCTGGCCTACGGCAGCCTGCTGCGCAATCCGGCCGACGCTTCGCGATTCGCGGAGACGAGTTTCCTCGATGCGATCGTCAAGCGCGCGCCGTTCTCCGAACAGAAAATTGCCATCGCACCGATTCGCACGTCGACCCAGGCGGCGCTCGAAGGCGACCCGCTGCTCAGCAAGGACATCCGCTTCTTCTTCGAGCCCAACTCCTCGAACCTCGATCGCTCCGCTGCGCAGAACCAGGAGTACCTGCAGACCATCAAGCGGTTCCTGCAAGTGAGCCCCGGCTCCACGGTGCTGCTGCGCGGCCACGTGGACAACGCGCGCGTCGACGAATTCAGGAAGTCGGGCGGCGAGCAACTCGTGCAG
>Ga0190271_10001304_pt1 | contig 14058 bp, 6 predicted proteins | sample Popmic356T_FD_133747 | JGI IMG/M metagenome (GOLD analysis project Ga0190271, IMG submission 133747) | Populus adjacent soil microbial communities from riparian zone of Weber River, Utah, USA - 356 T | ecosystem: Environmental > Terrestrial > Soil > Riparian zone | place: USA: Utah | collected...
AAATCACACCCCCGAACACCGCAACGCTCAAGCCGTTCTTAGCACTGATCTCGGGAATAGCGAGGTCGCGCGGGAAGCAGGCAGGCACGCCATTGTCCGGCGCTGTCATGACCGAATGGCTTCTGTTACCAGAGGCTGATGGAACCCATTGCTGACCCAAGCCTGATCCGACGCATCGTCATCCTGGGCGGCGGCACGGCAGGCTGGATGACCGCCGCCGCCTTGTCGCACCGCCTTGCCGGGAGAGGCATCGACATCGTGCTGATCGAGTCCGACGCCATCGGCATCGTCGGCGTCGGCGAGGCCACCCTGCCCCACATCCGCTTCTTCAATACGGCGATGGGGATCGACGAACAGACCCTGATCGACCGCACGAAAGCGACCTTCAAGCTGGGCATCCAGTTCGTGGACTGGGGCCGGCCGGGCGAGGCCTATATCCATCCGTTCGGCGCCTATGGCGAACCGATCGACGGCGTTGATTTTCACCACATCTGGGCGATGCGGCGCGCGGCGGGTGATCCGACGCCGCTGGACGACTACAGCTATCCCGTTCGCGCGGCGGAAGCTTGCCGGTTCCAGTCGCCGATCACTGACCCCGCCTCTCCCCTATCCACCTTCAGCTATGCGTTTCAGTTCGACGCCAGCCTCTACGCCGGCTTCTTGAAAGAGGTTTCATGCGCCCGCGGGGTCGTGCGCACAGAAGGCAAGGTCGTCAGTCACAGCCAGGACTCCGAAACCGGCGACATCACCGCTCTCACTCTGGAAGACGGCCGACGCATCGAAGGCGACCTGTTCATCGACTGCTCGGGCTTTCGCGGACATCTCATCGCCCAGGCGCTGGAGACGCCATTCGACGACTGGAGCCATTGGCTGCCTTGCGACAGCGCCTTCGCCGTGCCTTGCGAAACGACGGCGCCGGTCGGTCCCTATACGCGAGCGACGGCACGGCAGGCCGGATGGCAATGGCGCATTCCGTTGCAGCATCGGACCGGCAACGGCCATGTCTTTTCTTCGGCGCATATCTCGGACGACGCGGCGGTGCGCGTCCTGATGTCGAACCTCGAAGGGCCTGCCCTGGCCGAGCCGCGTCGCCTATCCTTCCGCACGGGCCGTCGCCGACAGCTGTGGAACCGCAACGTGGTCGCGGTGGGCCTGTCCGGCGGGTTTCTGGAGCCGCTGGAATCGACCAGCATCTATTTGATCCAGCTAGGGATCACGACCCTTTTGGACCTGTTTCCCGACAAGGCGGGGATGGCGGACGACGCGCGCGAATACAATGCCGTCATGGCGCTGGAATTCGAGCGTATCCGCGACTTCCTGGTGCTTCACTACGTCGCCAATCAGCGAGATGAACCATTCTGGCGCGGGATGCGGTCCATGACGTGGCCGGACAGTCTGTCGGCAAAGGTGGAGGCCTTCGTCACGCGCGGCCTCCTTCCCGACTACGACATCGGCGTCTTCCATCCGCCCAGCTGGCTGGCGGTTCTGGCGGGTCAGAACATCCTGCCGCAAGGCTGGGATCCGCGAGCGGAGGGGCTGGATGCCGCAACCCTTTCTGCGCGATTGGCGCGGTTGCGAAATGACATTAACAACGCCGTCGCCCAGACGCCGGATCACATGACCTTCATACGCGACAACGCGCTGCGTCAGCATGCGGCGCACTGACATGACCGCAAGGACCTGGGTAATCCATGGCGGCGGCTTGGCGGCCTGGGCCGCAGCCGCGCTTCTCGCCCGCGACCTGACGTCCGATCACAACGTGGTCGTGGTGGATGACGCCGCCGACACTGTGGATGTCGTTCTGGCCGATCCGGACGGCATGCTGCTTCAGTTGGCCGACGGGGCCGCCGACGACCTGCTGGCCGACGGACAGGCCGGTTTCTGCCTGGGCGCGCTCTGGCGCGATTGGCGCGCCGGCAAGGATATAGCGGTCGCCCATCAAGAGCCGCTGCCCAACATCGACGGCGTGGCCATCCCGGATCTGGTTCATCGCGCCGCGACAAGCGCGACCGAGGGCCACAGCTATGCCGACCTGCTGGCGCCGCTGCAGTTCCAGGCGCGCGCGATGATCGCGGGCCACTACGCCCATCCCAGTGCTGATCGACAGTCGCCGCGATCGCTGCTCAAGCCCCAGATAATTCTGGACGGAATTGCACTCGCGACGCGCCTCAAGGCAAAGGCCCAGCAGCTGGGCGTAACCGCTGTTTGCGAGACGGAGGCGGCGGAACTGTCGCCCTTCATGACCCTCGACACCCGTCCCGCCGCATTCGCCGGCGACGCGGACTGGCGCACGCGACTGGGTCATGACCGGCGACTGACGATGTACGTTCGCCCACGCCGTGCGCCTCAACCCTATGTGGAGATGCGCCTTCTGGCCCAAGGACTGGCGACACACGTCGCCCTGCCCCACGTCGAGATCGTCAGTCTCGATTACGACAGCGCTCTCGTCACGACCGATCAGGCGCGCAGCGGCATCACATCGCTGATCGGCGAGACGGACATTCTGCAAGAAACAGATGCGTCCTCCGGCCCAGGATTCGTGCGCACACCATGGCGCGACAAGACATTGGCCTTCGGCCTCGCCGCAGCGAGGTTCGGCCCCCTTATGGACGGCGTCTGTCTGGATGAGCAGTTGCGACGGCTGGCGACCCATCTGCCTGGTGCGCCGGATCAAGTCTCCGCCTGCGCAGCGGCCTACAACCAGGCCTTGGCGCGCGACCTCGGTCACCGTGCCGACCGGCTGCATCTGATCAGGCTTCAGGGACCGGGCGGCGAGCGGCTGGCTCCGCTGGGGCCCGACCTGCAGCGGCGCATCGATCTGTTCCAGTCTCGCAACGCGTCGGTCGCTCTGGACGGCGATCCCTACGACGCTCAGCATTGGATCATGCTGATGGCGAGCCTGGGCCTTCAGGCGCGCCGCCATGATGTGCAGGCCGACCGCTTAAACCTGTCCGCTGCGATGGGGTCTATCGGCCGGATGGTGATGGCGTTCGACCAGACCCTGGCGGCCATGCCGTCGCACGAAACCGTCCTGAACAGCCTTCGTCGCGCCGACTGACAGGCAAAAAAAGGGGCGTCGATCCGTGGATCGACGCCCCAGGCTCAGCTCAGAGAAGACCTAGAAGGTGTAGCGCAGGCTGAACGTCACGCGACGGTCGCTGCGGAAGTAGGAGCGCGGCGCCAGCGGGCCGGCCTGGTTCGCGCCGTTGACGTTGTAGGACGTCTGCTGCTGCGTGACCGTCACCTCGTCCAGCAGGTTCGCGCCATACAGCCCGATCTTCCAGTTGTCGTTCAGGGTGTAGAAGATCGAACCGTCCAGCTGGCCCGTCGAGTCGTTGAAGATCGGCGAGAACGGATTGACGTCATCGCGCGGCGTCAACAGGAAGCCGTTGCGCCAGTTGTAGGCCAGGCGGGCCGACAGCCGGTCCCTCTCGTAGAAGACCGAGAAGTTGTAGGTGTGTTTCGACAGCTGCTGCAACGGCAGTTCCAGACCGGCGTATCGCGGCTCCGTCACGGCGTTGGGGAAGGTCGAGGGCTCGACGAAGGTGTAGTTGGCCTCGATGCCCAGCCCGCTCAGAAGACCCGGCAGGAAGCTGTAGGTCTGCTGATAACCGACCTCGAAGCCCTTGATCCAGCCGGAGCCGATGTTGACCTGCTGGTTAACCAGCACGTCAGTGCTTACACCCTGGGCGTTGCTGAACTGCTGAGCGTTGGAGCCGCTGGCCAGGATGTCCGACAGATCCTTGTAGAAGGCGTTGAACGTCAGCGAGCTGCCCGGCTTGAAGTACCACTCCACGCCCAGGTCATAGTTCCAGGCGCGAACCCCGGTCAGCTGCGATCCACCGGTGAAGGTGCTCAGCAGCGGCGCGGTGTTGACGTCGCCGCCGTTCGCCCGGATCTGGTTCATGTCCGTGTAGAACAGCGTCGCCGCAAAGGCCGTCACGCCGAAGTCCGGCCGGGTCATGGCGCGCGAAACGGCGCCCCGGAACACCCATTCCTTGTACTTCAGGTTGACGTTCAGACTGGGCAGCCAATCGTCGTAGCTGTTGCTGCGCTCGACCTCTTGGTTGCTGCCGTCGCTGAAGGCGATCAGTTCGTTCAGTCGCGCGTCGGAAAGCAGGCAGTACCCTGGCGCCGACTGTCCAGGCTGAATCAGAGCGCACCGATAGCGGGCGATCGCCGCCGCGTTGTTCTGGGTGACCGGGATGTTCTGACCGGGGAAGCGCGGATCGTTCTGGTTGGCGTCACCGAAATTCAGACCGACGTTCGGGCTGGAAATGAAGCCGATCGTCTGGAAGTCGGTCTTGGCGTAGCGCACGCCGATGTTGCCGCTGAAGGCGGTATCCGGCCCGAAGATGTCGTCGCGGCCGAAGTCGAACCGGACATAGGCCGACGTGGTCTGTTCCGACGAATTGTTGACGTCGCCGGGCAGGAACGGCGTCCCCGCGATAACGCCGGGCCGCTGATCCAGCGGAACCCAGGTCCCGCCCGAACTGCGCACGCCAGCCAAGGCAGCCTGCAGCGAACCATCACGATAGGCCGCAGCCAGGTCGACCGTCGGATAGTAGCCGTTGATTGGGCTCGGGTTATTTCCGCGCTGGAAGTTGGGGAAGTCGTATTGTGCGACCGCCAACGGTCCCGTGGTCTGGAAGGGAGAAACTCCGCCGCTCCAGCTTTCGGAGATATTGCCCCAGTTATAGGTGGTGTAGCGGCGCGTCTGTTCGCGGTCCGAATAGCGGGCGCCCATGCGGATGGCGCGCAGGAACGAGTTGTCGAAGTCGTATTTCAGGTCGGCCTTGAAGGCCTTCTGTTCGCCTTCGGACTGCTCGATATGGTCCATAGCCGCGCGGTAGTAGAAGTTCGCCGGATCGTTGGCGAGAGCCGACGGCTGGCCCGACGCATCGACGAACTGGATGTCCGGTACGCCGTGGCTGCCCTCGCCGATCAGGGTGTAGACCGGCGTGATCGCGCCGTAGATGCTCATGTCCAGATCGTCGGCCGAGGCCTTGCTGTACTGGGCGTCCAGCCAGATCGACAGTCGGTCGGTCGGATGGAATTCGCCCGCCAGCGAGAAGTCTTCCGTCAGGGTCTGGAGGTCGCGCTCGCGCTTGGGCGCCACTTGCAGGTTCGGCGCATTGTTCACCAGAAGCCCGCTGGTGAAGACGCCGTTGGAATCATAGGTGAACGGGTTGCCGGCCGTCAGCGTCGGGTCGCCGCCGCTGCCCAGATCGACCTCGATCACGCGCTCGACCCAGCCGGACCGCGAGTCGGCCCGGATGTATTCGCCCGTCAGCTTGGCGCGGCCGTCGTTCGATTCCCACTGCAGCGCGCCATCCAGCGTCGAACGCGAACGGTCGAACTGCTGCGTCCGCACGGCCCCGCCGCGCGGGACATAGCGGCGATCTTCGCCCGTTGACAGATCGGGGCGATACACGAAATCGGTCAGGTGGCTGCCGTAGGCCTCGGAATAGAGCTCGGACTCGCCATAGCTCAACAGGGCGCCGAACACGCCGTGCTGCGTGTCCCATACGTTGCTCATCAGAGCGGAATAACCCAGGCCGGGCTTCTCGCGCAGATCGCCGTAGGATCCTTCGACCGACGCCCCGAAGACGAACTTCCTGTTGTCGAAAGGCTTGCGCGTGCGCAGATCCACGACGCCGGCGATGCCGCCCTCGATACGGTCGGCCGTCGCATTCTTGAAGACGGCGACGCTCGCCAGCAGTTCGGGCGAGACGTCGTTAAAGCCCAGGGCCCGGCCGGTGTTGACGCTGAAAGCGTCGCGACCGTTGAACTCGGAGCGGACATAGCTAAGGCCGCGAATGATGACGTTGGAGCCTTCGACCGAGAAGTGGTCCGGGTCGGTCGGCCCCTGGAAGCGGTTGATGTTGACGCCAGGAATGCGCTGCAGCACCTCGTTGACCGACTTGTCCGGCAGGGCGCCGATGTCGTCAGCGGTGACGGCGTCCACGAAGGTGTCGGAATCGCGCTTGATCGCCTGCGACGAGGCGATCCGCGCGCGAATGCCGGTCACGACCACGTCATCGACCTGGGCGGCGTCATCCGTGGCGGCCGGATCAACGGGCGGGGTCGTTTGCGCCTGCGCCGCGGCGGCGCCGAACACGGCCACAGTCAGCGCAAGAGCGGACACAGACCGTGTCAGGCCGCGATCCCACGCGCCATTACCGCCAGTTTTGGACAACATCGACTTCATCAAATCCCCCGAGGTTCGACGGACATGGCCGTCGGATTATCGTCGGCGGCCTTGAGGGACCGTCCGCGCAACGCTAAGGACTACTGATTGACAGCGATGTCAATCCAAATCGGCGAGGCATGCTTGCGGACTGCTGACGTGATGCATCGAAGTCCCACAGACCAAGGCCAGCCGGTTCTGACTACGGGCCAGACACAGACTTCGGCATGCAGTTGGAAAATCTCGACCGACGCCAGTTCTCGACCGTGCGGGCGGCCAAATCCGCTTGTCGGTCCGAAGCTTAGGCCGAGCGTGACTCCATCATCGCGGCCAGAACGTCGGCGTGCGCAGGCAGGGCGTCAGCGGTGCGCCAGATGCTGTCTCGAATGGCGTCCAGACGGCCGCGGTTTTCAGGGGTGCTGATCACGTCCGCGATGGGATGGCGGCCCTTAGGAGCCAGCCCCTGTCCGATCGCCACCGCAAGCCAGCTCGATTCGGCGAAGATGTCCGCGTCGCGCCTGACGACCCGTCCGGTCGTCTCGAACAGGGAGATCTTCTCGGCGAGTCGGTCCGGGATCGACATCGATCGAACCTGATCCCAGAAGGGCTCGCCGCTCCGCTCGGTGACCTTGTAATGCAGGATCAGGAAGTCGCGGACAGTCGTGAATTCTTCTTCCATCAAGGCGTTGAACTCACGCCGAAGGCCCTGGTCGGTCCTGTTAGACGGGAAAAGATTTATCAGCTTGGTGATGCCGCTCTGGATCAGGTGAATGCTGGTCGATTCCAATGGCTCCAGAAAACCGCTGGACAGGCCGAGCGCGACACAGTTCGCCTTCCAGCACTCCCGGCGGCGTCCGGTCGTGAACCGCAGTCGGCGCGGCTCGGCGAGGGCCGCCCCCTCCAGACGGGACATCAGCGCGTCTTCCGCCGCCTGATGCGAAATGTGGTTGGACGAATAGACATAACCATTGCCGATGCGATGCTGCAGCGGAATACGCCACTGCCAGCCCGCCTCGCGAGCCGTCGAGCGCGTGTAGGGCGATAGAGGACCAGAACGCTCACTCGGTACGGCGACAGCGCTGTCACAGGGCAGCCACGACGTCCAATCCTCGTAGCCAGCCTTCAAGGTCTTTTCGATAAGCAGCCCGACGAAGCCGGTGCAGTCGATGAAGAAATCGCCATCGACCCGACGACCGTCCTCAAGCGTCACGCCGAGCAGGTCACGGTCTTCCCCCTGCCGCACATCGACGACGCGCCCCTCAAGTCGAGCAACGCCGAGGCCTTCGGCGAAACGACGCAGGAAACCGGCATAGAGGCCGGCGTCGAAATGGTAGGCGTATCCCAGCGACGACATCGGAGAATTCGGCCCACCCTGGGGATGACCGAACCGGCCTCGCCGCGCCGCCTGCCAGGCCATGGAATAGGTTTCCAACGGCGCATCGGAACCTTCCGCCAAGGCTTTCAGCCAGAAATGGTGAAAGGCGATGCCTTCCATATCGACGCCGAAACCGCCGAACGGATGGAAGTACCGCTCGCCTTCGCGTCTCCAACCGTCGAACTCGATCCCGAGCTTGAAGGTGGCCTTAGTCTCACGCAGGAAATCGCCCTCATCAATCCCCAGCCGCGCATTGAACTTCAGGATTTCCGGGATCGTCGCTTCGCCGACGCCGATCGTGCCGATCGCTTCGGATTCCACCACGGTCACGGATTTGCCGGTTCCGCTGAACGCATGGGACAAGGCCGCCGCCGCCATCCAACCTGCAGTTCCCCCTCCGACGATGACGATGCGCTCTATGACAGGCGATGTGTGAGGCAACTCGGTCTCCATCCATACGGCGGCATGCAATCGACTTGGCGCCCCTTGGCGGCATTTCTTGCGAACGTCTAGGCTCGCATCGTGCGGCAAGCCAATTCCCGTCGATCCGCTCGGCGCCCAGACTTTGGCTTTCTCGACTGGCGCTTATCCGAGAAGGTCCAGCCGTTTGCTGCACCCGTTCGATTGAAAAGCCCAGATCACGGGCGCTGCGAGTGAAAGACGGGGGGCTAACCAGCGATAGGTTGGCGACGGAAGGCCGCGGAATGACAAAGGTCGAGTTGAAGGGCGCCGTCAGTCTAACCCTAACTTTGTCTCCACTTCAGCCGCCGTAAGCCAGTTAGCCTGGCAGCGCTGCCGACGCTCGCTGCTTAGCGCCCGCCAATCAGGGAACGACCTCAAAGCCCGCGTGCAACTCAGCGTTGGAGTTACCGCCCACCCACACATCGAACTTGGCGGCATCGACAACCCAGTCCCTGTCGGCGGCGCTCCAGTATCGCAGTTCCGCCTCGCCCAGGGTGAAGGTCACGGTGCGGCTTTCGCCCGGCGCCAAAGTGATGCGCTGGAAGCCTTTCAGTTCGCGGACTGGACGGGTCGCTCGGCCTGATTTCTGGTGGATGTACAGCTGCGCCACCTCGTCGCCCGCGCGGTCTCCGGTGTTGGTCACCGTCGCGGTGATCTCGATGGGTTGTCCGACGCCGACAGTGGGGCGGGACACCTTCAGATCGGAGAAGGCGAAGGTCGTGTAGCTGAGGCCATGGCCGAAGACGTACAGCGGCGTCGACGCCACGTCCCAATAGCGTTTGGCCGCGTCCTCCGGCGCCTTGGTCGTGGCCTGGGAATAGTAGACCGGGATCTGACCCACGCTGCGGGGCCAGGTCATGGGCAGCTTGCCCCCCGGATTGACGTCGCCGAACAGGGCGTCCGCCACGGCCGCTCCCCCCTGGGTGCCGGGGTACCAGGCCTCCAGGATCGCCGGGACCTTTTCGGCGGCGTCGGCGATGTCGAGCGGACGGCCGTTCATCAGGACGACGACCACCCGTTTGCCGAGCGCCGTCACCGCATCCAGCAGGCGTTGCTGATCGCCCGGCAGGGCGAGGTCCGTCCGAGAGGCCTGCTCGCCGCTCATCAGCTGGTTCTCACCCAGCACCATCACGACCACGTCGGAGTTGCGCGCGAGTTCGACGGCGCGATCAAACTCCTGAGCATCCTGCGCTTCGGGCCAGGCCGCCGCTCGCGGACGCAGCTTGGCCAGATCCGGCATGATCTCGAACAAGGACGGGTAGGTCCGTTTGATCTGCACGCCTGGCGCGGTCTGGACCACGCCGTTCGCCCCGACACGGTCGCGGATGCCTTCGTAGATGGTGATGGTTTCGTTGGGATCGTGCGCAAAGACCCAAGAGCCGAGGGTGTCGTCCTTGGAATCCGCCAACGGGCCAATCACAGCGATCCGTTGGCCCGCAGTTACGCTCAACGGAAGGGCGCCGTCGTCGTTCTTCATCAGCACCAGCGAGCGGGCGGCGGCCGACCGGGCCTCCGTGCGGTGCGCCGGATCGGCCAGAACGCCCGCCGTCAGGGAGGCGTCGACGTAGGGGTTTTCGAACAGGCCCATCCTGAACTTGGCGACCAGGATGCGACGCACGGAGTCGTCCAGGACCGTCACGGGCACCTTGCCGTCATTGACCGCCTGGACGAGGTTGGCGTAGGCCGCGTCGCCCAGCGCCATCTCCATGTCGTTGCCGGCGTTCATGGCGCGAACGGCCGCGTCCGCCTCATCGACAGCGAAGCCCTGGGTCGTCAGGCTTTTCACGCCGTTCGCATCGCTGACCACGAAACCCTTGAAGCCAAGCTGGTCGCGCAGGACGTCGGTCAGCAGCCATTTGTTGGCGGCGGCGGGGACGTCGTTGATCTCCATATAGGCGCTCATGACATTGCCGGCTCCGGCGTCGATGGCGGCCGCGAACGGCGGCAGATAGACGTTGTAGAACTGGCTGTCCGACACGTGGACAGCGTCATAGTCACGGCCGCCTTCGGACGCGCCATAGGTGGCGAAATGCTTCGGCCCCGAAATGATGTGTCCCGGCGCGCCGATCGTTTCTCCCTGGAAGCCCCGCACCTGGGCACGCGCCAGGGCCGAGGCCAGATAGGGGTCTTCTCCCGGCCCCTCGACGATACGACCCCAGCGGGGATCACGCGTGACATCCAGCATCGGCGCAAAGGTCCAGTGGATGCCGCTGGCCCGCGCCTCGTTGGCGGCGATGGCCTGCGCCCGTTCCGCCGCTGAAGGATCCCACGACGCCGCCATGCCGATCGGCACCGGGAAGATGGTCCGCAGGCCGTGGATCACGTCGAATCCGAACAGCAACGGAATGCCCAGCCGGCTTTCTTCGACCGCGACACGCTGCAGCCTGTTGATCACATTGACGTCGGTCACGAACAGCAGCGAGCCCGCGCCGGCGCGGACCTTGGGTTCGAAAGTCGCCGGATCGCCGAACATGAAGAACTGACTGACCTGGGCCGCCTTCTCCTCAAGCGTCATGCGAGCCAGAAGCGCATTCGCCCGCGTCGTGGCGTCCGCCTCGCTGATCGGCGCCGCAGCGGCGCTCGACGGGGCGACAGACGACGCCGATGCATTGGCTGCAGCGGCCGACAGCGTCAGAACGCAGGCGGCCAGGACGACCATTCTGGACTTCTTGGAGTAACGCATCGGTTTTCCTAACCTGGGTTGCAGAGCGTGGAGGGGAGAGGGATCAGCCGGTTCGGCCTTCGTCATTGATGAGTTGTGTCAGGCGCGCGAGATTGGCGGGCGACGCCGTCCAGTGGGCCGACAGCAGGCCGCCACGCCCGAACAGGGCCGCAGCGATGTCCTCGGCGCCGGCCTGCGCCCAAAGGTCGGCGAGCCGGTTCGCGAGAGGATCGACCACCGGACCCAGGTCGCCACGGACGAAGACCACCCAGGCCGCCAGCGCTTCCAGCGTGGCGGGGCAAGATCGATCGGCCGCCTGATGATGCGCGAGCACAGGCAGCCAACGCTGGACGATCTTCTCGGACCCATCCTTGGCGATCTGATCGAGCCGGTGATTGAGGGCGGGATTGGCGAAACGTTCGATCAGCCGATCCGCATAGGTTTGCAGATCCTGGCCTGGCGTCGGAGACAGGCTGGCCGCCGCCTCCGCTCGCATCAGGCGTTCGACCCGATCACCGATACGGGGATCGCGGATCGCCTCGTGGACGAACGTCCAGCCTTCGCCCAGCCCGATATAGGCCAGGGCGGAATGGGCCCCGTTCAGCATTCGCAGCTTGGCGGTCTCGTACGGGGCCACATCGCCGACGAACTGGGCGCCGCCGGCGTCCCAGCGTGGCCGATCGCCGACGAAGGCGTCTTCGACCACCCATTGCGAAAAGGGTTCGGTGAAGACGGCGGCGTGGTCATCGACGCCCAACCGGGTCTTCAACGCGTCACGGTCGGTCGCCGTGGTCGCAGGGACGATGCGATCCACCATGCTGGACGGGAAGCGGCATTCGGCGCGCGCCCAGGCCGCAAGTTCGGGATCGGCGGCGCGCAGAAACTGATCGAGCCAAGCCGCCAAGCGCTTGCCGTTGGCGGCCAGATTATCGCAGGACAGAAGGGTCAGACCACGCCGCCCTGCACCCTTTCGCTCGTGAAGCGCGCGTCGCAGGAAACCATAGATGCTGAGCGGCGCGCCCTCCCCCTTCAGGTCTGCGGCCACGGTCGGCGAAGCAAAGTCGAGCTCTCCCGACGGTCCGGCGAGATAGCCCGCCTCCGTCACCGTCAGGGTCACCAAACCCGTTGTGTTCGCCGCCAGGGCTTCGATCACGTCGCGCGGCGACCGGGGTGCGAACAGGACATTGTTGACGGACCGGACCAGCCGCGTGACCGCTTCCTCGCCCGACCTTTCCGTCACGGTGAACAAGCCGTCCTGAGGCGCCAGTTGGTCTCGCACCGTCTGGGAACGCAAGGACACGCCCAAGATGGCGCTCGCCAAATCCCCGTGCTCAAGTGCAGCGTCTGCATAGACGGCCTGGTGCGCACGTTGAAAAGCGCCCGTGCCCAGATGAACCACGCCAGGCGTCTGCGGCCGGTCATAGACGGACCGCAATACGCGGGCGTCCAGCATCTCGGCGGAAGCATTGCTGAGGCGCGTCACATCACAATCCTTCAGGCTCCAGACATCGAAAAAGCAGCCCGACCCCAGAGGGGCCGGGCAGTCTCAGGAGACGTCGTCTTAGAAGCGCGCGCGGGCGCGGATGCCGAAGTAGCGCTGCGATGCGCGCGGCAGGATTTGCGACACGACGTCGGCGACGCTGTATCCGCCGCCCAGCGCCGTGGTGGAGGCGCCCGTGGAGGGGCTGATCGACGTCGCATAGTGCTGGTCGAACAGGTTGTTGACGAACACCGTCACGCGATAGCGCGAGTCCGGCGAACTCTCGAAGCTGACATTGCCGTTGAAGACGCCGTAGCCTTCCTGTTCCTGACGCGGATTGTCGCCGAGGGCGAAGTTCACCGCAGTCCGATAGGCCCACTCGCCGGAAATCGCGGCGTTGAACGGCAGGTTGGGCAGATCAAGATCATAGGTGCCCGCGATCGAATATTTGAACTTAGGCGAGTTGGTCAGGCGTTTGCCGGCCAGATCCTGAACCCCGGTCAGAACCGTCGGGCTGGGGTTGAGGTCGCGGCAGCCTTCGGCCGCCGTCTGGCCGTTGTAGCAGGGCGCATTGGGGAAGTCGGTGACCTCGGCGTCAATATAGGCGGCCGACACGTCGAACCGCAGGTTTTCCGTCACCCGCGCCGCGCCGTCCACTTCCACGCCCCGCCTTCTGACGCTGCCGACGTTGCGCAGGCGTGCGACGAAGGTGCCCGGCGCCGCCGGATCTTCCTCGATGCTCTGGGTCTGGAAGTCCGAGTAGTCGGTCCAGAAGCCGGCGATGTTCGCCTGGACACGGCCGTCGAGGAAACGCCCCTTCATGCCGACTTCATAGGCGTCCGAGGTTTCGGCATTGACCGGCCGCGCGGCCTGAGCCGGGGTGAAGCCGCTGCTGACGTCGAAGCCCTGGCCCTTGTAGCCCGTGGCGATGGACGCATAGGCCATGATGTCGTTGGTCAGATCGTGCCGCAGCGCAACCTTGTAGGTGGTGCGTTCCTCGCTCGCGTCCCCGCTGCAGGTGAGCCGGCAGGTGGTCGCCGTGGCGAGCTGGTTGGTGAAGTCGACGCTGATCTCTTCCGAGTTCCAGCGCAGGCCCACATCGACATGGGTTTGCGGCGAGAAGTCATAGGTGAACTGGCCGAACGCGGCATAGGTCGTATTGGTGACGCCGGCCGCGAAGTTGGTCGGGAAGGTCGGCGCGCGCACCAGGGTTCTGTCGGTTTCCGAGTCCGAATAGAACAGGCCGAGCAGATAGTGGAACCGATCACCGCCCGTGGACGCCAGACGAAGCTCCTGCGCCAGGCTGGTGGTGTGGAAGCTGGACCGCTGGATGATGCCGTCCGGCACCGGCGCGCTGTTGGGGTTGTTGGCGTCGGTCAGGGTCGGCGTGGCGATATTGTCGAAGTCCTCGCTGAAGTCGTACTTCCAGTCCTGATAGCTGGTGATCGACGTCAGGGTCGCGGCGCCGAAATCATACGATCCCTTCACCGCGAAGACTTCCGACTCGCTGTGGTTCAGGGGCTCGAAGTTGATCCGAACCTTGTAGTTGTCAGGCCCGACCTGAACTCCGGCGAGATTGCCGGACAGCGGCGCGCCAATGATCCGGGCGCCCGGCGTCGCGTCGCGGAAGGATCGGACGTTGCCGTTGACGTCGGATTCCGAATGGCTTGCCGTCAGCGACAGGGAAAGCTGGTCGGTGGGCTGGAGGTCCAGGCGGGCGCGAATACCCCAGGCATCTTCGCCATTCAGCAGATTGCCGGTGGTCAGGTTCTTAAGATAGCCGTCACGCTCGGACGCATAGGCGTTCAGCCGGAAGCCGGCGCGCTCGCCCAGCGGCCCGGCGATCGATCCCTCCAGCCGGGTTTCCTTGTCGGTGGTGGCCGCCGCCG
>Ga0190271_10001305_pt1 | contig 14058 bp, 13 predicted proteins | sample Popmic356T_FD_133747 | JGI IMG/M metagenome (GOLD analysis project Ga0190271, IMG submission 133747) | Populus adjacent soil microbial communities from riparian zone of Weber River, Utah, USA - 356 T | ecosystem: Environmental > Terrestrial > Soil > Riparian zone | place: USA: Utah | collected...
GCTCACCCGCGTGCTCGCCGAGCGCCAGCGGGTCCGGCTCGACGAGGACGGGCTCACGAACCTGTTCCACGAGATCGAGCTGCCGCTGGTGGACGTGCTCGTGGAGATGGAGCGCGCCGGGGTCAAGCTCGACGTGAACCGGCTCGCCGAGATCAGCAAGCGTTTCGACGAGCGGGCGATCGAGCTGGAGCGGCGCGTCTGGGAGCTGGCGGGGGAGGAGTTCACGATCGGCTCCCCCCAGCAGCTCGCGCCGATCCTGTTCGACAAGCTCGGGCTGTCCCGCAAGCGCCGCGGCAAGACCGGCTTCTCCACCGACGCCCGCGTGCTGCAGGCGATCCGCCACGAGCACGAGATCGTCCCGGCGATCGAGGAGTGGCGCGAGGTCACGAAGCTCAAGTCCACCTACCTCGACGCGTTCCCCGAGCTGGTCGACGAGGACGGCCGCCTCCACACGACCTTCAACCAGACGGCCACCGCCACGGGGCGGTTGTCGAGCACCGACCCCAACCTGCAGAACATCCCGATCCGCACCGAGCAGGGCCGCGAGATCCGGGCCTGCTTCGTCGCCGAGCCGGGCAACCGGCTGATCTCGGCCGACTACTCCCAGGTCGAGCTGCGGCTGCTGGCGCACATCGCCGACGAGCCGGTCCTGAAGGACATCTTCCGCCGCGGCGAGGACGTGCACACGGCGACGGCGGAGGCGATCCTCGGCGGCAAGACCGATCCGGGCACGCGCTCGAAGGCCAAGATGGTCAACTACGGGATCGTCTACGGGCTGTCCGCCTACGGGCTGGCCGACCGGCTCCAGATCGAGCGCGAGGAGGCCCAGCAGTTCATCGACGCCTACCTCGAGCGCTTCCCAAAGGTGAAGGAGTTCATCGACAGGACGATCTCGACCGCCGCCACCGAGGGGTACGTGAGCACCCTGTTCGGCCGCATCCGCCGCGTGCCCGAGCTGCGCTCGCGCCAGTTCCAGACGCGCAGCCTGGGCGAGCGCCTGGCGGTGAACATGGTCATCCAGGGCACGGCCGCCGACATCATCAAGGTGGCCATGGTGCGCTGCCGCGACGAGCTTCGCGGCGCCGGCCTCGAGACGAAGCTGGTGCTCCAGATCCACGACGAGCTGCTGTTCGAGGGGCCCGAGGCCGAGGTGGAGCAGGCGTCCGAGATCGTGCGGCGGGAGATGGCCGAGGCCTTCGAGATGGATCCACCGCTCGAGGTGGACGTCGGCGCCGGCGAGAACTGGCTCGAGGCGAAGTGAGCAAGGAGCTGGCCGTCGTCATGTCGGTCGCGGCGGGCGGGTTCGTGGCCGCGCAGGCGCCCGCGAACAACGTGCTGTCGAAGTCGCTCGGGACCTTCGGCGCGGCCTCGGTGAACTTCGTGATCGGGACCGCGTGCGTCCTGCTCGTGACGTTCGCCTTCGCCGGGGGCTTCTCCGGCGAGGAGGGCGCCCAGACGCCGCCCTGGTACGTCTGGGTCATCGGCGGCACGGGCGGTGCCGTGATCGTGGTGACCACCCTGATCGCGGTGCGGGAGCTGGGCGCGGGGGGCGTCACCGCGGCGGTGATCGCGGGTCAGCTCGCGCTGTCCGTCTTGCTGGACCGGCTCGGGGTGCTCGGCCTGGAGGAGCGCGCGATCACGTGGGAGAAGCTGGTTGGGATCGCGCTGCTGGCCGCCGGGACGGTGCTCGTCGTCAGGGAGTAGACGGGTAGGTGTTCACGGTCAGCACCACGAGCCCCTGATCCGCGGCGGCCCGGAGGGAGTGCGGCTCCCCCGCCGCCGTCCGCATGATCACGCCCGGCTCGAGAGGCACCCGCTCGCCGTCCACCTCGCCCTCGCCCCGGCCGTCCACGACGGAGAAGATCTGGGCGTAGTCGTCGACATGCAGGCCATACTCGCCCGCGGCGGCGATCCGTGTCACGGCAACCTGCGTGTGCCCGCCCTCCTCCAGCGGGACGAGGACCTGGGACTCGACCGCGCGCGTCTCGTCGCGCTCGACCTGCTTCCAGCCCGCTTCGGCAGGCTCGTATCTACCGCCCATGTCGCACCGCCTTCCTTTCAGGGGGCTGCAGCGCAGCCCTATCCATCGTTGCCGCCCACGGCAAGCGCCAGCGCGTCGACCGATGCCGCCGCGGCGCTCGCCGGGTCCATCGCCCGCGTGCGTGCGAGGAAGGTCTTCACGTCGCGCAGAGCCGTGGCGTCAAGAGCCTCCAGCTCGGCGATCCGCTCGTCGACGCGCGCCTCGAGCCGGTCGCCGGCCACGACCTCGGTGACCAGGCCGTCGCGCAGCGCCGTCTCGGCATCCACCCATGCTCCCGTGGCCACCATGTCGAACGCGCGCTTCCGGGGGAGCGCACGTGGCAGCCAACCCATCACCACCGCCGGCGCGTAGCCGGCGAGGATCTCCGGGAACGAGAATCGCGCGCGCTCCGCGGCCACCGCGAGGTCGGCGTTCCCGACGAGGCCTACGCCCAGGCCCGCGGCGTCGCCCTGGACCTCGACGACGACGGCCAGCGGGGTGGTCTGCAGCAGCTCGTTGAGATCGACGATGGCACCGGCCACCGCCTGCACCGCGCGCGGGGTTGGGCGCGGCCCCTCCCGGCTCGCGCCCTCGCGCCCGAGGCAGAAGACGTCGCCCCTGCTGCGCAGGCGCACGAAGCGCAGATCGGGGCCCGCGGCCGCGGCGCGTATCTCGCCGGACAGCTCGCGCACCATGGCGGGGCTGAACAGGTTCTTCTCGCCGTTGTCGATCGTGACGCGCAGCGTCGCGCCGTCTCGCTCGATCGTGAGCCCCTCGCCCGCCATCAGTTGAGCCGTTCCGCGCCGTCGCTGCCGTACCAGTCCACGTCGTCCTCGCCGGTTCGGACCGTGATGCTCTGGATCTCGGTGAACTCGCGGAACGACTCCCAGCCGCCCTCGCGACCGACGCCCGAGTCCTTCAGTCCGCCCCAGGGCGAGGCCGGGTCCAGCCGGTGATGGTCGTTGATCCACACCATCCCGGCCTGGATCTGAGGCGCGACCCTGTGGGCCCGGGCCACGTCGCGCGTCCACAGCGCCGACCCGAGCCCGAACCTGATGTCGTTGGCCTTCCGCAACCCGTCCGCCTCGTCGGTGAACGGGATCACCACGGCCACCGGCCCGAATATCTCCTCCTGCGCCACCCGCATGTCGTTCCGGACGTCGGTGATGACCGTCGGCTCGACGAAGAACCCCCCGTCGAAGGGGGCCTCGAGCGCCGGCTTGCCTCCGCCGGCGACCACGCGGCCGCCCTCCTCCGCGCCGGTCTCGACATAGCCGAGCACGCGCCGGCGCTGGCGCTCGGAGATGACCGGCCCCATCTGGGTGCTCTCGTCGGAGGGGTCGCCGAGCCGTAGCGCCCGGGCCGTCGCGGCGAGCCCGTCGACGACCTGCTCGTAGATCGGCTCCTGGACGAGAATTCGCGCGCCGCAGATGCACGTCTGCCCGGCTGCGATGAACGCGCCGAACGCGGCTCCCTTCACCGCGCGCTCCAGCCCCGCGTCCTCGAAGATCAGCACGGGTGACTTCCCGCCCAGCTCGGTCGTCGCGCGCGCGAACCGCTGCGCCGCAGCTACCCCGATCGAGCGCCCGACCTCGGTGCCGCCGGTGAAGGTCACCTTCGCGACGTCTGGATGCTCCGCGAGCGCCTTGCCCGCGCTCGCCCCGGTGCCGGTCACGACGTTGATCACGCCGTCGGGGATGCCGGAGTCCGCCGCGATCGCGGCCAGTGTCAGCGTCGTCAGGGGGGTGAGCTCGGACGGCTTGATCACCACTGTGTTGCCGGTGGCGATGGCGGGCGCGAGGCTCTTGGCCAGGATCATCATCGGGTGGTTGAACGGGGTGAGCAGACCACACACCCCGATCGGATGCCGCAGCAGGTAGTTGAGGTAGGGCCCGCGCATCGGGATCACCTCGGTGCGCTCGGCCAGCAGCAGAGCGGCGTTGTAGCGGAACCATTCCGACAGCCGCCCGACCTGCGCTCGGGTCTCGCGCAGCGGCCGGCCGTTGTTGAGCGTCTCGAGCCGGAACAGGTCGTCCATCCGCGCCTCGATGCCGTCGGCGAAGCGGTTCACCAGCTTCGCCCGCTCCGAGCGCTCCAGCCGCGGCCACGGCCCCTCCTCGAATGCGCGGCGCGCGGCGCGAACGGCCCTGTCGACGTCCTCGGCGCCGCCCGCGGGCGTGGTGGTCAGGATCTCGCCGGTCGCGGGGTTCAGGACGTCGAGCGTCTCACCGCCGGCGGCATCCACCAGCTCGCCGGCGATGCGCATGCGCTCCGGCGCCCGCTCCGTCGCCCGCCCCGTCGTCGTCGCCACTGTCAACCTCCGTCGGTCGAAGCCTCGCTCGGCGCCGAAGGCGGCTCCGAAGGCCGGTGCTCGTGCAGATAGGCGAGCGCGCGGTCGCGCACCAGCGCCAGGTGCTCCTCGACCACCGCGGCGACCCCCTCGGCGTCACCGTCGCTCGCCGCACGATAGATGAGCTCGTGCTCGGCGCCGAGCTCGTCGGGAGCGCGATCGATGGTCAGCCAGTAGATGCGGACGTAGCGCTCGGTCTGCGCGCGGAGGCTCTCCACCAACCGGCACATGCGCTCGCGGCCCGACCTGTCGTTCAGCGCCTTGTGGAACTGGACGTGCGCCGCGAACCACTCCGTGCTCAACTCGCCCGACGAGTTCATGACGTCGAGATGCCGGCGCATCGCCTCCACGTCGGCGGCGCGCAGCCGCGGTGTCGCCAGCCGCGCGACGACCGGCTCCAGCGCCAGCCGCATGTCGTACAGCTCCTCGAGGTCGGCTGCCGACAGCTCCGCCACCGCCATCCCCTGCCGCGGATTCGCGACCACGAGGCCCTCCGACTGGAGCTGGCGAAGCGCGTCCCGGATCGGGACGCGGCTGACGCCGAACTGCTCGGCGAGGCGCTCCTGCGACAGACGGGCCCCGGCAGGGAGGCGCCCGGCGAGGACGTCGTCCCGCAGGTGGGCCGCGATCTGCTCGGCCAGCGTTCGCGTTTCCAGTTGGGCTTCGATGGGGATGCTGTACACGGTACACAGTACCCGTCGAGATTTCGGCAGTTGACCTGAGAGGAGGGTCGATCAGTGGGCGTACGGACGCATCGGCTGAAGGCGATGGCGGCGCTTGCTGCCGCGCTGGCCATCGGGATCGTGCTGGCGCTGGGCGCCTGCGGAGACGACGACGGCGGCGGCGGCGACTCGGCGGGCGGCGTAATCCGCTTCACGTTCGCGCCCGACCCCGTCTGGCGCTGGCTGACGGACCAAGGCATCCGGGAGGAGATGGAGCAGGAGGCCAAGGTCCAGATCCTCGACTCGGCCACCTGGGACGAGTACGGGATCTACGCAGGCGGCAACGCAGACATCGTCTCGGTCGGCTCGTTCGAGGTGCCCGACATCGTCGAGAAGAGCGGCGTCGACTCGGTGATCATCGGCAAGTACAACATCGCGCGCGCGGTCATCGGCGTGCCTGCGGACAGCGACGCGCAGTCGATCTCCGACCTCGAGGACAAGAAGCTCACCACGTTCACGACCGTGTCGGACGCGCTGCTCTGGGGTGCGCTCGCCAAGAAGCTGGAGGACTTCGACCTCCGCTCCGACGAAGGCGATCTCGAGATGGTCATCGCGGACGTCCAGAACATGGGCCCGCTGGCGGCATCGGGCGAGGCGGACGCCTGCATCTGCCTGCCTGACTTCGCCATCGAGCAGTTCCGGACGGGCGAGCTCAAGATGCTCTACGACGGCAGGTCCGACGCGCAGATGTTCCAGGACGAGGTCCTGCAGGGCCACGAGGGCCCGATGATCAACATCTTCCTCGTCCGCAAGGACTTCTACGAGGACAACCCGCGCGAGGTCAAGTTCTTCCTGAAGCTGTGGCAGCGCGGGCTCGACGAGTGGCAGAAGCACAAGGACGAGATCATCGAGGCCTACCCCCAGGACTTCGCGGCCCAGAACGACGCGGACCTGGAGTGGATCAAGGACTGGCTCGACGAGAACGACTGGTTCACGGATTCGGTCTATCTCGATGAGAAGTGGATCGAGGGCGAGAAGAAGGTCTTCGACCTGCTGCGCGAGACGGGGTTCATGCCGGAGGACGCAGAGGATCCGGAGTTCGCCGTGATCAAGCCGGGCAGCTGACCTAGGGCGATCGCCGGTATGGCCAACGTCGCACTTCGGCGCCAGGGGGTTCGCGCACCGAGCCTCGCGGCGCGCCGCTGGAAGCAGGCGGCGGTGGTGATCGTGGGGTGGGCCGCGTTCTTCGCGCTCTGGGAGTTCGCCTCCAGCGTCCTGTTCAACCCGTACCGGCTCCCGGGCCCCGTCGCCGTGTTCGAGGCGATGGAGTCGATCGTCACCAGCGGGGACGCCGTGAAGCACTTCAAGGCGAGCCTCGGGAAGATCTTCCTGGGCTTCGGCTTCGGCGTCGCGCTCGGCGTGCCGATCGGCTTCCTGATGGGCACCACGCGCTACTGGAAGGCGTTCTTCCACGATCCCGTGCTCGTCGCCGGGAGCATTCCCGGCATCACCTACGCGGTCCTCGCGCTGGTGGTCTTCGGGATCGGGATCGAGGGGCCGATCGTCGCGGTGGCGTTGATCTCGATGCCGTACATCGCGCTCAACGTGTCCGCCGGGCTCGAGGGGATCGACAGCAGCCTGATCATGATGAGCCGGGCGTTCGGGCGCGGCCGGAAGGACGTGCTCCGGCACGTCCTGATCCCGACGATCACCCCATTCGTGTTCGCCGGCGTGCGGCTCTCGTTCGCGCTCGCCTGGAAGGTCGAGGCCCTGACCGAGGTGTTCGGCTCCTCGGACGGGATCGGCTTCATGATCCGCCGCTCCTACCAGCTGTTCTCGGTCGTCGACGTGCTCGCCTGGACGGGCCTCTTCGTGATCTTCATGCTGCTGCTGGAGCGCGTCCTGGTCCGTCTCGAGCGCCACCTGTTCCGGTGGCGGCCCCAGGAGGCGACGGCATGAGCACCGGCGCCGCCGCACGGATCGAGCCCGGGGCCCGGCCGCGCCGGGACACGGGGCTGCCGCGCCGCCTGCTCGACGCGGTGCTGTCGAACACCGGGGCCAGGATCACGTCATACCTGGTGTTCGTGCTCGGGTGGCAGATCCTCGGGGGCCTCTATGAGCGCGTGCCGGGACCGGTCGAGGTGGTCCAGTTCCTCGCGGACGAGATCGGCAGGGGCGGAGTCTGGGACGCCTTCCAGGTCACGTTGGAGCGGTTCTTCGCCGGCGTCGCGATCGCCTTCGTGGCCGGGGTGGTGATCGGCCTGCTCATGGGCATGTGGCCGCTGGCGCGTGCGCTGCTCAAGGACACGACGATGGTCGGGCTGGCGATCCCGGCGATCATCTGGGCGCTGCTCACAGCGCTGTGGTTCGGGTTCTCCTGGAAGGCCCCGGTCCTGACGGTGGCCCTGACTGCGACCCCGTTCGTGGCCATCAACGTCACCCAGGGCGTCCAGGGCACTCCCCGCGACCTGATCCGGATGTCGAAGGCGTTCGGCGTCTCGACGCACCGCCGCGTGCGGGAGCTGGTGCTCCCGTTCATCATGGACTACGTCTTCACCGGGCTGCGCTTCGGGATCATCCTGGGCTGGAACGGCGTCCTGCTCTCGGAGTGGTTCGCCTCGACCGAGGGCGTCGGCTGGCGCACGCGGTACTGGTACGACGCGAACAACTTCGACGGGTTCGTGGCGTGGATCTTCCTGTTCGTCGCCTTCATCGTCGTCTTCGACCGCCTAGTGCTCTCGCCGATCCAGCGCCGGGTCTTCCGCTGGCGGACCACGGTCGCGATGCGATGACCAACTCGGCAAGGAGGTTCACATGGCTGTCCTGAAGGTTGAGAACCTGACCAAGGTCTTCCCGGCCGCCGGCAAGGACGCGGAGCCCACACGCGCGATCGACCGGATCGACCTCGAGCTGTCGGGACACGCGTTCGTGTCGCTGGTGGGGCCGTCCGGGTGCGGGAAGAGCACGTTCCTCAACATCCTGTCCGGGGTGGAGGAGCCGACGGACGGCTCGATCACGGTGACGAGCGACGAGGGCGGTCCGGCGCGCTTCGGCTACGTGTTCCAGGACCCGCGGCTGCTCCCGTGGCGGACGATCATGCAGAACATCCTCTACGTGCACGACGACCGCGGCGAGGAGACCAAGCGCCGCGCGCTCGAGTACCTCGACATGGTCGGCCTCGCGCACACGGGGGGCATGTATCCGGCCCAGCTGTCCGGAGGGATGCAGCAGCGCGTCGGAATCGCCCGCGCGTTCTCGGTCGATCCGGACCTGCTGCTCATGGACGAGCCCTTCAGCCACCTCGACGCGATCACCGCGCGATCCTTGCGCGACCAGCTACAGGAGATCTGGAACCGGACCCGCAAGACCGTCCTCTTCGTCACCCACGACGTCATGGAGGCGGTGCAGCTCTCCGGGAAGATCATCGTGATGAGCCGGGACGGCCGGATCCATGCGGAGTTCACGATCGATCTGCCGCATCCTCGCAGCGCCGCGGATCCCGAGGTGGCGGCGCTCCAGGCCGAGATCCTGGGCGAGTTCGAGAAGATCCAGGCGGCGGCGGGCAACGGCGCGGCCGCGCCCGCGCAGGCCGGCTAGGCCACGAAGCGCACCGGATTGCGAAGGACGCCGATCCCCGCGGCCTCGACCTCGACGACGTCGCCGTCGGCGAGGCTGCGCTTCGGGTCCATGAACTCCCCGCAGCCCCAGGGGGTCCCAGTCAGCAGCACGTCGCCCGGCTCCAGCGCGAAGCTGCGTGAGCAGTACGAGAGCAGCTCGGCGACCCCGAAGATCATCGCGGCGGTGGAGGAGTCCTGGACCGTCTCGCCGTTGACGCGCGTGAGCAGCCCCACCTGCTGTGGATCCGGGATCTCGTCGGCCGTGACCACGCACGGGCCGAGCGGGCAGAACGTGTCGAAGCTCTTCCCGCGCACCCACTGGCCGTCGCCGAACTGCACGTCCCGCGCGGAGACGTCGTTCCCGACCGTGTAGCCGAACACGTGGTCGAGCGCCTCGCTCTCGGCCACCCGGCTCATCCGCGTGCCGACGACGACGCCCAGCTCCACCTCCCAGTCGACCCGCTGCGTCAGCTCCGGGTCGACCCGGATGGGCTCGTCCGGGCCGATCACGCTCGACGGGAACTTGGCGAAGATCAACGGCCGCTCCGGGGTCTCGAGCCCGGTCTCGGCGATGTGGTCGAGGTAGTTGAGGCCGATCGCGACGACCTTCCCGGGTACCACGGGTGAAAGCAGATGGGCCTGGTCGACCGGCCCGGACGCGCTTCCGGCCGCCCCGCCGTCCGCCAGCGGCGCCGGCACGGAGCCGCGTTCGAGCGGTGCGAGCTCACCGTCGCGCTCGACCGCGACGACCGGTTCGTCGCCGGTGCTGATGCGCACGTACCGCATCAGGCCGCCTCTATCGCCTCGGCCATGACATCCACCATCCGCGTCAGGTCGTCGCGCGTGCTGACGAAGGGAGGCGAGACCTGAAGCGTCTTCGGGGCCAGCAGCCTCGTGAGGACGCCCCGCTCGTAGCAGCCCTCCAGCGCAGCCGGCACCATCGACGCGTCGACCAGCTCGATCCCGGCGAGCAGGCCGACGCCCGAGCGAACCTCCGCCACGCCGGGGAGGTCCGTCAGCGGCCTCAGCGCGGTCACGAGGTCCGGCTCGAGCGCACTCACCTGGTCGACCAGGCCCTCACGCTCGAGCACGTCGAGGTTGGCGATCGCCCCGGCACACGCGCCGGCGTGCCCCGAGTACGTGATCCCGTGACGGAAGATCAGCTCGCTGCCGTCGGCCCAGAACGGCTCCCAGACGCGCTCGCCGACGAGCACGCCGCCCACGGGCATGTAGCCGGAGCTCACGCCCTTCGCGAAGACCAGCATGTCGGGCTCGATGCCGAACCGCTCGCAGGCGAACATCTGGCCGGTGCGGCCGAACCCGGTGATCACCTCGTCGGCGACGAACAGGACGTCGTGGGCGCGGCACAGCTCACGTGCGGTCTCGAGGAACCCCGGGACCGGCGGGATCACCCCGCCCGTTCCGACCACCGGCTCGCAGAAGAACGCGGCGATGGTGTCGCCCTGCCGGCGAAACAGGTCCTCGAGCGCCTCCACGTTGTTGGTCGGCACCCGGACCGTGTCCGGCATCAGATTCCCGAAGCCCTCCCGGTTGAAGTCGAGCCCGGCGATGCTGGTGCCGAACCCGTGGAGGCCGTGGTACGCGCGCTCGCGGCTCACGAGCGTCTGCTTCTCCGGTCGTCCCGCCACGCTCCAGTAGCGCCGCGCCAGCTTCGCCGCGACGTCGATCGCGTCGCTGCCCCCGGAGGTCAGGAAGACCTTCGTGTTCGGCATCGGCGACATCGCGGCCAGCCTCTCGCTCAGCTCGAGTGGCGGGGGGGTCGCGTACTGCTGGAACGTCGCGTAGGCCTCGATCTGGACCATCTGCTCGAAGACCGCTTCGGCGATCTCCCGCCGGCCGTGGCCGATGTTGCAGTACCAGAGGCTGGCGGCCGCGTCGAACAGCCTGTTGCCCTCGGCGTCCCAGACGAAGGCGCCCTCGCCGCGGACGATCACCCGCTCCGCCTTCTTGACGGTCGGCATGTGCGCCTGCCCGTGCCAGAACGCGGTCGTCATCGCTTGTGGGAGCCGGCCATCCCGGCCTCCGCGGTGAGCCGCCCGCTGAGGCGGTGGCGGGCGTGTTCGAGGATCCGCTTGCGCGGCATGCGCCAGCAGCGAAGCCCGTGGATGTCCTCGTGCATCAGGCACATGTTGCAGGAGACGCACGCGACCCGGTCGGTCGCCCCGGCCTCCAGCCTGCGGACGAGGTCGGGCTCGCGGATGAACGGCCGCGCCATCGAGATGAAGTCGGCGTCGCCGGCCTCGAGGATCCGCTCCATCGTCTGCACGCGGCGCATCCCGCCGACGAGCACGATCTTCGTGTCCACACCGCCCCGCACGCGCTGTGCGAAGGGGAGGAAGTACGCCTCGGGCTCGGCGGAGCGATGCAGCCGGTGGAAGAGCAGGTCCTCGAGCGCCCGCCGCCGGTCGACCGCGACGTAGGCGCGGATCGACGCGCTGACGTAGTCGCTCATCAGGTTCGACGAGACCTCGATCCCGTCGAGCCCGGCGGCGACGATCCGCTTCGCGCCGGCCACCGCCTCGTCGACCTCGAGCCCGGGCCCGTCGACGATGTCGCGGAAGCCGAGCTTCATCGTCAGGGCGAGCTCGGCCGGCAGCGCCTCGCGCACCGCCTTCACGACCGCGATCGGGAACCGCTCGCGGGCCTCTGCCGAGCCGCCCCACTCGTCCTCGCGGCGGTTGCTGAGCGGCGAGCGGAACTGGCTGATCAGGTAGCCGTTGGCGCCGTGGAGGTGGACGCCGTCGAAGCCCGCCTCCGCGGCGCGGCGGGCGGCGGCGCGGAACGCCTCGATCGCCGACTCGATCTCCTCCGCGGACGCCTCGCGCACGGGGCGGCCCGTCATCACGTTCGACCCCGGCGAGGGGGCCAGCGGCTCGAGGTCGGGGAGGAGGGTCTGGCTGCCCGCGTGGGCCACTTGGGCGAGGATGCGACCGCCGTGCCGGTGAACGGCGCTCGTCAGCCGCGCAAGCCCTGGGATCGCGGCGTCGGAGTCAATTCCGACCTGACGCTTGCCGTAGCGCCCGCGCGGGTCGCAGTAGAAGTGCCCGGTGAAGATCAGGCCGACGCCGCCACGGGCGAGCTCCTCGTAGAGCGTGACGAGCTCGTCTGTGACCTCGCCGCCGGGCCCCGCCATCGACTCCGAGGTCCCGGCCCGCACGACGCGGTTTCGCGTCTCGACCGGCCCGATCGAGCCAGGCTGGAGCAGCCGCGTGGCTGCGTTCACGGCATGCCCGGCACGTACGTGGTGAGCGCGTTTGGCACCTGTGGGCAAACGATACCGTTGGTATGACCTTCTAAGCTGCCAGGCCCGAATGGCCGGACGGCTGGGCATCAGCGAAGCGACCCGGAGATGGTGGATCGTCGCGGCGATGGGGTCCTCCCTGGGGATCGTGCTGCTCGACGAGGTCCTCGTCGGCGTGGCGCTGCCGACGATCCGCGACGAGCTCGGCCTCTCGCAGGTCGGCGCCCAGTGGGTGGTGAACGCGTACGTCCTGGCGCTGACGGCCTTCGTCGCCGCCGCCGGACGGCTCGGCGACATCTTCGGCCACCGCTGGGTGTTCACGGCGGGCGGCGCGGCCGTCTGCGCCGGCTCGCTCGGCGCGGGCCTGGCCGACGCGGCCGGCTGGCTGATCGCGAGCCGCGTCGTCGAGGGCCTCGGCGCGGCGACGATCCTCTCGCTCAGCCTCGCCATGACCGGGATCGCATTCGGCGAGCACGAGCGGGGAACCGCGGTCGGCGTCTACGGCTTCATCGCCGCGATCCTGGCCGCCGTCGGGCCGATCCTCGGCGGCGTGCTCACCGACCTCGTCTCGTGGCGCTGGATCTTCTTCCTGAACCTCCCGCTCATGCTCGCCATCCTCGCCGTCGTCGCGGTCGTCTGGCGCGACGCCCCGGCGGCGGCGGTGCGACCGCGCCTCGACGTCGCCGGCTTCGCCGCCTTCCTCGCCTTCCTCGTGCCGCTCGTTATCGCGCTGATGGAGGCGCCGGAGTGGGGCTGGGGATCCGCCGCCGCGCTCGCCCTCCTCGCGGCCTCGGCGACCGGGCTGGCGCTGTTCGTACAGATCGAGCGGCGCGTCCGCGACCCGCTGATCGACGTCGGCCTGCTGCGGCCGCGGTTCGTGGGCGCGAACCTGGTGATCTTCTGCGCGCAGTTCTCGAAGATGGCGGTGCTCGTCTTCGGAGCGCTCCTGCTCCAGGACCGCCTCGGCATGTCGGCCCTTGAGGCCGGGACCGCGCTGCTCGTGGCGATGATCCCTCCGGTCATCACGTCGCTCTGGTCGGGACGGCTGACCGACCGCACCGGGCCTCGCCTGCCGATCCTGGCGGGCGTCAGCATCATGGTCGCCGCCATGCTCTGGCTTGCCGTATTCGCCTCTCAGGGCAGCTACCTGCTGCTGGTGCCCGGCTTCCTGCTCTGGGGCATCGCGCTCTCGTTCCTGTTCAACCCCGCGTACGCGACGATCCTGGGCGCGGTCGCCGCAGGCCAGCGGGGCCAGGCGAGCGGGGTCACCGCGACGGGGCGGCAGCTCGGCGGCGCCCTCGCCGTTGCCGTGCTCGGAGCGGTGCTGCTCTCGGCCGGCGGCTTCCCGGCCCTGTTCGCGGTCGCCGCCGCCGTCACCGCCGTCGGCTGGGTCGCCACGTATTTCCTCATCGACCGGCCCGCCCCGAGCGGCCGCGCGCCGGTCGCGGCGTCGGCGCCGGCGCGGGCGGAATGACCCGCCCCCGGGCCGCCGGATTAGGTCCTACCAACGGGCGGCACTTGGGTAGAGTCGCTGCCCCCATGGGTCGTGGCAACGGAGGCGAGCTGCTGTGGACGCCGTCCGGCGAGGTCGTCGACGAGGCCGCGATCACTCGCTACATGCGCTGGATCGAGCGCGAGCGCGGGCTCGCGTTCGGCGGCGACTACCACGCCCTCTGGCGGTGGTCGGTCGACGAGCTCGAGGACTTCTGGGCGACGATCTGGGAGTTCTGCGGCGTGCGCGCGTCGCAGCCCTACTCGCAGGTGCTGCCGGAGCGCCGGATGCCGGGAGCGAGCTGGTTCCCCGGCGCCCGCCTGAACTACGCCGAGAACCTGTTCGCCGGCAAGCCCGGGGATCAGCTCGCGGTCCTCTCGGCGTCCGAGTCCCGGGCGCTCTCGACACTGACCTGGGACGAGCTCGGCAAGCAGGTCGCCGCCGTCGCGGGCGGGCTGCGGGACCTGGGAGTCGGGGAGGGCGACCGCGTCGCCGCGTACATCCCGAACCTCACCGAGGCGGTCGTCGCCCTGCTCGCGACGGCGTCGCTGGGCGCGGTGTGGTCGTCGTGCTCGCCCGACTTCGGGGCGCGCGCCGTCGTCGACCGCTTCGCCCAGATCGAGCCCAAGGTGCTGATCGCCGTCGACGGCTACAC
>Ga0190271_10001306_pt1 | contig 14055 bp, 11 predicted proteins | sample Popmic356T_FD_133747 | JGI IMG/M metagenome (GOLD analysis project Ga0190271, IMG submission 133747) | Populus adjacent soil microbial communities from riparian zone of Weber River, Utah, USA - 356 T | ecosystem: Environmental > Terrestrial > Soil > Riparian zone | place: USA: Utah | collected...
CGGCGCTTGCTGACGGAAGGCATCGCTCAGCACGATGGTCTCGATCAGCGTGCGCAGCGTAGGGTTGGCGACCGCGCCGAGCGTGCTTTCGACCAGCGCTTCGTCGCCATCGAGCGAGCGACCGAGTGCGTACGTAAGCAGCTTCTGCGTCACGCACGCGGGAAAGCGCGGGTCGGTCACCAGCACCTGGGAGAGCTCGAGCGGTCCGTCGAACGCCTTGCCGCCCGGCAGCTCGCCGTGCGTGTCCACGCGGTCGCCGTTGTCGTACACGGTGCGCGCCTTGCCGATCGCGTCGAACCCCTCGAGGCCAAGTCCGATCGGGTCGAGACTGGCGTGGCAGCCCGCACACGACGGAGCGCTCCGGTGTAGCTCGAGCCGCTTGCGCACGTTGTCGATGGAGGCGGCCGCGTTGGCGGCGTCGTCGCCTGCGAGATCCGCGGCCACGTTGGGCGGCGGCGGGGGCACGGTGCTGCACAACAGCTCCTCGAGCACCCACTTGGCGCGCAGCGTGGGCGACGTCCGGTACGAAAACGAGCTGTTGGTGAGAAACGCAGCGAGGCCAAGAAAGCCACGCCGGCCGCCGATCGGCGTGTCGACGCGCTGAAACGTGTCCCCCGGCTCGAGGTCGAGTCCGTACAGCGCGGCCAGGCGACTGTCGACGAAGTGCAGCGAGCCACTCAAGAAGTCGCTGAGTGGACGCGGCGTGCGCAAAAACTCGGCAAAGAATCGCTGTGCCTCCTCGATCATCGAGCGGCGCAGCGCGTCGTCGAAGCCGGGATACTTGTCGGCCGAGACCTTGTGCTGCGCGAGCTCGCGCAGATCGAGCCACTGCGCCGCAAAGTTGCTGACCAGCGTGTTCGCGCGCGCATCGCCGAGCAGACGCTTCAGCTGCGCGGCCAGCACCTCGGTCCTGGTGAGCTCGCCGCTGCTCGCGAGCTGGAGCAGCGTGGTGTCGGGCGACGAGCTCCACACGAAATAAGACAGACGGGAGGCCAGCTCGTAGCCGTCGAGCGCACGCGACGCGGCGACGTCGTTCGCCTGGGCGAGCTCGAGCCGGTACAAAAACTGCGGCGAGGCCAGCACCGCGGTGAGCACCTGCGCCAGCGCCTGGTTTTCGCTGCTGCCCGCAGCGAGCGCGCTCTGGTAGACCTTGCGCAGACCTTCCTTGTCGGACGCGACCAGCGGACGACGAAACGCACGCGTGCCGAAGTCGCCCAGCACGCGCTCCAGACACGCGCCCTTGTCGTCGGCAGCAGCGCGACACGACAGCGTGCTGACCACACGCTTGTCGTCGGCGAACAGCTCCGCGCTCAACGTCTCGGCGGCGGTGTAGTAAGACTCGTACTGGCTCGGGGTCATGCCGAGTGCGCCGGCCACGTTGTCGAAGCCGGCCGCTCCCTCGGACACGAAGGCCGCAGCCAGGGTCTGTTTGGTGCCCAGCAGGTCGCGCACCGTGTTGTCGTACTCGCTGTTGCTCAGCCTGCGTGGACCCGTGCGGCCCAGCGTCTGCACGGCCTGCCCGGTCGTTCCAGCGCCTGGCGTCGTGCTGCCAGAGCCGCCCGCTGGAGAGGTCGCCCCCGGCGCGCCGCCGGCCGGGCCGTCCGTGGGCGCAGGCAGCGGCGACTCGAGCACGCCGCCACAGGCAACCACCAGCGCGAGCGCACAGCCGCTCCACGATCGCGGCACGCGTTGCCAGTCTGCTCGCACGAACACCTCCATCGACCGCCCGCAGCGAGCGGGTCGCGCGAGCCACACGCTCGCTGCTGTTCACGGAGGTCGCGCGCGGCCAGACCGGCTCACCCAAAGCGCCATCAGGGCGGCGGGACCAGCCCCGGGCTGCTCAGCGTGCCCGCCGTGCAGCGATCGCCGCTGTTGCCCAACGGCGTCACGGAGGCATTTTCGGTGGGGATCTCGGCGCTGTCGAAGTCCGCTGGCTGGTCGTCGGGAAGCCAGGCCACAATCCACAGCCGGCGCGTGGCCCCATCGGGAAGGTTGCTGTCGGCACTCCAGCGCGGCATGTCGTCGACCCAGAACTGCACGGCCGGGGTCGCGGTCGTGTACCAGTCGAAGCGCAGGATGTGCGCCTGGCCATCGTCGAGGCTCTGCGCCAGCGCGAGCTGGTTCAGCTCGCCCGCGCCGGCCGCGCGGCTGCTGCGCGTCTGCATACGCACCGCCGCGTAGCTCGCCACGGCCGCATCGGCGCCGGCCGCAGTCTGCCCGGGCAGCGCGATGTCGATGCCGCCCCGCACGTCGTCGTCGCCCATCACCCAGATCGCCAGCTCGACGCCTGGCGGGCCCACGAAGCGACCCTCGACCTGATAGGTGCCCGAAGCAAACACGTCGCGGGTGACCAGCGCGGCGCCGCTGCGCTTGCCGTCGGCCAGCGCCACGCCCGTGCTGGAAAAGCCGCGCACGCTGCCGGCGTAGCGGTCGCCGCGCACCGTCAGCACCAGGGCCCCGTCGCGCAGCGCGACGTTGTCGCGCACGAAGCCCCCGCGTGGCGTGCGCCCCGCAAAGCTGTGCGTGCCGTGGGCGATCAGCCAGGTGTCGGCGAGCACGCTGTCGGCAAAGGTCTCGTAGAAGCCGCTGGACGCGCCGTCGATGCGGCAGGCAGCTGCGAGCGGCGCGCCCGCATCGGTCGCTGCGCCGTCTCCCGCGCGCGCGTCCGACGTCGGCGTGGGCGGGCCGGCGTCACGCTCGTCGGTCCGCGCGTCGAGCTCGCGCGCAGCGTCCCGCTCGCTCGCGACCGGCTGTGCATCGGCCTGCTCCGCGATCAACACAGTCACCACACGCGCCGAGCAGCCCGCGAGCCAGCACAGCAGCCACAGACTCGCCAGGCGCTTCACCAGCGTGCCCCAACCAACACGTCGAGCGCCGCGCGCCACGGCGACAGTGTGCTGCTCTGCCCGCCGCGCACCTCCACGTCGACGGCGCGCAGCTGGTGCGCGAGCTCGGCCTCGAGCGCGAGCGCCAGGTGTCGGCCGAGCGGCAGCGCGACGCCCGCGAACAGCCCAGGCCCGATCACGAACGTGCGCGCGCTGCTGCTGCGCCACAGGCTGCGATCGCGCGGCTCGCCGGTGAGCTCGAGCAGCTCGAGCCGGACGGCGAGGCCTGCGTACCAGAGCGCCCGCGCGCGCACGAGCAGCAGCGCAGGACCGCTACGCAAGACCACGCTGCGCACGCGCAGCGAGCCGCCGTCGATGTCGCGACGCGCCTGGCCGAGCGCCAGCTCGCCCGTCCACGCGAGCGGCCCGACCACCGGCAGCAGCGTGGACAGTGCACCCGCCGCCGCCCACATCGGCGCGGCAGACAGCTTGACGCCAGCGGCCAGCAAGCCCGAAAAGCGCGCTGCCGACGCGCGCGACGCGGCCGCCGTCGAGGCTGGCTCGGTGGGCGCGACGATCGGCGGCGCCGGCTCGGCGTCGTGCGTGGTCTCGACGCCCGAAGGTTGGGCGCGCGGCGCGCGGTTCAGCTCTGCGATCGACAGCGCGAGCAGGCGCGCACGCAGCGCGGGCGGCACGCTGCCGAGATCGATCGTGCGCGGCTCGGCGCGCGCACTGCTGTGCAGCTCGGCGCGGTCGCCCGTGCAGGTCACGCTGAGCTGCTGGTCAGCCGCCACGTCCGGGCTCTCCAGCAGCCGCCCACGCAGCTCCAGCGCCGCGAGCGCACGCACCTCTGCGGCGGGCGGCACGGCACAGCCCGTGAGGTCGAGCGCCACCGTCTGCGCCCGCGCGGCACTCACCGTGAAGACACACATGACCAGAAAGGTGAGAGCGAGACGGCGCAGCGCGAGGATCCCTGCTGTGGTTGGCTACTCACCAAGATAGCGCCGCAGCTCGTCGCGGCGCACTCCTTCCGGGAACAGCGCGAGGTAGCGCTCGGCCGCACGGCGCGCGCGCTCGCGCTGGCCCGCGCGTGCGTGCGCCTCGGCCTCGCGCGCGAGCGCGTCTTCGGCGAGCGGTCCCTTTGGATCGAGCTGGTAGGCACGTGCGTAGCTGCGCGCTGCGCGCGCCGGATCGTGCAGCTCGTTGAGCTGCAGGCCGGCCAGCGTGAAGGCGCCGAGCCGCGCCGGCGCCGACTCCGGATAGCGCTGCACGAGCCGCTCCAGGTACGACGCCGCATCGCGCGGATGACCCGAGAGGCGGGCCGCGTCGGCCGCCAGCAAGAGCCCCTCGAGATCTTCGACGTGCGCCCGGTCGAGCGAACGAAAAGCCTCGCCGTGTTTGCCAGCGCGTGCGAGCGAGCGCCATGCCTCGCGTCGCGGCGGAGCGCTGTCTGCCGGCACAGCGGCCGGAAGCGGCGCGACGAGCGCTGCCGGCTGCGCGGTGGCAGCGGGCGCCGCCTCTGCGGCGTACGCCTGCGCACTGGCCTGCTCGAGCGACGACGCGGTCGCTGCCGGTTCGCTCCCGCCCGCGCGTGGAAACCAGTCGCTCTGGCCCGCGGACAAGATGGTCTGTCCGCTCGGCCAGCTGACCTGCACGGCGCCGTGCGACACGCTGACCAGCGAGCGTGCTCCGCGCCGCTTGACGTCGAACACGGTCCCCAGCACCTGCACGTCGACCACGCCCGCGTGCACGCGGTAGCGGCGCCCGGGACGCCTGGTCACCTCGAAGTGCCCCGCGCCGCGCTCGAGTGACAAGCTCACCTCGCGCTCGCCATCCTGTTGCACCTGTAACAGCGTGTCGGCCTCGAGCGCGCTCGCGAGCGAGCCGTCCTGAGTGTGCTGCGTGTGCCGCAGCGTCGCGCGCTGGGCGACGGGAGCCTGCTCCGGCGCGCGCAGCGCGACCCAGCCCACGGCCAGCAGCGCCGCCAACGACACCGCGAGACCGGCCCGCAGCGCGCGCTGGCGTCGCTCGATGCGCCGCGTGAGCTGGCCCAACGAGCGCTCGACATCGCGCTCGTCGAAGCCGGCGTCGAGGTGGCCACGCGCGCGCGCGAGCCGCTCTGCGAGGTCACGCTTCACGGCCTACCCCCAGCTTCTCGAGCGCCAGCTCGGCGCTCGCCACGCGGCGCTTGGCGGTGGAGAGCGAGCAACCGCAGAGCTGGGCCACGCTCTCCATGGTCTCGCCCTCGAGGTGGCGCAGCGACCAGGCCACACGATCGTGCGCGGACAGCCGATCGAGCGCCTCGAACACGTGCGCCAAGAGCGCCTTGTCTTCGGGCGAAGCGGCCGAGTCGACCACGCCGGTGTACTCATGCGCGGCGCCCAGACCAAACAGCGCGCGCAGCCTGCGTCGCTTGAGCCGGCGCGTGGCCTCGTGCACGGCCAGCTTGGCGAGCCAGCCCTTGAGCGCGGCGGGGTCGCGCACCTGGGCAACGTGTCGGTGCACACTCACGAACACGTCCTGGACGAAGTCTTCGATCTCGCCCTGACGGCCCAGGATACGAATGCCGATCGCGGCGACGTAGCTGGCGTAGCGGCGAAACAGGCTGGCCGTGTCGGGCAGCACGACCACGCTGCTCGGTCCCGACACCAGACTCGACGAGCTGGCGCCGAGCGCGCTCGGCGCGTCCGGCGGGTCCGTGACCAGCGGCGCGTCCGCAATGAGCGGCGCGGCCGCGCGTGCGGCGCGCTGGTGGGCAGCGCGCTCGTTCAGGAGAGGCGCGACGCGTCGGGGTCCTCGGGTCGGCACGACGCGCGAGCGTACATGATGTCGCTCGCTGCGAACACCGAGCAGATGCGCGACCTGACTCACAGCGACTCGACGAAACGAAGCACGGCTTCGCGATCGGTGGTGGGGAGCGCGACGAAGCGCGCACGGATGTGAGCTGCCTCGCCGCCGTGCCAGAGGATCGCCTCGAGCACGCTCTTGGCGCGACCGTCGTGCAGCAGCGCGACGTAGCCCTGCGCGTCGTGCGCACCGGCGATGCCCCACAAGGGCGCCGTGCGCCACTCCGCCGCCGCCGCGCGCTCCACGTTGCTGCCGCTCTGATCGGCGAGCCCCTCGCCCATGTCGTGCAGCAGCAGATCGGAGAACGGCTGGATCGTCTGCGCGCGCAGCTCGACGAACGGGTGCGCGCCCGTGCTCACTTCGGGCGTGTGGCAGTGCGCGCAGCCGAGCGAACGAAACAGCGTGCCGCCCCTGGCCACGCCGGCGTCGTCGGGCGTGCGCTGCGCAGGCACGCCGAGCAGGCGCATGTACGCGGTCAGCTTGAGCAGCTCCTGCTCCGACAGCTCGGCCGCGCCGCCCGCGCCGGGGAAAAGCCGGGTCGACACGCCGAGGTCGGCGTCGAGCGCATCGGCGACCTGGTGCTCCACGCTGACCTTCTCGGCCTTCCAGCCGAAGCGACCCACGCGCAACACACCGCTCGGGTCGCGCACCAGGTTGGCGCGACCCGAGATGCCGTCGCCGTCGCAGTCCTCGGCGTCGGCGCGCGCGAGCAAGCTCGACTCGTCGATCGCTTCGAGCAGACCGAGGCCCACCAGCCTGCGCGCGACGCGCGCCGAGTACGCGGGCGTCGCGCCGGCCGCGCTGACGCTGAAGGTCGGCCGCGTCAGCGCGACCTTACTGCCGTCGGCGAGCGTGACGCTCGAGCTGTCCAGCGCAGCCGACCTGGCACTGCCCTCGCTGAGCTGCAGCTGCGTGCCGAGCGTCGGCTGGTCGTACAGCTTGAACACCATCGAGCTGGTGTCGGTGAGCACCCCGTCCAGCGTCTTGCCGCCCCCGTTGCCAGGGTGACAGCCGGCGCACGCACGCGCGACGAACAGCGGCCCCAGCTTGCCCGCGTGCTCCTTGAAGGCGGGGTTGCCCCCCTCGGAGTGCTCGCCGGTGCCGAAATCGGTGTGGAACAGGCGGCGTCCCTCGACGAACGACGCCACGTGCTCGTGCTGCACGTTGAGCGCCAGCTGCGCCAGATAGGTCTCCGGCTCCGCCTCGACGTACGGGATGGTGGTGCCGCCGCCGAGCCAGGCCGCGGCGCGTGGACCGAGCGTGCTGCTGGTGTCTGCGTTCTCGGGCGTCAGGCCGCCCTGCCCCACGCGGTAACGAAACGTGTCGGTGTAGTAAGACGTTCGCGAGCCCGCAGTCACCGCTGCCGGGTCGATGAACACGCCGAACTCGAACTCCAGCAGGTCCCCCTTCTGGAGCGGACGCTGCTGACCACGTGGGATGGCAGTCACCTCTTGCGACTGAATCCGCGCGTACGGTGCGATGGCGTGGGCGTAGTCGTCTGCCTGCTCGCTGCCCGCGCGCTTCAGCGAAGGCAGTGCCGTGTCGGACTTCATGCCCATGTTGCTGTGAAAGACGTTCCCGTCGCCGTAGATCTTGAAGGCGCGAAAGTTGGTCTTGTCCTCGGGCCGCGCGACCGGCAGATAGCTGACCCGCACCCGACTCTCCCCGCGCACGGTGTAGTCCTCGACGATGAAGCCGTAGGTGCGGTCCTCGAAGTAGTGTGGACCAAACGGTCCGTAGCTGGACTCCAGCTCGTGACGCTGGCGCACGCGTCCGGCGGCGCGCGTGATCAGCACGCCGTCGTCGCGCTCGAACACGACCGGCACGCCCGCGGCGGCGCCAGCGAACAGCGGGACGATGCTGGTCGTCGACGCGCTGCTGGCGCCGTCAGTCTTGCTGGTCAGCGCACGATAGGCAGCGCGCAGCGTCGTGTCGTCGATGGAGGCGACGCTGAACGGGGGCATCTCGCTGCCTCCGACGCGCGCCTTGGCCACGAACTCGGCCTCGCTGCCCGTGTACGTACGCAGCTGACGGGACTGGCCTCCTTCGCCGTGACAGCCGGTGCACTGGCTCACGAACGCGGCCGGCAGCACGCTGCGCACGCGGCAGCCCAGCGACACCTCGACCGACTGCGCCGCGACCTCCCCAGGCGCGCTGGCAGCGGCGTCGCGCGCTACGCCAAGAGTGTCAGGTTCCGAGGACTTGCCTGCGTAACCCGCATCGCGAGACGGCCCTGCCGTCGGGTCGACCTGGGCGTCCGGCTGGCTTGGCTCGCTGGGCGAATCGCACGCGTGCAGCGCGTTGGCCAGGCAGCTGACCGCAAGCAGCCGAGCGAGCGCTCGCGTCCAAGCGCGCGGTCCTCCCGCCAGCGAGCGAAAAAACGAGGCATGACCAGCAACCATGCACTCAAGGAGGGGCACTGCTCGCAAAACGGTTCACGGGAAGCTGCGCCGCGATGGCCCGCCCCCGCTCGGCGCGCGCGGCCGAGGGCGTGCGACGCGTCGCAACGTCGTCCGGGACGAGTCCCAGGGGGCTCAGAACAGCTCGTGGCTCCTGCAGCTGTGCTGCATCGCCCACACGTCCTGCTGGACGTCCCGACGCAGCGCGGTGTCATCATTCTGTGCGCTCGCGATCAGTGTCATCATGACGCCGTCCGGCACGTCCTGGAGGCGCGCGCTGTGCGGGATGGCATGACGGTCCTGCTCGACGACCTCCTGCTTGGACAGCTCGTGCGAACGCGCCACCTCACTCACACAGCTACGCAGGGCGTCCAGATCGCCACTGGTGGTGAAGATGACAGAGGCTCCGCCCGCAGCGTCCCGATACGCAATCTCGACCGGCGCGTCGACCTTCGGAGAGCAGCTGCGCTCACACGCAGCAATCGTCTCCCGCTTGCTCATGCTCTCCTGCGCCGGAAGAGTAGCCTCATCGTGGGTCTGGGCAGTTCCGGCGCACCCAAGCGCCACAAGCGAGGCCAACATGCCTACGAATTGTCTCATGGTCTCCTCCTGGACCGGACGGCTGCAAGCGCCGCACCAGCAGACGAGCAGACGCACACGCCGTGCAGAGGCTCGCCTCAGCGCGCGGCTGCACTGGGAAAGTCGCAGCGCTGCAGCCACTCCCACAGCGCAGGCAGCGCCCGCAGCTCGGCGACCAGCGCACTGGTGCGCACCACCTCGTCGAGCTGCGCGGCGACCGCGATGTCCGCAAGCGACGGTGCATCGCCCGCCAACCAGGCGTGGTCGTGCAGGCGCCCCTCGAGCGCCGCGAAGTGACCGCGCAGGTTTGTCAGCACCGTCTCGGGCGGGTAGCGCCCGATCCCCTGCGCGACCAGCTTGCTGCGCTGACGCGACAGCCCGAGCTTGAACAGCGCACGCTCGTAGCGCGGGCGCCCCGCGCAGGCCGCGGCGGCCGCGCGCTCGAGAGCTTGTGGGTCGCTCAGACGCAGCCACAGCTCGTACCAGTACAGCGACTCATCGGCCCAGTCCTCGAGCATGTGCACGAGGTGTCGGTCGACCGAGGCGGGGAACAGCGGCGGCGTCGGATGACGCTCGTCCAGCATGCGCACGATGGCGCTGCTGTCTTCGATCCGTTGCTCACCGTAGTCCAGCACCGGGAGCTTTCCTGACGGGGACAACGAGCGAACCTTGAGTGCGCGCAGGCCACCGTAGTCTTCGATCCGGTACGGCAGCTGCTTAAAATCGAGGACCTTGCGGACCTTCACGCAGTAGGGGGAGATGCACCACTGGTGCAGCACGAGCGCTGGAGAGTTCATCGCCGTGCAGCATTCGGGCGCCCGCCAGCAGGCGCAAACGATCCTGTTGAGGTCTCGCGCCAACACAGCGGTCAACGCGGTCAGGCCGCGGAGGTGCCTCTGCCCTTGGCGGCGTCTCCGCGCAGCACCATGCAGGTGCTGAAGACCTTGGCGACCAGACTGCCCTGCTCGTCCTCGATGTCGCACTCGACGAGGCCGAGCGTGCGCGTGCGCTTGGTGACGCGCGCGCTGGCGCAGAGGTGTGCCTTCCAGATCGGCTTGAAGAAGTTGGAGGTGAGGCTGAGCGTGGTGAAGGTCTCGTCTGCCTCGAGCGTGGTCGCCATCGCCGTGCCCATCGCCGCGTCCGCCAGGTCGCACAGGACGCCGCCGTGCAGCGTGCCCATGGGGTTGGCGTGACGCGCGTCCGCGTCCATCTCCATCACCGACTCGCCCAGCGCGAAGTGTGTGGGCGCAAAGCCGATCAGCTTGGCGATCGGCGGACCCGCAAGCTCGCCCTGCAGCAGCTTGCGCAGCAGGTCGAGCTGGTGCGTGGTCTTGGGGGCGACAATGGCTTCGCTCATGACTTGGGCTCCTCGGGTTCGTGGTCGGGGCGGTAGCGGCGCCGCTGCAGCGCCCACAGATTACAATCGTAATATGTACGCACGCAGGTCGCAGTCAATGCCCCAGCAGCCAGGCGCGCGCGGAAGGCAGAGCTTCGCGTGCCGAACTTGCCAGGCACTGCTCATCCGTATAGAACTGGTCGTAAGATCACCATTCGGAGCTTTCCATGCCCAAGTCCCACTCGTCCGCTCCTCGCCCGCACGCGGAAGAACCGCGTGCCTCGACCGCAGCCGCTGGCGCGCTGCCCGTGCTCTCGCTGCTCGCGCGCGAGGTCCTCGACCTGTACGCCTCGGCCCTGCCCGAGGTGCGCTTCCCCGACCTCGACCTCGCCAGTCTGCACACCCTGGCCGACCAGCTGCGCGACGCGCAGGAAGAGGTCGACCGACTCGACGCCGAGGCCCGCGACGCGCGCGAGCGAGTCGCGTCGTGCAGCGCCCAGCTCGATGCTCGCGCCGAGCGCGCGCTCGCGTACGCGCGCATCTACGCCGAGGGCAAGCCCGAGCTGCAGGAGCTGGTCTCCGCCGTCCGTGCGCACAGCCGCCAGCTCGAGACCGACAGCGGCGCGGCCAAGCGGCGCGGCCGACCGCGCAAGGCCGAGAGCCACGAGGGCCAGCTCGACGTCCTCGAAAGCGCCGCCGCGCAGTGAGCGCCTAGCGGGGTGGTCTGGAGATCGAAGCGCGCCCTCGGGCGCACGCGACGATTTCGGAGCGGCCGCGCGGCGCCGCCGGTGGTTACGGAGAGCGGCGTGCGCTCGCTTCGGAGGGTCGTTTTGCGCTCTCCACCCAGTGCAGCGCGCGACTCTTCACCAGCGCCAAAAAGCCAGCCTGCGTGAGGAAGGTGAACGTGTACATGCCGAGCCGGACGCGATCGAGGTCCTGCACCGGCTCGGGCACCCTGACGATCAGGCGTCGCGTGCCAATCCACGTGCCGTTCTTGGAGCCTGCGTCGGCCAGCGTGAAGGCGCCGGCTGCGTCGCGTGCGAAGTAGGCGTGGAACTTGGACACCTGCAGCAGCGGCAAGACCACGTCCATGTTGGACGTGCGCCCGATGCTGATGTGGTCGAACGCGGTCCCGGGACGCTTGCTGATCGGAAACACCAGGCGCAGCGGGTCGTGCTCGACCGGCGCGCTTGCCGTGTGGACGCTCGGACGGGGGCCGCGCGGCGACCAGCGGGGATCGCTCAGCACGGGCCCCTCGCCCTGCCGCGCTTCGCTCGGCTTCGGCGGCAGCGCCTCGAACCAGGGCGACGACCGATTGGGCTCGAGGCCCATCGCGGTGTTGGGTTCGACGCCCATCGCTGTGTCGGCGTTGCCCTGCGGAGCGACGTCCTGGCCGTCGTCGTGGCACACCAGCGCCGGCGTCTCGAGCGTAAGCGCGCTCGTTCGCTTGAACTCTCGTACGTAGTCGGCGAAGTACCGCGCGCTCATCGTCTAGTGATCGTACGAAGACGACGAGCCGCGCGCGTATGGAAAACGCGAGCTACGCGAGCACGCGCACAAATGGGCTCGCCGACGACGACATCGACTTACTTCGCAACACTGCCTGCAAGCAGGCTCGCTCGCACAGGCGCGCGCCACTGTCGTGCGCCCGCGCGCGCTCGACGGCCTACAGAGTCCGCCCTGCGCTCACTGCAGCGTGGAGCTGCTGACCGCCGGGTCCTGCTTCGCCTGCACGAACATGCCCGGGAAGTTCTCGAACTTGCCGCTCTTGTTGGTGCGCAGCGTGGACCTGTCGATGGTGACGCTGCTCGAGCGATCGTTGCTGACGTAAAACAGCGCACCGCCGCCCTCGTTGGCGTCGTTGTGCTCGATGTTGGCGCCACACAGGCTGAGCGGGATGTTGTTTCCGTTGGCGAAGATGGCTCCACCACTGCCGCCCCCCGGCGTGCCGGCCGCAGCCGGACTCGCGCCTCTTCCGATGGCGCGGTTGTACAGGAAGGCGCTGTTGAGCACCGTGAGCGAGACGCCGAGGCCGCTGACTGCGCCGCCGTTGCTGCACACGTTGCCGTGCGCTTGATCGCTGCCGAACGTGCTGCCCACGATGTACACGGGCTGTCCGTTGTACTGCTGCAAGACGCGCAGCGCGCCGCCGCCGACGTTGGGCCCCGTGTCGTCGCACACGTTGCCGTAAAAGCGGCTGTTGAGCACCTTGACTCGACCACCCGACGCGTAGATGGCGCCGCCGCCCTCGCCGGAGCCCTTGGCGTTGCCGTTCTCGAAAGTAAGGTTTTGGACTGTCAGCTGCGGAAACTCCTGGTTGTCGCAGTGCTCGGTGGTCCAGACCAGGTCCTCGTCGCAGGTGTTCTGGTACAGGATACGGACCTTACCACCGCCACTGAGCGTCACCTTGTTGCCGCCGTCGATGACGACGCGCTGCGACCTGTCGTTGAAGACGCGCGCGGTCCGATCGAGCTTGATGGTGGCCGGTGCACTTCCGCAGTTGAACGTGATGATGCCGCCCTTTTCGACCGCGGCGACGAACGCACTGGACGTGCAGCTGGCCGGGCTGCCCGTGCCGACGACCGTGGTGGGCTTGGAGACGTCGGCCAGTGTTGCCTCGGCCGGCACGACGCAGGTCGCCGCGGCCGCTGCGCCCGTCGCCGGCGCGAGCGCGCTGGCGTCTGCTGCTGGGCTCGCAGGCGCTGACACCGGACGTGTCGCATCGACCGGCGCGCCGGACGCGGACGCTGCTGGTGTAGCGGCGTCGACCCCGATGAGGATCGTTTCGGGCGCGCTGCTCGGCGTGCTCGCGGCATCGCTCGACAGCCCCACACCGGCGTCGTCGACGCGCACGCCGGACGCGAAGCCGAGTCCACGCGGTGCTGCATCCGTCACGTCGAACGAAGCTGGTGTCTGTTTTACTTCGGGGTCGAACGAGCTCGTCGAGGCGACGTCATCGTGCTCGCTCGCTAGGTTGACATCATCGATGGCGGTACCGACAGCGCAGCCTGCCAAGTCTACAACACTCAGAATCACGCAGGTCATGCGTACAGTAACGCTCATCCAGTTGTCCTCCGAGGCACGACCGTATAGCTCGCAAGCTCACGATGGCCCGAAAAAACGGCCATGCCATTCTGCAACCAGAGCCGAATTGAACGAAATCTCAGGCAAAACAGCGGTGAATTGGCGCGCTTTTCAGCAAATTTTGCCAAGTGAACGATGTTCAGACAGCTGTACAGACTCTGCTCGAGGCGATCTTGGTGAACAGACAACGAGCGCGTGACAGCGCATCGTGAACGTCGAGCGATCCGCCACCTGACTGATTGTCGTCATGGCCGCGATGCGCACCGTCTCCATGAGCAACTGTGCCTTGCTCGCACAGGCCTTACTTGGTGCAGTGTTGCTTGCTCGTGCCTCGTGATCCACGGCGGCAACGACGGCGAGCTCGTGACTGCCCGTCGCCAGCAACGACGGCAAGTTCTACGCGTCGGTTCGCGACGGCCTGTGCGAGCGAGCCAGCGCGCGGCTACGCGTTGTTGCTGATCAGCGCCGCGGCCTCGCGCACCAGCATCGGGGTACGCCAGTACTCGGTGTGCGCGCCGATCGGGGAGTCTCCGGAGTCGACCTGGACCTGACGGATGGAAGCATGGTTGCCGTACAGCTCGCGCGTCGCAAAGCCCAGCACGTCGTCCACGTCGTACACCACCAGCCAGCGCACCGTCTGGTCGCTGCCCAGCCCGATGCCGATGTCGGCCGGCGACAGCAGCTTGCCCTCGGCGAGCTGCGTGACCAGCTTCTGTTTGCGCAGCACGAACAGCGGCAGCTGCGAGGCCATGTTGACGAAGCTGCCCACGACCAGCTGCCGCGCGGCTGCGCGGCCACGCCAAAACTCGTAGTCCTGACGGTCCAGCGCGTTGCTGGTCTGCGCCAGGAAGTCGGGCGTCTCGAACTTGCCGAACAGACCGTACAAAAAGTCGTGCGCGACCGTGACGCCCAGGCTGTGTGCGACCACGTGCAGGCGCAGCTCGGGGCTCGGCTTGTACTCGCGCAGCTCGCGCAACACCTTTCC
>Ga0190271_10001307_pt1 | contig 14050 bp, 14 predicted proteins | sample Popmic356T_FD_133747 | JGI IMG/M metagenome (GOLD analysis project Ga0190271, IMG submission 133747) | Populus adjacent soil microbial communities from riparian zone of Weber River, Utah, USA - 356 T | ecosystem: Environmental > Terrestrial > Soil > Riparian zone | place: USA: Utah | collected...
CCCAGATGAGGAAGGGGAGCTGATCTTCTCCTCATTCACGAACGATGACGCGTGGGCTCTCGGGCACGACATGCGCAATGCGGCCCGCGAAGGGCAACTGCCGGTGTGCATCGACATCCGGCGAGCAAACGGAACCGAGCTCTTCCACGTCAGCCTTTTGGGAGCGACAGTCGACAATGACGAGTGGGCGAAGAAGAAGGCTGCCGTTGTCCTGAGGTTCGAGGAGAGCTCTGCGCGGTTCGGGGAACGGTACGCGGCGGCTCCGGCTCACCCGGCTCTCGCAGCGTGGGTGGACATGAACCGATTCGCCCCCGTCGGCGGAGCGTTTCCCGTTCGGGTGATCGGTGCCGGCGTCGTCGCCGCCGTCTCCGTATCCGGACTTACCGGCGACGGGGATCACGAATTCGTGGTTTCTGCGATCCGCACATTCCTCCGGCGAACGGTGCGCGTCGCGGCGCCTGGAGAAATTCGCACCACCACGGTAGGCCACAATGCGGGGTAGCCATCCGGAAGCACTCCGCTACGTCCAATCACTCGTGCGGGATTGCCCAACCCGAGGGTTCGACACCGCTATTGGGATCGACACTGATCGCCGAGCGCGACATTCATTTTCCGCCACCATGGAGCGCGGCTAAGGCTGTGACGACTATGTTCCGCCTCCGAGGTCACCTGTGAGCCGGGTGCGGTTACAGGACGTCGCGAGTCGAGCGGGTGTTGCGCTGTCCACCGCCTCGGCCGCGCTCAGCGGATCCCCCCGAGTCTCAGACTCGACGCGGGCTCGGGTACTAGACGCCGCTCGCGTGCTCGAATACGACGGGCCGAACCCGTGGGCGCGCGCATTGCGCACGCGTCAGTCCGGGATCATATGTCTCGTACTTGACAGTCGACTTGTCGGGCGCGATTGGGCGCAGATGCTCCGCCTCCTTAACGACATCACCGACGCAGCCGCGAACCACGACCGCTACGTGCTGTTGATCTCATGCGGCGGCGTCGGTGCCACCCAGCAGATCCGGTACATCCCCGCGGCGGCAGCCTTAGTAGTAGGGCGCGCATCCTCCGCCCTCGCCGCCGATCTCGCAATCCGGGCGATCGACTACGTTGAGATTCCCCTGCACTCCGATCGAACCCAGGTCGACCGACTCGTTCAGATTCTCCAGGACTCCCTCACACAGAGACGGAACCCCGGCAGTGACCTCAATCGCACCGGCACGGGCCTTCACAGCCCGGCGGAGTCGCTTTAGCGCGCGGGATAACGTCGATCATGCGCATCCAGCACAGTAATCTTCCGGCTCGTCCACCCACTGGAGACCCCCGAAGCCGAGGCATTCATCACTGACGCCCGCTCCGCCCTCACCTCGATCCCCGCACGCTGAACGGTGGGCTACCGCGCCACAGATGTCTTGCAGTCGCCGCCGCGCGGGTGGGGCTCCCGCGAGCGGAGTAGCTGTCCGCAAGACCTGCCGGCATCCGTCGTCGCGGTCAGGTGCGTCATACGGGATGCCGGATACCCGACTCCTTGCGTTCTAACCGTGGGGCTCATGCCCACCGTCAGAACGTTCGACGATCTCGGCGTCCGACCGAAGTCTGCAACTCCGCAACTCCGGAATTTGTTGCGTTGCCACAGAGCCGCGGAATCACGCGGGTACGGGCAGAGTGCGCAAACCCCGACAGCACGTTCCAGTGCGATGAAGCGTTGTCTTGGCTGGCTCCTCCACAAAGAACCCCAGGTCAAGCGGCAACGGAATGGCACCATCTGACCTGCATCCAAACGAAGCGAAACCCACTCAAGTCGATCGGAGTGATCATTTTGAGTGGGTTTCAATGGCGGTGACGGTGGGATTTGAACTCACATCCAGTGACCTTTCCGCGATGTGCACGGCTTTCCTCGCCCGTGTTTACGCGGGTGCCGCCCTTTCAGCAATGTGCCCACGAGCACCCGATACGACACTTTCTTTCTCACGTCTTTACTCACGCCGTTGACGGGCTCCGTTCCCCGCGGGAGCATAAACGAAGTCGCTGCTTGCTGTCTCCGCTGGACCCGGATGTCCACTCCCGCCATATGCAGAAGCCTTACTCATGTCGGTGTTCACCTCAATGTTCCGCCGATGGTCGCTGGCACAGAGACGGCGCTGGATGGGCAGCGTAAGTGGTCACCCCTGACCCCTCAGCCGGGCCGGTCACGACCGTCGTCGTCGCGACGACGTCGACCTCGGCGGCGGGCTCGGCGGCTGCGGCTTCGTCCGCGTCGTCGCCATCGACTGTCGCCATCGCGACGGCGTCGACATGCTCGGCGGCGGCCTCGGCGGCCACCTGGGCTTTGGCGTCGGCGTTCGCATTGGCCTTCGCTGCCCCGGCCTCGCCTACGACGTAGCCACGGGCTCGTCCTCCTGGGCGTGTCAGCCGCCATGCTCTCACGCGAGCGTCGCTATGCGCGTCGTCCGTGCGCACATGCACTTCTTCGTGCCCATGGTTCGTACTCCGCGTCCTTGGGCACGTTCAGCACCTGGAAACGGTCGCTGCGAGCCGCCGTGCTCAGCGGAGCCTCGGCATATGTTCTTGTTGAGCGCCTCAGACCGAATATCCTCTCGCGATAACGGGGCGACGGGATTGGCGGAAAGTCGAGTTCCGCCACGGACAACATGGCGACTTACTTTGTTCAGGTATACCTCTGGCGTATAGTGGAACAAAGAAAGTACCCTCCGAGATGCCTACCGATGTCGAACTGCTCAGGACAATCGAGCGTGCCCCTCTGCGCACGGCGCGGTACGCAGATCTGGAAGCGCTCGGCAACAACGTTTGGCGGCAACTGGACCGTCTCGCCGACGAGGGCGGTCTCATCCGGCTCGCGAAAGGCGTCTACACAGTGCCTCCGGACGGCCACGACGGTCGACACTGGAAGCCGGCGCTCGAGACTGCGGGCCTGGCCGTCGCGACGGCCAGAATGGGCAATCGAAACGCGGTGCTCATGGGCCTCGGCGCGGCGAGGCACTGGACGGCCATCCCCAGAGCAATAGCTGTCACCACAGTTGCGGTGCCCGGTGTGATCCGGCCCGCGGTCGAGCTCGAGCACGGCGGGACGCTGTTCATGATCCCCAGGGAACTCGAGAAGCTCGACGTCATCCTTGAGCGCACCGAGCTTGGGGATGCGCTCGTGACAACGCCGGCGCAGACGATGTACGACCTGCTAATGCGGCCGAACCAGGGCAAGATGCCCGACGAGGCTCTCACCGCGACACAGAACTTCCGCGGGCAGGTGGACGCGCAGGAGCTCTGGGCGATCTGCGAGCAGTACGGCCGAGCCAACAAGGCAGTCCGACAGATGCTCCGCGACCTCGAAGAAATACCAAATGCCTGAGCGCCCGCCGGTCGCCGGTGTCCTAGACGAAAAGGAGCGGATCACCGTTGAGCAGAAGTTCGGTGTGAGCGCACAGCAAGTGATCCGCGATCATGCCATCTCGCACGCCCTGGCGGCCATCGCCGCGGTGGGTACAGAGAGCACCGTGTTCTTCGGCGGCACCGCGCTCTCGCGCACGCTGCTGCCGAATCTGCGGCTGTCCGAGGACATCGACCTGTTCGCCCTCGCCGACCGCCGTGCGCTCGGCAGGAGCATCCAGACTTCGATCGAACGACGCTTCCAGCGCAGCTTCGGCGCCGCGACGTTCACGCCACCGCTGGGAGGGACCCAGCATCCCGACCCCTCGATGCTGGCGGTCCGCGAGACAAGGATCCAGGTGCAACTGATCTCTTCCGAGGGCTACCCACCGTGGCCGACCGAGCTCGTGGACATCGTGCAGCGCTACAGCGACGCGCCGCCGGCGCGGCTACGTGTGCTCACCCCGGCGGCGTTCGTCGCGTCAAAGCTCATGGCGTGGTGCAGCCGTCACGCGCCGCGAGATCTCTACGACTTGTGGGCGCTGGCCAAGGGCGGCTGGATCGACGCTGAAGCAGCTCGGCTTTACGGCCGATTTGGCCAGCACACGAGCATCGCGAAAGTCTCGTTCGCGAGCGTTCCGAGCCTTTCCGACTGGCAGGCTCAGCTCGCGCATCAGTGCGTGATCGCGAGCACGCCTGAGCAGGCAGCCCAAGTCGTGCGCGACGCGATCTCAACGCTCTGACGACCTAATGATCGAATACTCGACGAGACGAAAGCCCCGCGATCCCAATGTTTACAAGGGATCTCGGGGCTTCGACGGTGGCGGCGACGGTGGAATTTGAACCCACAGAGGTTCGATCCTGCTCGTTCGTTCTGGATCAGAACGCGCGGATTCACGCGGTTGCGTGCCTTTTGGAACCAGGTCGCGATCTCGCTCGATCTGCGCCGGTCGTGTTCAGTTGTAGGCACGGTGTTGGCGCGGAACTCTGCTGGCGTTGGCTAACTGGCGACCCATCCTCGACAACTGTCCCGCACTGCGCATAGCGAACCGCGGCCGCGGAACTGGCAGGTGCTAAAGCTGGCGCCGATCGCGCCACCTGAGCCATTGGGTGATCACTTGTGGATCGAACGCAACCGCTGGCATCTTGATACTGAACAGTCGCGCGCCGAGAGCAAGGAATCGATCGGCCTCTGCGGGAGTCCGGTCTGCAACATCGACGCAGATTCCGATCGTGTCGACGTCGCGTCCGACCTTCCGGCCCCATTCGCGCAGCACGGAAAGCTTGTGTTCAAGAGTCTCGGGATCAGCCGATGTGTTCCACCAGTCGGCGTACTTTGCAACGATGCGAAGTGTCTTCCGCTCGCCCCCACCTCCAATGAGGATGGGAATCTCCCGGGTAGGGGTAGGCGAAAGGAGCGCCCACCGACGCGTCACCTTCACAAGGGTGTCCTCCATCATGCCCAGACGAGCGCCGGGCGCTGGGAAGTCGTACCCGTATTCGATAAAGTCGCGCTCGAACCACCCGGCCCCTGCGCCGTAAATGAACCGTCCGACTCCGCCAGCTTTGGCACTGATGTGGTCGATGGTTCGAGCCATGTCTGCCTGGAGGTCTGCGTTCCGGAATAGGGTGCAATTGACCATATGCCCGAATTCGATTCGTTCAGTCTGCTCGGCGATCGCCGCGAGCAGCGTCCACGACTCGTAGTTGGCGCCGTCTGGGTCGCCGAGCAGGGGAAAGAAGTGGTCCCAAGTCGTGACCACATCTACTCCCATGTCCTCGAGACGCAGGGTCGCGTCTCGAATTTGGCTGTAAGCGGCCTGGTGGGGTTGAAGTTGGACGCCGATGCGGACATGGTGTGCAGTCATTGGTTAGCCTTCGACTCGGCGGTCGAGATGGCCCAGCGCGACTTCGGCATCAGGCGAAAGTCACCCATGTGATCGCCGCGAGGTGGCGCCGCAGCTGGGAGACGACGTCCACGCGCACAGGATCAATGAGCCATTGGAGCTGAAATCCGTCCCAAAGAGCGAGGGTCGACGCGGCCGCGTAAACCGCATCGATACCGCCGCGGAGGAGACCGGCTTGTTGCATGGACTCGAACGCTGTCAGGAACTCGCCCTCGAGCCGCTGATACCGTCTGCGGTAGTGCTCCGCCAAGGGATGGTTTGCGCCTGACGCCTCGGCGAATAGCACCATGTACAGGCGGATGAGTCCGGGAATCGACTGATTCGAGGCTGCGACACGCAGCACCGCGGCGGGAATCCCGCGAGGATCGTCCGGCAGCTGGCCCGTGATCTCGTCGGCGATTCGGTCCCGGTCGTCGAGAACCGCGGCCAGAACCTCCGCTTTATTGGCAAAGTGATAGGAGAGCTGAGCCTGCGACAGTCCGGCTCGTGACGCGATCGCTGCGGTGGAACCACCCCGGTACCCCTGCTCGGAAAAGGTCGCTGCGGCCGCATCGAGGATGCGCCGCTTTACAGTGGTCGACTTCGCGTAGGGTCCCCTCATTGCACGTGCGGACTCGGCAGATGAGGTCGTCACGTTCGGTTTCCGCGAAGGAGAGAATCGCGAGCGTGAGTCCGGTGAAGGTGCCTCGCGCGAACATACTGCTCGTCGTAGCGGGCGAACCGTCGTGGCGCGCCGCGTCGGCTCCAGCGGCCGACCGCTTTCGGCGGCATGCGAGTCCCCACGGCGCACACCTCTTGATCGGACCTCCACCCCGAAGAGTCGACCAGATGAGCAACGTGAATCGCGCCTATCATCGTGCTATGCCAGCGAGGGGTTCGTATGCAAAAGGCGTCGCGAAACGTGACGAGGTACTGAGCGCGGCGCTGACAGTTTTTTCCGAGAAGGGCTATTTGAAGACGTCCATCCGGGATCTGGCTGAGGCCGCGAATCTGAGCCAGTCTGGACTGTTGCATTATTTCGGCTCGAAGGAGGAACTCCTCGTTGAGATCCTCCGCCGCCGTGACCAGCAGCGGGCTGCGGCCGGCACCGAGACCATCGAACATTTTCTCAACGTGATGCACGAGAACGTAGCGGTGCCGGGTTTGGCTCAGCTCTCGGCCACGCTGTCCGCCGCCGCCAGTGACGAGACGCACCCCGCGCACGACTTCTTCATCGCTCGATACCGAGCGTTGCGCGCGCAGTTTACGGAGGCGCTGCGGCAGCATCAGGCAAATGGCGGCCTCGACCCTGCCCTCGACGTCGAGAAACTTGCCGCACTGCTGATCGCCGCCGCAGACGGACTTCAGACCCAGTGGCTTATCGAGGATACGGTCGACATGCCGGGCTGCATGGACTACTTGTGGGACATATACCAGCAGGCTACTCCTCCACATTCGTAATTTTTCCAACCTCATTCCTCTCGTCGAGGACTCCTCAGTCGGCCGCTAGGACAGCTTCGATCGCCGCCACCTCGTCGGTATCGAGCGCGAGGTTCTCCATCGCCGCAAGATTCGCTTCAAGCTGTTGGACGCTGGATGCACCCACCAAGGCAGAGGTGACGCGTCCGCCGCGCAGCACCCAGACCAGGGCGAGTTGAGCCAGCGTCCGTCCGCCTTGGCGAGCAATCGCGTCCAACGCCCCGACTTTGCTAAGGGTCGATTCGTCGATGCCTCCCAGCGTGACGCCGCGCGCGGCCCGCGAGTTTTCCGGCACTCCATGTAGATACCGATCGGTGAGGACTCCCTGAGCGAGCGGCGAGAACGCGATGCTGCCAACGCCCGATTCCTCCAGCAGATCCAATAGGCCGCGTTCCACCCAGCGATCGAACATCGAGTAATGCGGCTGGTGGACCAGCAACGGCGTGCCCAGCTCGTTCAGTGCCGCAATAGCGGCTCGCGTCTGCTCCACGCTGTAGCTGGAGATCCCCACGTACAGCGCTCGGCCCGACGTGACTGCAGAGTGCAGCGCACCCATGGTTTCCTCGATGGGCGTGTCCGGGTCGGGACGATGGCTATAGAAGATGTCCACGTAGTCCAGCCCCATCCGCTCGAGCGACTGGTCGAGACTGGACAGCAGATACTTGCGGGACCCGAGGTCACCATAGGGTCCAGCCCACATGTCGTAGCCAGCCTTGGTAGAGATCACAAGCTCGTCGCGATGCCCGGCGAACGTGTCTTTCATGTGGCGGCCGAAGTTTACTTCTGCCGACCCTGCAGGAGTGCCGTAGTTGTTGGCCAGGTCGAAGTGGGTGACACCCTTGTCGAAGGCGCTGCGCAGGATCGATCGCTGGATATCGAACGACCGGTCGTCGCCGAAGTTCTGCCATAACCCGAGCGAAATCGGTGGGACCGTCAGCCCGCTTCGTCCGAGGCGGCGGTATGTGGCACCGTCGTAACGTGCGGTCGCAGCGGTGTACGTCATGCGGGGGTTTCCTCCGTGGATGTTTCGGCGGTCAGCGTCGCCAGGCGGCGGCGCTCTTCACGCCGTTGGGCCTGGTCGATTGGGTGGGGCACTGGAGCTGAGAGCAGCAACCGCTGGGTGTAGGCGACTGAGGGTGTAGAGGTGATAGTGGCGGCATCGCCCTGTTCGACGATCTCTCCGCGGTACATCACGGCGACCCGGTGACTGATCGCACGGACCACCGCGAGGTCGTGGGAGATGAACAGATACGCAACGCCGATCCGCTCCTGGATCTCCCGGAACAGAGCCAGCACTCGGGCCTGGGTCGACAGGTCGAGTGCGCTCACCGGTTCGTCGCACACGATCAGGCGCGGGTCGATTGCGAGCGATCGCGCGATCGCGACGCGTTGGCGCTGCCCGCCGGAGAACTCGCGCGGCAGTCGATCTATCGAGCCGCCGGGAAGCCCGACCTGATCAAGGAGTAGGCGTATCCGATCCTTCGCGTCCGATCGCGTCATGCCCTGCGCACGCAATGGCTCGGCGAGGATGTCGCCGACCGTCATCACTGGGTTGAGCGATGTGTAGGGGTCTTGGAACACCACCTGAAGGTGGCGCGCTAGCGGACGTCGCTGCTTGTGCGTCAACGCGGCGATCTCGACGCCGTCCAGTCGGACGCTGCCCTCGGTTACAGGAGCGAGGCCGAGCACGGCACGTCCGAGCGTGGTCTTGCCGGAGCCGGACTCGCCTACGAGTCCGAGTGTTTCTCCTGGGCGGATGTCGATGGACACACCGTGTAAGGCTCGGAATGGCTTCTTGCGGAATCCGCGGGCAGCGTATTCGACGACAAGGTTCTCCACCTCGAGAGTCCTTGCGGCGCTCATGACGTCAGCGGGGCGCGCAGGGGCGCCCCCTCCACGGTCGAGGCGAGCAGGCTGATCGTGTACGGGTCGCGTGGGTCATCGAAGATTTCGTGGACGGACCGTTCCTCCACAATGCGGCCCGATTTCATGACCGCGACTCGGTCGCAGATGTCGGCGACGACACCGAAGTTGTGCGTCACCAGAAGCACGCCTAGTTGTCGTTCACGCTGCAGGTCACGGATCAGGTCGAGAATCTCGGCCTGGACCGTCACGTCGAGCGCCGTTGTCGGCTCATCAGCGATGAGCAGTGCAGGATCGCAAGAGACCGCGCCCGCGATCAGTACACGTTGCGCCATCCCCCCGGAGATCTGGTGAGGGTAGGAGCCCATCACTCGTCGCGGTTCGGGGATGCCGACGCGCTCGAGCAGTGCCTCGGCCCGTCGCCGCGCTTCGGCTGACGAGATGCGCAGCGCCGAACGCATCGGCTTGGTCAGCTGGTGGCCGATTTTGAACGACGGGTCGAGGTTGCTCATCGGCTCCTGCGGGATATACCCGATCGTGCGGCCCAGCACCTGTCGCATCTGGCGCGGAGAAAGGCCTGCGAGATCAACGCCGTGAAGGAACACGGCACCCTCGCGGACCGCGCCTCCAGCTGGCAACAAACCCAGCACGCTCAGGGCGATTTGCGTCTTGCCCGACCCGGACTCTCCGACCAGACCCATGATCTGGCCGCGCTCGACTGTGAGGTCGATACCGTGTACGACATTCTTGGTGTCGCCGGTATCCGTGTCGTAGCCGACAACGAGATCAGACACGCTCAGAAGCGCCCCATTGTCGGCTGCAGTCGCCGGGACACCGTTCGTGCGCGGTCGGGGTCGTGACTGCTGTGATCGGACCTTCGGTCGTCGCGGACGCCGCACTCGCGTCGATTCGTCACCTTCGAGCGCGTCGCGCACCCCGTTGGCGATGAGGATGCAGGACCCGACGGTGATGCCGATCGCCAGCCCGGGCGGTAGAAGCAGGTGTTGGCCAGTGTAGAGATTGGCGTAGGCATCCTGCAGCATTCCGCCCCACGTAGGGGTGGCCGGGTCGCCGAGGCCAAGAAACTCCAGCCCGGCCTGTACGACGATCGCGGCCCCGGCGATCGATGCCGACAGGATGATTATGGGGGCGCGGACAATGTAAAGGATGTGCCGGGCGATGATGCGCATATTGCTGAGGCCAGAGACTCTCGCGGCGTCAACGTACAGCTCGTTCTTCACCGCGATCACCTGGTTTCGCACGACCCGGAAGAAGCTCGGCGCAAACATGACACCGAGAACGGCCATCGACAGGAGGATGTTGGGTCCGATCACCGCGAACAGCGACACGAGAACGATCGTGCCCGGGAGCACGATCAGCAGATTCGCGGCCCACCCTGCGATGTTGTCGAAGACGCCCGCGTAGTAGCCGGCAATGAGGCCGCTGGTCACGCCGATCACGGACGCGACCACCACGGTGATCAGGGCGCCGAGCAGAGTGAGCCGGCCGGCGTAGATCAGCCGGCTCAGCACATCGCGGCCCGCGCCGTCGCCGCCGAGTATGTACTCTCCGCCAGGCGGCGCGTTGACCATGTCGAGGCGCGAGAACGTGGGACTTCCAGGCGCGATGACGCCCGCGAGGATGCACGCCAGGACAATGACCGCCAGCACGACGGTCGCGGTGACCGCTAGCGGGTTGCGTAGGTACCGACGGAGCACGCCGAGGCGGGGAGCGGACGGGTCGATCTCCGGCTCGCCGCCGATGAGTAGATCGCTCACTGGACCCTCGCTTTCGGGTTGATCCACGTGACTGCGAGGTCGACGAGGAGATTGACGATGACGACGATGATCGCCGTTAGCACGAGCACGCCCATGATCACCGGGATGTCGCCACGGATCGCGGCATCCACCGCGAGACTGCCCAAGCCGGGGAGAGCAAATACTCGCTCGATCAGCACAGCGCCGCTCAGCATGCCGATGAACTGAAGCGAGACCACAGTGACCGCCGGCGGCGCGGCATTTCGCAGCACATTTTGAAAGAGGATGACGGGCTCGGACAGGCCGCGTGCGCGTAGCGTCCGCACGTAGTCCTTCTTGAGTACGTCGAGTACGGCGCTGCGGATTTGCTGCGCGCCGGAGGCGATGCTGCCGATCACGAGCGCGGTGACGGGCAGAGTGATTGTGCTTATCCAGCCCGATACCGAGTCCTGGAGCGGGATGTATCCCGTCGCGGGAAACAGCCCGAGTGTGATTGCGAAGACCGAGACCAGCACGAGGCCGACAAAGAAGTTCGGTAGCGACTCGGCTATAACAGAGAAGATCTGCATGCCGCGGTCAATCCACCCGCGTTGCACTGCGGCCGTGACGCCGAGAACGACCCCGATGACCGTCGAGACGAGGATCGACAATGTCACGAGTGATAGTGACACCGGCAAGCGCGTCGCGAGAGAGTCGACAACGGGGGTTCCGGTGAAGAACGAGATACCAAGGTCACCGGTGATCGCGTTCCGCAGCCAGTCGACATACTGCACGACGAGCGGGCGATCGAGGCCGAGCTCGGTCGTCAGAGCATCGATCTGCTCCTGGGTCGCGAGTTCGCCGAGGATGTTGCGAGCGATATTGCCGCCGGCGGTATAGATGAGCACGTATGCGAGAGCGGTGATCGCGAAGAGAAGCACGACTGCCGCGATGGTCCGGCGCAGGAAGAATGTGGCCACGTTGCCTCCAATCCTGAAGAAGTTGGTAAGTTGGGGATGCGGCGGCGCCACATCCCCAACTTGGGGCTAGCCGTTCGCTGGCGCGAAGTCCTTGATGAACGGAACGACGTTCATCGGATGCATCGTGACCTCAACATCCGGAGACGCGATGTAGATGGCATCGGCCAAGTACCACATGTCGAACCAAGCCTCATCGACGACGTACTCGTTGATCGCCTTCATGGCATCGGCATATTCCTCACCAGACGCTCCGCGCGCTTCCTCAATCAGAGCGTCGAGTTCGGGAGTGGAGGTCTTGAACGGGTTCCAAACTGCCGTCGCGGGAACGGCCTTGTTCATGTCCCACCAGGCTTCAGCCGTACTGTTCGACATCCAGAACATCCCGTAGCGGCCGGACTGCACCTCTGTTACGTAGTTTGTCGCATCAACCTTCTCGTATGTGACGCGGATGCCAACCTCCCCCAGCTGCTGCTGCACGATCGGGTTGGACTTCTCGGCCGCATTCTCGGGCATCACGACATCGAACCCGTCGGCATAGCCGGCCTCGTCAAGCAGTTCCTTCGCCTTCTCGGGGTCATACGGATACTGATCGTTCAGCTCGGGCAAGTAATTCACCGAACTCGGGTTGAAGATCTGAGTAGAGCGTGCCCCGTACCCGAGCTGGATGCCCTCGAGAATGCCCTCGGCATCGATCGCGTAGTTGATCGCCTGCCGGACGCGCGGATCGGCGAGCGCCGGAACAACCGTCCCATCCCGATCTGCAATGGTGAGTCCGCGACGGTCCAACGGCGACTGATACGCATCGAGTCCTGAACGCTCCGCTTCAACGACTGTCGAGCCGTCCGCGGCAATACCTTGCACCTGGCCGGACTTCAGCGCGTTGACGCGGGCCGTCAGTTCGGTCAGGACGACCAGCTCGAGCTCGTCATACGGGTACGCGTCCGGGTCCCAGTAGTCGGGATTGCGGGTGAAGTCGAACTGCACGCCGGGCTCGGATGCTTCGGTGTCGAGGATGTAGGGCCCCGAGCCGACCGGGTTCGTCGTGATCGCCTCGGTTCCGAGGGCGGCCGGACTGCCCATGACTCCGCCAGCCAATGTGAGATAGGTCAGGAGTGCTGGGTCGGGAGCACCGAGGTGCAATTCAGCCGTCAGGTCGTCGACCACGACCACTTCCTCGACCGACCTGACCATGACCGAGTTCTGACCTGTGCCGTTCTTGAGGTTCTCGATGTTCGCCTTCACAGCGTCGGCGTTGAAGGGTTCACCGTCGGTAAAGGTGATGCCCTCTCGGAGGCCGAGGGTGAGCACGGTGTTGTCGTCGTTGTACTCGAACGATTCCGCCATACCGGGCACGATCGACGCGTCGGGTTCCATATGCAGGAGCGTGTCGTACACCGCGTTCCAATACTGTGCCTGATTCCCGTTCTGAAGCAGGGCGGGCTCCCACGGGCCACTGTCCAGAGAGACCGCAAGGGTGAGCTTCTCGGCTCCCGCCGCGTTGGTTTCGGTCGGCGAGACGGTGTTGGCTCCGCCGGCGCAGGCCGTGATCAGGATGGTTGTGGCGCCCACGGCGATTGCCGCCGCAATAGCCCTTCGGATTGCTGCTGTTTTCATGTCATGACTCCGTTGTCGTAGTGCTCAGATGGTTATTGGGAAGTTCGCGCTTGGGTCAGGTGAGTTGGAGGTCGAGCGAATCGATGAGGTCGACCATGTCCTGGAGCGAGTCGTAGTCGTGTGCTCCGAGAGGGTGCGCGCCCGGCATGCGACTGATTGGGGAGATGTCGAGCTGACCCGTGGCGGCCAGGAGCTGCTTGGCCGAGCTTGGGTATCCGAGGTTGATCATGCGCTCGAACACGCTCATGAGGCGCTGGACCGTGCGCACGGTGTCGTCGTCGCGATGAGCGTTCTCGCACAGCCAGATCATGAGCTGCGGGTTGAGGCTCGACGCGTAGCCCGAATGGCCGTGTGCGCCGGCGATGATCGATTGGTAGGTGGAAGTGATCTCTCCGTTGTAGATTCGCAGGCCCGTGCCGCGCGCGGCGTCGATCTTGTCCTGCATGTCGTTCGGATCGAACGTCAGGTCCTTGTGGAACACGAAGCGACCGGTATCCGCGGCCCACTTGAACACGTTGGCGGGGATAAGTCGCTTCCAGGGCGTCGGGCACTCGTAGAAGCCCAGCTTGATGTCGCCCGTACCCTCGACGATCTGCTCGAGCTGACCGGTCCATTGTGCTTCGGAGGCGGCCGGGCTGCCGAGGTGGTTCGTGAGGATCACGACTGCGTCTGCCCCAACATCGCTGATCTGCTTGATCGTCTCGATCTCTTCGGAGGCCGAGGCACCGTAGGTACCTGTCGCCACGACAGCTGCGCGGCCGTTTGCGCGACGCACTACACGCTCAGCGAGCTGGACACGCTCTTCGGGGGACAGGAATTCCACCTCGCTCGACCGGGAGTTGGTGAACAGGCCTGTGATGCCGGCGTCGATGTACCAATCGGTGATCCGGTCGACGCCGTCCCAGTCGATTGTGCGATCCCAGTTCAGGGGCGTGAGCATGACCGGCCATACTCGGGCGGTTGACAGCATCTCTTCGGTGCTCGGCATTGAAGCTCGTTCTCCCTCCGCTGGCGACTCCGCCAGCAAATAGCGTGCATCGCACGGTTTCTGCGCGATTGGGCACAGGCTTTCAGTTAGATACCTGATTCGTCAAGCACGCCCTTTTCGGTTCCTCGTCCG
>Ga0190271_10001308_pt1 | contig 14049 bp, 13 predicted proteins | sample Popmic356T_FD_133747 | JGI IMG/M metagenome (GOLD analysis project Ga0190271, IMG submission 133747) | Populus adjacent soil microbial communities from riparian zone of Weber River, Utah, USA - 356 T | ecosystem: Environmental > Terrestrial > Soil > Riparian zone | place: USA: Utah | collected...
CGAGGAGTGCTTCAACCTCGCCGAGGGCCCGCTCTGCCGCATCTGCGCCGACCAGAACCGCGACCGCGCCTCGATCTGCGTGGTCGAGGAGCCGGCCGACGTGATCCCGATCGAGCGCACCCACGAATACCGCGGCCTCTACCACGTGCTCGGCGGCGCCCTCTCGCCGATCGACGGCGTCGACGCTCAGGACCTGAAGATCTCCGAGCTGCTGAACCGGGTCGAACGGGGCGGGGTGACCGAGGTGGTGCTCGCCACCAACCCGACCACTACCGGCGAGGCGACCGCCCTGCACATCGCCGACTCGCTGCGCGGCAAGGTCGCCGTGACCCGCCTCGCCAGCGGGCTTCCGGTCGGGGCGGACCTCGAGCACGCTGACGAGGTCACGCTCGGCAAGGCCCTAGCGGGCCGCCGCAGCCTCGATTAACCCGCAAATTGGATATCTGTCCTGGACGACCGTCGCTTCGCAAATAGCGACTTTTCGCGGCCCCGACGTCCGCCGCTTTCGCCAAGGTCACGGCGTGGCGAGCCAGTCGAACTCAGGCAACGGGTCGGACGGCGGCTCGCCGGCGGGGCGGATCGCCCGCGAGGTCTCCGCGCTGCAGGCCTCGCTGCTGGCCAAGCTGCGGCAGGAGCTCGATCGCGAGGGGCCGGAGCAGTTCGCGCTCGCGGCGCAGCGACTCGCCGCCGACTTCGGCTCGGTGACCGCGACCGCGGTCGACGCCACCTACGAGGCCGCGCCGCCTCCGGCCGCGCCCGCGCCCGCGGCACCGGCGCCTCCCGACGAACACCGTGAACTGGCCAGCCTCTACCGGCCCGGGCACATGCGGCGGCGGCTCGACCAACTGGCGGAGACCAACCGCCGCTACGGCCACCCGTTCGCCCTCGCCGTCTTCGACGCCTCCGGGCCGGGGACCCGCAACGGCGACGCCGGCGGCGGTCAGGAGACGGTGCTGGCAATTCTCGGGGCGGCGCTGCGCGACAGCATCCGCATCGTCGACGAAGCCTTCCGCCTCGAGGAGGACGCGATCTGCGTGCTGGCGCCGAACCTGCGCACGGTCGAAGCGGTGCAGATGGCCGAGCGCCTGCTGGGCCAGCTGGACGAGCTGGAGCAGGCGGGAGGCCTGCGAATCGCCGTCTCGGCTGGTGTCGTCGCCTGTCCCGAGCACGGCACCGACGTCGAGCGGCTGCTGCACGAGGCCGACGCCGCGATGTGGCGGGCGCGCGCGCTGGGGCAGCCACTGGGCGTCGGCGCTTTGCAAGATCGCTGACAGATTCCGGAAATTTGTCCATAACTGGTGTAAACCCGCATTTGCGGTGCCAGAATGCCCCGCAGATGCCGGGAATCCGAACCAACGCAGCGGCCGAAGTCCTCGGCGTCAGCCCCAACACGCTCCGCAGCTGGGAGCGGCGCTACGGCTACCCGACGCCCAAGCGCACCGTCGGCAACCACCGCAACTACGAGCTGGTGGAGCTGCAGACCCTGCGCGACGCCCTCGCCCAGACCGGCAACATCTCTTCCGCGATTGAGCTGGCCCGCCAGCGCCAGTCGGCTCCGGCCAGCGGCGGCGAGATCCTCGCCGCGCTGGAGAGCTTCGACGAGGGCGCGGCCGACCGCGCGATCGAGGAGAGCTTGGCGCTGCGGCCGTTGGAGCGCACGGTCGAGGAGCTGCTACTGCCGGCGATCGACCAGCTCGCCGCCGACCCCGACCGCGAGGCCGAGCTGGAATTCGCCACCCGTTGGGCGACCGGCTGGCTGCACGGCGCCCGCCGCCTTGCCTCCGCCGCCTCGCGCCCGGCAGGGATTCTGCTGCTCGACTCCAGCCAGGGCCAAGGGGCCGAGCAGGTCCACACCCAGGCGCTCGACCTCGCCCTGCGCCGCGCCGGCTTCCGCGTCCTCGTCCTTTCCAACGAGCTCGGCGACGAGCGCCTCGACCGCGCCCTCGGCGCCCTCGACCCGACCGCGATCGTCCTCTGCGGCCCTGGGGCGGAGACCCAGGACGCGGTCAGGCTGGTCCGCAAGATCCGCGACCTAGGCTTCGTCGCCCCCCTCTACGGCTTCCGCGCCAGCGGCCTGATCGGCGCCGCTGTGCCCTCCGCGGGCGAGAGCCCGAGCCAGGTCACCGGCATGCTCAACGCCGATCTGCGCCGCCGCGCCTCGCAGGCTTTCGCCTAGTCCTCCCGGCTAGCCGCTAGCCGGCCGGTCGATCGAGCAGCAGCGCCAGCTGCCGCGACTGCGCCAGCAGGGTGCCGTCGGCCGACCACAGCTCGCCGTCTTCCTCGAAGAAGCCGTGGCGGGCGGTACTCGACCTGAAGGCGATCAGGTAGGCGTCCTCGGGACCGGCGCCCGCCGGCGGCAGCGGCGAGCGGAAGTGGACGGTGTAGTCGATCGTCGGCGCCGGACGCGGGCCGTCGAGCTTGACGAACGGAGCCGGGAACCAGGTGTCGAGCAGGGTTGCCGCCAGCGGCGCGTCGAGCAGGCGGGGCTCGCGGGTGCGGATCCAGGCGCCGTTACGGGCCGGGCCCCCGGAGAAAGCCGGCTGGCCGAGGGCGGGGCGGAGGCGGTAGTTCTGCAGCATGTTCGGGCGCCCTTCGCTGGCCGGGTCGAGCATGTGCAGCTCGCCCGGCTCGCCCGCGTCGGGCATCTCGATCTCGCTGAAGCCGTCGTCGCTCCAGCTCTCCGAGAGCACGGCGAGCGCGGTGGCGCGGGTCGTGCCCCCCTGGGTCAGCCGGGCGGAGAGGAAGGTGGCGCGACCGCCCTCGCGCTCGACCGTCGCCGCGATCTCGACCGGCCCCGCCGCCGGCGCCTCGAGGAAGTGGACGGTGAGCGAGCGCGGAGGCCGCCCGCTGCCAGCCGCGGCCTCGATCGCCCGCAGGATCACCGCCGCGACGTAGCCGCCGTTGGGGCCTTTGCCGACCCACCAGCGTTCGCTCATCGCCGCCTCGAAGCGCCCGCCGCCGAGGTTCTCGATTGCGGTGTCGGCCTCGAACCCGGGCAGCGAGACGACCTCCTCCCGCTCGCTCACGCGCGCTCCGGCTCGGGCCCCGAAGCCGGTGGCGCCTCGCCCTCGCTGATCCCGAAGCGCTCGTGCAGACGGCGCAGCGGCGCCGGCGCCCACCAGTTCCACTTGCCGAGCAGCTCCATCAGCGACGGCACCAGCAGCGCCCGGATGATGCTGGCGTCGATCAGCACCGCCAGCGCCGTGCCGACGCCATTCTCCTTGATGAAGATGATCTGCGAGGTGGCGAAGGCGCCCATCGCGACCGCGAACAGCAGCGCCGCCGCGGTGACGATCCGGCCCGTGCGCTCCAGCCCGATCGCCACGCACTCGCTTTCGGAGGCGCCGGCGTCGCGCGCCTCCTTGATCCGCGAGAGCAGGAAGACCGCGTAGTCGGTGGAGAGGCCGAAGGCGACCGCGAAGAGCAGGATCGGCATCGTCTGCTCGATCGCCCCCGGGCTGGAGTAGTCGAGGAACCCCTCCAACCGCCCGTCCTGGAAGATCAGCACCAGCAGGCCGAAGACGGCGCTGAGGTTGAGGAAGTTCATGATCAGCGACTTGATCGGCAGGATCACCGACCCGGTCATCAGGAAGAGGATGACCAGGGTGGCGACGATCACGATCGCCAGCGCGATCGGCAGGTGCTGGGTCAGGCTGCTCTGGAAGTCGATGAAGTCGGCGCTGGCGCCGCCGACCAGCACGGTCGCCCCCGGCGGCGGCTGGAGCTCCCGAATCGCCTTCACGGTGCCCTGGCTGGCATCGGAGACGAAGGGGTTGGCGGAGACGACCTGGATCGCGGTGACCCCGTCCCGCAACCGCTGCGGCGGCAGCACTTCGGCGACGCCGGGGACGCGGTCCACACGCGCCGCGACCGTCGCCGGCACCCGCGGCCCGCCGCCCTCGACGGCGATCCAGATCGGCGTCTCGCGGTAGGGCGGGAAGCGTTCGCTGACGGTGTCGTAGGCCTGGCGGGCGCTGGCCGACTCCGGCAGCACGGTCGGGTCGACGGTGTTGAACTTGATCCCCAGGAAGGGCAGCCCGAGCACGATCAGGAAGAGGGCGCTGAGCGAGGCGATCGGCAGCGGGCGGCGCATGACGAAGCGCGAGAGCCGGTACCAGAAGCCGTTCTCGTCGGGCCTGGCGTCGGCCTCGGCCCGGCGCTGCAGGAAGCGGGGGGCGCCGGCATTGACCTTGCTCCCGAGCAGGGTCAGCACCGCCGGCAGCACGGTCAACGAGATCAGCGCCGCGAAGATCGAGACCAGGGCGCCGCCCAGACCCATCGAGTAGAGGAAGCGCTGGGGGAAGACGAGCAGCGAGGCGAGCGCCGCCGCCACCGTCAGCGAGGAGAAGAAGACGGTGCGGCCCGCGGTTGCGAGGACCCGCCGCATCGCCGCCAGGCCGGGCCCGCTCTTGGCGATCTCCTCGCGATAGCGGGAGACGATGAAGAGGCTGTAGTCGATCGCCAGGCCCAGGCCCAGCGCCGTCGTCAGGTTGAGGGCGAAGATCGAGATCGAGCCGAACTCGCTGGCGATGCGCAGGATCAGGAAGGTGCCGACGATCGCCAGACCGCCGATCATCAGCGGCAGCACAGCGGCGACGAGGCTGCGGAAGAACAGCAGCGAGAGCAGGAACAGCAGGGGGAAGGCGATCAGCTCGGCCTTTTTCAGGTCGCTCTCGACCTGCTTGTTGACCTGCTCCTGGGCGACCGCGAAGCCGCCGACGACGACGCCGGGGTCGGCGGCGAGCTGGTCGGCGATGTCGGCTCCCACCTCCTGCAGCTCCTTGTCGCCGGTCGCCTTCAACGAGACGACGAAGTAGCTGGATTGCTTGTCGCGGGAGACGAAGGCGGTCGAGCGGGTGTCGTAGTAGCCGGTCACCGACTCGACGTCGGCCCTTTGCCGGACGCCCCGCTCGAGCGCTTCGACCCGGGCTTTGCTGGCGGGGTCGGCGATCGGCGCGTCGGTGACCACGGCGAAGACGGCCGGCACTCGCAGGCCGGCGTCCTGCAGTTGTTGTTTCGCCTTCACCGTCTCGGTCGCGGGGTCGTCGGCGCCGTAGGGGTCGAGACGGCTGGCGACGGAGCCGCCGACGACGCCGGCGAGCAGGAAGAAGGCGATTGCGACGACGCCGATGCGGCGGGCGTTGCCGTCGGCGAGGCGGGCCAGGGCGTCGAACATCAGCTGCTCCTTTTCTCGGGAGCGGAGTCGAGGATCTGCGCCTCCATCCGCTCGCACCAGTCGGCGAACCACTCGGTGAACTCGATGCCGCCCCGCAGGACCATCAGCGGAAACGGGTCTTCCTTCGCTGCCGCCGCCGGCTCCATGGCGCGAAGCTGCGCGGAGACGGAGAGGCGATGGGCGCGCATCGCGCGCACGATCTCCAACGCCTCCTCACGCGGTAGGACGTTGGCGAAGAACAGCTTCAACAGCCCTTCCTCGCGCATCTCATAGGTCTCGGGTGGCTGTCGCAGCCAGACCTTCAGCTCCTCTTCGCCATCGGCGGTGATCTCGTAGACCGTGCGCCGCCGCCCGCCGGTGGGCGCCTCGGCCCCGGCCACCAACCCCGCCTCCGAAAGCCGCCTCAGCTCCGGGTAGATCTGCCCGTAGCTGGCGGCCCAGAAGAACCGCGTCGAGCCGTCGACCACCGCCTTGATCTCGTAGCCGGACCGGGCCTCTTTGCTGACCATCCCGAGGATCACGTAGGCGGTGGCGCTGAGCTGCTCCATCTCGCTCACTATATATCGCTCCGATATATCTTCCAGTGTGATTCGCGTCACTTAGGCTCGCTCCAGCATTGGCGATCTCGGAAAGGACTTGGAATGGGGCTTGACCAGAGCAAGATCGGCCGTGTCGTGGCCGAGCAGATGGAGGCGATCGAAGGCGACTACGGAGACGATTGCGAAATCGGCGATGTCTGCACGATCGTCGAGGTGGTCGGCCCGCATGGCTCCCACGTGCGGGTGCGCAGCAGCGACATGCGCCCCCACAGCGGCCTCGGTCTCGTACGGATGGCCGAACAGGCGATGCTCGGGAATCTGGGCGGCGGGTCCTAGTCCGGGGGTTGCTCGTCCAGCTCGGCAAGTAGGGCTGCGACCACGAGCGGGTCGAACTGGGCCCCCGCACCGGCCTTCAGCTCGCGCACCGCATCGTCGTGGGCCAGCGCCGTGCGGTAGGTGCGGTTGGAGGTCATCGCGTGGAAGGCGTCGCAGGTGGCGATGATCATTGCCCCGCGGGGGATCTCCTCGCCGGCCAGGCCGTCGGGGTAGCCGCCGCCGTCGAAGCGCTCGTGGGCGGAGCGGACCAGCGGCGCGACCGGGGCGAGGAAGGGGATGCGCTCGAGCATGCGGGCGCCGATCGCCGTGTGCTCGTCCATGCGCTCGCGCTCGGCCGCGGTCAGCGGGCCGGGCTTGCGGAGGATCTCGCCGGGGATGCCGATCTTGCCGACGTCGTGCAGGAGGGCGCCGTAGCGGAGGCGGTCCAGCGGGGCGCCGGTAACGCCCATTCGCGCGCCGACCGCGGCCGCCAGGTCGGCGACCACGTTGGCGTGGTCGGCGGTGTAGGCATCCTGCAGCTCGACCGCGTCGGCGAGCACGCCGACGGTGGTGAGGAAGGCGCCCTCGAGTTCCTCGACCAGCTGACAGCGGTGGATCGCCGCCCCGACCTGGCTGGCGACGACGTGGGCGAGCAGAAGGTCCTCCTCGGCGAAGGCGCCGGGCGACTCCTGCTCGAGGTTCATCACGCCCCAGATCGAGCCGGCGACGGAGATCGGCAGCGACAGCTCCGAGCCGGGATCCGTGCGGGGGTTGCGGGTCAGGTAGTCGGAGTCGAGCCGGGTGTCGTTGACCATCGCCGCCCGGCCATTGCGGGCGACGCGGCCGTTGACGCCGATCTCGACCGGCTGCTCCTGGGCGAGGAAGTCGGCGAATTTCTCGGCCAGCGGCCCGGCCCCGGCGACGACCCGCAGGTAGCCGTCCGGGTCGAGGCGCTGGACGACGGCGAGGTAGTAGTCGAAGGACTCGTGCAGCAGCCGCACCGCGACCCCAGCCACCTCGGGGATGCTGTGGGCGCCGGAGAGATCGGTGGCGAGGCGGCTGGCGACGAGCAGGCGCTCGGTCTGGACAGAGGTGTCCTGAACCGCGCTCGTCACCGGCAACCTGCTCGTGTTCGGCTCCACGCGGGGTTATCGGCGGACCTGGCAGTTGCTTAAGCGCCGACTATCCTCAGGCACTCATGAACGGAGCGGAATCCGACATCGTGGTGATGAAGTTCGGCGGCACCTCCGTCGCCGGCGCCGAGCAGATCAAGCGCGCCGCCGCCCGCATCGTCGCCGCCCGCGAGGCCGGCAGCCGCGTCGTCGCCGTGCTCTCGGCCCGCGGCAAGACGACTGACGAGCTGGTCGCGCAGGCGCAGGAGATCTCCGAGCGGCCTGTGGCCCGGGAGATGGACATGCTGCTCTCGACCGGTGAGCGGATCTCCTGCGCGCTCTGCGCGATGGCGATCCACGACATGGGCCACGAGGCGATCTCCCTGACCGGCTCCCAGGCCGGGATCGTCACCGACTCCTTCCACACCAAGGCGCGCATCGTCGACGTCCGCGCCGAGCGGATCAAGGAGGCGCTGGAGGAGGACCGGATCGTCCTCGTCGCCGGCTTCCAGGGCGTCTCCACCGACAGTCGCGACGTCACCACCCTCGGTCGCGGCGGCTCCGACACCACCGCGGTTGCCCTCGCGGCCGCGCTCTCGGCCAGCGTCTGCGAGATCTACACCGACGTCGCCGGCGTCTTCAGCGCCGACCCGCGGATCGTCGCCGACGCCCGCAAGCTGTCCCAGGTCTCCTTCGAGGAGATGCTGGAGATGTCGGCCTCCGGGGCCGGCGTCCTGCAGCTGCGTTCGGTCGAGTACGCCCGCAACCACGGCGTCCGCATCCACTGCCGCAGCAGCTTCGAGGACGGCCCCGGTACCCTCGTGGTCGCTGAGGATCAGATCGTGGAGCAACCTTTCGTAACCGCCGTCACCCACTCCAACGCGGAGGCCCGCGTGACGCTGACCGGCGTCCGCGACGAGCCCGGTGTCGCCGGCCGCATCTTCACCGCCCTCGCCGCGGCCAACGTCAACGTCGACGTGATCATCCAGAACGAGCCGGTCGGCGGCGACCAGCTGGCCGACCTCTCCTTCACCGTCGACCGCTCCGACCTGCTCACCGCGACCGACACGATCGCCGCCCTCGGCGACGTCTCGCTCAAGGTACGCACCGACGAGCGGATCGGCAAGGTCTCGATCGTCGGTGCCGGCATGCGCTCGCACCCGGGCGTCGCCGCCAAGGTCTTCGAGGTGCTCGGGGCCGAACGGATCAACATCGAGATGATCTCCACCTCGCCGATCAAGATCTCCTGCGTCATCCCGGCCGACCGCGTCGCCGACGCGGTCAAGGCCCTGCACGACGTTTTCGAGCTCGGCGACGACGCGGTCAAGCCCGAGGACCCGACCGGTCCTCAGCACCGGCCCACGGTCGCCGGCTGAGCCGCCGTCATAATCGGGCGATGGCGGGCGACGGGTACAGAGTCGGAGTTGTCGGCGCGACCGGATTGGTCGGGACGACGATCCTCGAGCTGCTCGCCGAACGCGATTTCCCCGCCGCGGCGGTAGTCCCCTTCGCCTCGGCCCGCTCCGCCGGCAGGGAGCTGGAGTGGAACGGCTCGACCCTGGTTTGCCGCGAGCTGAGCGAGGACTCGATCCAGGGCCTCGACGTCGTCCTCTCTTCGGCCGGCGGCGCGATCAGCGCCGAGTGGACGCCGCGCCTGGTCGAGGCCGGGGCCACCGTGGTCGACAACACCAGCTACTGGCGCATGCACGACGACGTGCCCCTGGTGGTGGCCGAGGTCAACCCGGAGGCTCTGGACGCCCACAAGGGGATCGTCGCCAATCCCAACTGCTCGACCATGCAGATGGTCGTGGCGCTGAAGCCCCTGTTCGACGAGGCCGGGATCGAGCGCCTCGTCATCTCCACCTATCAGGCCGTCTCCGGCACCGGCAAGGCGGCGATCGACGAGCTGATGGAACAGTCGCACGCGATCCTCCACGGGCAGGCGGCCGAGGCCTCGATCTACCCACAGCAGATCGCCTTCAACGTGCTCGCCCAGGCCGGCAGCTTCCCCGACGGCGACGACCACACCGACGAGGAGCGCAAGCTGATCAACGAGACCCGCAAGATCCTCGGCGACGCCGCGATCCGGGTCAGCGCCACCTGCGTCCGGGTGCCGGTCGTCAGCGGCCATTCCGAGGCGGTCAACGTCGAGACCAGGCAGCCGCTCAGCCCCGAGCGGGCGCGCGAGCTGCTGGCGGCGGCCCCCGGCGTCACCATCGCCGACGATCCCGCCGCCGGGGTCTACCCGATGGCGATCGAGGCGGCCGGCAAGGACGACGTCTTCGTCGGCCGCATCCGTCGCGACCCCGGCAACGAGATGGCCCTCGACCTCTGGGTCGTCTCCGACAACCTGCGCAAGGGCGCGGCGACGAACACGGTGCAGATCGCCGAGCTCCTGGTCGAGCGCGACCAGCTCGGCGCCCGCTAGTACCTACTGCTTCTGGGCGTCCTTGCCGGCGCCGCCGTTGAGGCTGTCCACGCCGCCTTCGCCGCGGAGCACGTCCTTGCCGCCTTCGCCAAGCAGCCTGTCCTTGCCGCCGCCGCCCTTGAGCGTGTCCTTGCCGGGCCCGCCGCAGAGCAGGTCGTTGCCCCCCAGGCCGAGCAGCTTGTCGTTGCCGCCGAGCCCGGCGATCACGTCGGCTTTCGGCGTGCCGCGGAGGACGTCGCGCTTCGCGGTGCCGACCTTGGTGGCCGGCTTGCCCTTGCAGAGGACACGCGGCGGGTTGCTCGGTCCAGGTCCGCCGCCACCACCAGTCGGCGGCAGCGGCTGTGGGACCGGCGCCGGCGCGCCGAGCAGGTGTCCGAAGACCTCGAACTCCTCGTCGGTGGCGAGCCCGTCGCCGGTCCAGACGGAGAGGAACCTGTCGTTGACGGAGTCGTAGGCGATCCGGGTCGGGTCCTCCGCGTCGGCTTCGTGGCCGCCGCCGGCCGCGGCGGCATTCGAGATCTGGAAGTCCGAGCCGAGCGCCCCGCCGCCGGCGCTCAGCCGCTGGCCGAAGACCTCGACGTGCCCGTTGGGCGTGGCATCCGAGAACCAGGTGGCCAGATATTCGTCGGAGGCGGTGCTGTAGGAAACCGCCGGTAGGCCGGCGTCGTGGGTCGGGTCGACGTCGAGCGCGTTCGAGATGCGGAAGTCACCCCCCAGGTCGCCTCCCGTCGGGCCGAGGCGCTGGCCGAAGACCTCGACCGCGTCGAACTGGGGATCGCCGCTCTGCCAGACAACCAGCATCTCGCCGTTCTCGGGGTTGGCCGCGACCGCCGGCTCGAAGGCGTCCGGCATCGCCGCCTGATCCATGTTGGAGACACGGAAGTCGCCGCCCTGGTCGGCCCCGAGGCCGGTCAGGCGCTGGGCCCAGATGTCGTAGTCCTCGTCGGTCGCGGTGTGCTCGCCTTCCCAGGCGACGAGGAACTCGCCGGTCGCCGGGTTGGAGGCGACGCTGGCGTCGAAGCCCTCGCGGGTCTCGTCGCCCATCTCGGAGATCTGGAAGTCGCCGCCGACCTCGCCGCCGCCGGCGGTGAGTATCTGGCCGTGGACCTCGAACTCGTCCACGTCGTCGCGGTTGTCGTCCCAGACGACGAGGTACTGGCCGGCCCCCGGGTTGAAGGCGGCGTCCGCGGCGGCGCTGTAGCGGCTGGCGTCGCCGTCGCTACCGGCGTTGGAGATCCGCAAGTCGGAGCCGATCGGGGTGAAATCGGCGAGCGCGATCCCGCTCAGCAGTAGTCCCAGCGCGCCCCCCAGGGCGGCGATTGCCCCCTTCGCCATCCGCGCAGCCTTACCGAAAGGTCGGCGGGAGTCAACGGTCTCGTGTCGACTTAGTCCTCCACGGGTAGGACTAAGTCGACACGCCGCGGCTGAGTCGCCTCAGAACAAACGGAGCGGCCAGCGTGGTCAGGACCGACATCGCGACCACGACCGCGAACAGCTCGGCGTCGACGACGCCCTCGGCGGCGCCGATCGAGGCGACGACGATCCCCACCTCGCCGCGGGGGACCATGCCGACGGCGACGATTGAGGCCTGTTGGCGGCCCAGCCCGCGGGCGGCGAGGTAGCCCGGAATCAGCTTGGTCACGATCGCCAGTGCCGTCACCGCCGCCAGCAGCAGCAGGGCGTCGGTGGTGAACAGCGAGTCGAGGCTGAGCTGGATGCCGATGAAGGCGAAGAAGAAGGGCGGGAAGAAGGCGTAGAGGGGCTGGACTTCCTGCTCGATCGAGCTCTGGTCCTTGGTCTCGGCGACGATCATTCCGGCCAGGAAGGCGCCGATCAGCGCCGCCAGCCCGATCTGGGCGGAGAAGGCGGCGAGGCCGAGGCAGAGGATCACCGCTGGCAGCAGCGGCGAGTCGGCGAAGCGCGGCGCCTGCAGCAGCTGCGGCCGGCTCTGCAGCAGTCGCGTGCCGCCGAGCGCGACGAAGGCGACGAAGGCCACCGCGACGGCCAGGGCGAGGGCGATCGTGCCGGCGTCGACACCGCCCTCGGCCGCCATCCCGACCGCGACCGAGAGCAGGATCAGGGCGAGGATGTCGTCGACGACCGCGGCGCCCAGAACGGTGCGCGCGGCGCGGCTGCGGGCGATCCCGAGGTCGAGGAAGGTGGCGGCGGTGATGCCGGCGCTGGTCGCGGCCAGGGCGGCGCCGAGGAAGACGGCGGTTTCGGTGCTCTCGCCCAGCGCCAGCCCCAGCCCGAGGCCGCCGAGGAAGGGGAGGACGACGCCGCTGCCCCCGACCATGACGGCAATTCGCCCGACCGCCCGCATCTCCGAGAGCCGCGTCTCCAGCCCGACCCAGAAGAGCAGGAAGACGACGCCGAGCTCGGAGAAGACCTCCAGCACCTCGTTGACCTCGACCAGCCCCAGCACCGCCGGCCCGACCAGCAGGCCGCCGAGGATCTCGCCGACGATCGCCGGCTGCCCGATCCGCTTGAAGACCTCGTCGCCGAGCTTGGCCGCGACCAGGACCAGGAAGAGGTCGGTCAGGACACTGGCGACGTCGCTGGTCGCGGCGAGTGGGAGGGAGGAGAGCCCGATCGCCCCAGGCTATTTCCTTGCCCGGAATCCCTCTTTTGAGAATTCACACTTTTGGCACAGTTTCCTCACAAAAGGAAACCTTTTGTCTTCTATTGTGGAGACATGGGTACTGACTGGAACGAAGCACGGCTGGATCGTCTCGGCGAGCGAATCGACCGGATCGAAGAGGAAAGGTGGAAGGAGAAGCAGCGCGCGTTTGAGCGCAGTGTCAACGCGATGCTCGCCGTTCTATGGCTGTCGGCCATCGCGATGATCGTCCTGGCGAACATCAAAGCCGCCACCTAAATGGCGGCCCCTGACAGCGTCAGGCGGGGACGCTTGCGAGGCGCTCCTCGACCCAGCCGGTCGAGGCGATGTGCTTGCTCATGCCGAGCTCCTTCGGCTCGGCGCCGAGCGCCAGGCCGACTAGCTGGGGGAGGTGCAGGACGGCGAGGCCGAGGTCGCGGTTGACGACCTTGGCCGCCTCCGGCTGCTGCATGTCGAGGTTGAGGTGGCAGAGCGGGCAGGGGGTGACGAGGCAGTCGGCGCCGGCGTCGATCGCGTCGCCGACGTGGGTCCCGGCCTGCTTCAGCGAGGTCTCGCGGTTCATCGTGATCACCGGGAAGCCGCAGCATTTGCGGGCGCCGTCGTACTCGACGACCTCGCCGCCGAGCGCCACGATCACCTGCTCCAGGTAGACGTCGCGGTCGGGGAACTCCTCGTAGCCGAGGCGCTCCTTGGGGCGGACGATGTAGCAGCCGTAGAAGGGGCCGACGCGCAGGCCGGAGAGCGGCCGCTTGACCTGGGCGGCGAGCTTGTCGAGGCCGTAGTCCTCAACCAGCAGCCAGAGGAAGTTTTTGTTGTTCCAGGAGCCGTCGACCGACTTCTCGTAGGAGAGGCCCTGGCCCGAGAGCGCCTCGTTGACGTGAGCACGGTAGGCCGAGTCGGCGTCGAGCCGCTGCTGGCACTCCGACTGCGCGCCCTGGCAGGTCGAGCAGATGTTCATCATCGAGAGCCCGGTCTGCTGGGCGAGGGCGAAGGTGCGGGCGTTGAGCGTGTCGGCCAGCTCCTGGTTGTGCTCGGCGATGACGCCGGCGCCGCAGCAGTTGGCGCGGTCGAGGGTGACCAGCTCGATCCCCAGCGCGTCCGCGACCCAGGCCATCGAGCCGTGCAGCTCCGGGGTGAAGCCGCGCGAGACGCAGCCGGGCCAGTAGGCGACCTTGATCTGCCCGTCGCTCATGACGACTCCTCCTTCGTTTCTGCGGACACTGCCGCCTCTTCGGCCAGCGCCGCGTCCGTCGGCTCGTCGGGCTCGGGTTCGACGTCCTCCTCGCCCTTGATGTAGAGGTTGAATTCCTCGTTGTGCTCCTCGGCGTGCTTGTAGATCGCCTGGACCTCGTCCTGGGCGCCGTCGGGGAGCTTGTGGTGGATGCCGGGGATCAGCTTCGGCAGCGAGCGCATCTTGCCCGTCCTGATGCCGCGGATCGCGGTCGGGATCGAGCCGAGCATTTCCTTGATCGCCCGTTTGCTCGGTTTCAGCTTGCCTTTGACGCCGGGCGCGAAGGACTCCTGCAGCAGCAGCGACTCGTCCAGGGTGCCCTTCTTCTCGATGATCTTGACGAAGGCGATCTCGTGGTCGTGGCCGCTGTTGGGGTCCTCGATCCCCTCTTCGCCGGCTTTGCGGCGCAGGCGCATGATCTGGTCCATCGGCGCCACGTCCTTGGGGCAGGCGTCGATGCAGCTGAAGCAGTGGGTGCAGTCGTAGATCCCGTGCGGATCCTCGGCCAGGTCGTGCAGGCGCTCTTTGGTCTCGGCGTCGCGCGGGTCGCCGACGAAGCGGTAGGCCTTGGCCAGCGCCGCCGGGCCGATGAAGTCGGGGTCGGCTTCCATCGAGAGGCAGGAGGAGA
>Ga0190271_10001309_pt1 | contig 14045 bp, 20 predicted proteins | sample Popmic356T_FD_133747 | JGI IMG/M metagenome (GOLD analysis project Ga0190271, IMG submission 133747) | Populus adjacent soil microbial communities from riparian zone of Weber River, Utah, USA - 356 T | ecosystem: Environmental > Terrestrial > Soil > Riparian zone | place: USA: Utah | collected...
CGACGTCGCCGGCCTTCTCGCCGGTCCTGCGCACCCCGAACCGCACCCAGACGATCCAGCTCTTTCTCGAACGCTGGATGATCTCGAAGCTTCTCTGGGGCAATACCTACGTCCTGAAAGACCGCGATGCGCGCGGCGTCGTGGTCGCGCTGTACGTGCTCGACCCGGCGCGTGTGACGCCGCTCGTCGCGCCGGATGGCAGCGTCTACTACCAGCTCAAGGTCGACGATCTCGCCGGCGTGCCGCAGGAGGAAATCGCCGTGCCGGCGCGCGAGATCATCCACGACCGCTGGAACTGCGCATTTCATCCGCTGGTCGGACTGTCGCCGCTCTATGGCTGCGGTACCGCGGCCACGCAGGGCAATCACATTTCCGAGGCGTCGACGGCGTTCTTCGCGAGCGGCGGCCGGCCAGGTGGGGTGATGACCCCGCCGACGGACAGACATCTGGACGATGCGACCGTGGCGCGGCTCAGTGAGGGCTGGCACGCGCTGGGGCCGGGCCGTACGGCATTCCTGACCGATCACCTGCAGTACACCGCGATCGGATCAAGCGCCGTCGATGCGCAATTGACCGATCAGTACGGGATGACCGTCAAGACGATCGCCGGCGCGTTCGGCGTCCCGATCTCGATGGTCGACTCCAGCCAGCAGCCGCCCTATGCGAACTCCGAAGCGTCGACGCTGCAGTACCACAGTCAGTGCCTGCAGACGCATCTGCTCGGGATCGAGACGGCGCTCGACAAGGGGCTCGAGCTGCCGGCGCCCTACGGCATTAGTTTCGACCTCGACGATCTGATCTGGATGGACACGGCGACCCGCGTCAAGGCGGCGCACGACGCGATCGCCGCCGGCGTGATGACGCCGAACGAGGCGCGCTTCAAGTACTTCGGACTGCCGCCGGTCGAGGGTGGCGACAGCTGCCTGGTCCAGCAGCAGTACTACAGCCTGGCGGCGCTGGCGGCCCGCGATTCGGCACCGCCAGCCACAGCAGTCCCGGTCGCGACCACTCCAGCGCCGCCGGAGGAACCGACCGAGGAAGTGGTCGCCGCGACCGTGGGCGACCTGGCGCAGAGCTGATGGCGCTGACCTATTCGCGGATCACGCTGCCGCCGCTCTGGACCGTCGCCGAGGCGAAGGTGCATCTGCGCCCGGCGTCGCCTGACAGCGACGCGGACATCGCGCAGAAGCTCGAGGCCGCGCAGGAAGCCGTCCTCGCGAAGCTCGGCGCCGCGGCCGATGCGGCGTGGGATGCCACGACGGCGCCGCGCATGGTCCGGCACGCCATCCTGATCCTGACCGATGCGTTCATGGAACGCCGCGGTGGCGATGAAGCCGGCTACGAACTCCGCAAAGCCTACGAGACGGTCGACGTCCTCCTGAGCCCCTACCGCGATCCGAGCGTCGCATGAACACCGGCGCGCTGCGGCATCACGTCACCCTCGACATCCCAAACGGTGAAACCGGCAGCTTTACGCCGCTGAACCCGCCGGACTGGTGGTGTGCGTACCTCAGCGAGACCGCCGGGATGGCCACGCTGGTCGGCCGCTATCACCCGGGCATCACGACCGCGACGCGCGTGCATTTCAAAGACCGCGTGTATCACGTCACGGCGATCGTCAACCGCGAGGAACGCAACGCGGAGTTCGTCTTGTCCTGTAGCGAGGTTTTCAGCTGATGGCCAAACGACTCAGCGTCACCTGGAGCGGCCTGGACACGTTCGAAGCGGAGCTCCGGGTGCTGACCGCCAACCTGGTCGACGAGGCGAACGCGATCATGCTCGAAAGCGCCGAGGCGGCGCGGGCCGAGATCGCCGCCGCCTATCCGTTCAAGTTGGGCGGGCTGCGGGCCGGCCTGACGCTGACGCCGGCGCGCGGCACGGTGCTCGCGGGCGCGACCCTCACGCAACGCGCGCCGCACGGCTGGATCTACGAGCACGGCACGAACATTCGCGAGAACAAGGCCGGTGCCAATCGCGGGTTCTCGAAGCCGCATCCGACCTTTGAACCGATCGCGCACGCGTACCGGCGGACCGCGATCTCGGCCGTGATGTTCCGCCTGTACGCGCATGGCGCCGCGCAGGTCACCGGCGACGTGGACGACGCTGACGCCGCTTAAGGAGTAGAAGCTATGGCAATCAAGACGGGCCGGTATGGACAGGTGAAGTACTCGCCGGACGGCATCGCAGCGGCCGTCGAGATTATTTCACTCAATGCGTGGACCGCGAGTTTCAAAACCGAATATGAAGACGTGTCGTGCTTTTCAGATGAAAACCGGGTCTATATCCCTGGGTTGCGTGACTCCAAGGGGTCGCTCTCCGGGTACTGGAACAGCGCCGAGTTGACGCTGTTCGACGCGGCGATCGCGACCGTGCCGGGCGAACTCGAACTTGTGCCGAACAGCTCGGAACCGCTGTTCTACTGGAAGGGCCTCGCCTACATGGACGCCGAGATCGACTGCAGTCTCGCGGCGCCGAAGGTGTCCGGCGAATGGGTCGCGGCCGGGCCGTGGGTTGGGCCGGAGCAGGTTGCGGCGCGCCGCGGCGAGGCCGGACAGACCGAAGGGGCACGGCGGCAGCAGATCCGCGCCGACAAGGAACGCGCCGCGCAGGAGCGGGACCGCGCGGCGACGAAGGAATCGGCGGCCTAGATGCCCGGGCTGTTCCGCTCCGTGACGCTGCGCGGCGAGAAGGCCGCGCGGCTGTCGTGGGGCTATCAGACGGCGGCTGTCCTGCGGACCTGGGCGCTGTCGAAAAGCGACAAGGGCGAGTGGACGCTGACGGCCGGAATCGATCGCGCCGATCCGTTCCGGCTCAAGCAGACACCCTTGCAGTTCACCGCCCCGCGGCCGGGCGGCTTTTTCTGTTTCCCCGTGCGCGCGGTCACGCTCGGCAAAGAGTCGCTGATCGCGTCGCTCGGGCCTCCGGAGCATTGATGTCCCGATTCGTCACGCCGACTGAAGTGCGCCTCCCGATCAGCGACGGCGATTATCTGATCGTCAAGGAACGCCTGAACCTGGGCGACGCGACCGAACGCACGGCGCGGATGCTGAACGCCGAGGGCACCGCGGTCGATCCGCTGAAGTACGGCCGCGCCCAGGTGCAGACCTATCTCGTCGACTGGTCGCTGACCGATGCCGCCGGGCGGATCGTCTCGATTCGCGAGGAACCGCCGGCCGTGGTCGCCGCGGCGCTCGAGAACCTGGACCCGGAGGACTTCCGCGAAATCCTCGAGGCGATCGAAGCGCACGAACAGCGCATGACCGCCGCGCGCGAGGAAAAAAAAAGCACCCGTTCTGGCGCGACAGTACCCGCAGCCATCTCGCCGTCGCTCGTCGCTGTGGGTGGCGGTATGAGTGGGTCACGGAGCTAGACCCCGACGTATATGAACTCCTGATCGAACAGCTGCAGGACGAAGACAGCCGGGCCAGCTAATGCCGATTGACGCCAAATTTACCGCCGACTTTTCGCAGTTCACGACGGCGACCAAGGGCGCCCAGAGTGAACTGGACAAGCTGATCGCGAAAAGCGACGGGACGCAGAAGGCCATCGCCAAGATGACCGACAGCGCGGCCGGCAAGTTCTCGGTGACGACCGCCGAGATGAAACGGGCCGGGTTCGCGACTGACAGCTGGGGGAAGGATCTGCAGCGGGTCGACAGCGTCCTGTCGAGTGTCGGCATCAACATCACCAGCCAGGTCAAGGCGATCGACGAGCTGCGCGCCGCAGCGGGGCAGACGGTGACGTCGATGGGCCTCTTGGGCACGGCGAGCCTGGCGGTCGGCGCCGCGATCGCCGGCTGGCAGATCGGCCGCTGGATCGCCGACCTCACCGGGCTGGACGCCATCATCGCGAACGTGAACGGCTCGATCGACCGCCTGAAGGCACAGGAGAAGGGCGCCGGGCTGGACGTGCTGGCGAACGCCTCGCGCATTGCCGGGCGTGAGATCACCAACATGGCCGAGGCGCTGCGGATCGTCAACCAGCAGCAGGCCGACAATCTGCTGGTGACGGGCCGCAGCGCGAATGCCGCCAGCGAGGCGGGCAAGGCGTACGCGGGCTACTACCGCGAGATCCGCCAGGTGCGCGAGCGCGGCGACCTCGAGCTGCTGAATCAACAACTCCTGTCCTACGACTGGTCGCTGCAGACCCTCAGCACGCGATTCGGCGTGCATACCGAAGCGCTGGAGTTTTACCGCAAGACCCTGAAGGCGTCCGCGGATCAGGAGAAGGAACGCGCCAAGACGCTCGAGGCGAACAAGGCGGCGCTCGACAAACTGATCGCGGCCGACTGGGCCGGCGTCCTGAAGGGGCAGACCACGGAGCTCCTGCAGCAGAACCCGGCGCTCCAGCAGAGCATCGACCTCCTGAACCAGCGCGTCCAGGCCGAATGGGCCGCGCAGAAAGCCCTGGCCGCGCGCCTGGGGTTCGACGAACAGGGCAACCGGATCGCCGAGGTCGGCTCCGTGGAAGCCATCACGGCCGCCTACGAGAAGGAAAAGGCTGCGCTCGATGCGGTCGGCGGGTCGGTGGCCGAACTCGACCTGCTGTATCTGAACTATCAGGACGCGGTGCTGCAGGCCGGCGGGGCGATGCAGGAGGCCGGTGCCAAGACGGCCGCCGCGGGCACCCAGGCGCAACAGGCGGCCGGCCAGTATGCCGCGCTCGGGCAAGCCGCCACGTATGTGGCCGGGTCATTCCAGAACATGTGGACGCAGGTTGGCCACGGCGCCGGGTATGAAGGCGCGCTGCGGTCGATGAACGACATGTTCAGCGAGTACGCGCGGGCCGGCGTGCCGGTGTTCGGCGGCCTGGTACCGGGCAGTCGCGCCACGGGCGGCCCGGTCGCGCAGGGCGCGCCGTACTGGGTCGGCGAGGCCGGGCCGGAATTGTTCGTGCCGAAGACCAGCGGATCGATCGTGCCGGCCGGCGCAACCGGCGGCGTGACGGTCAACGTCTACGGCTCGGTCATGTCGACGCAGCGCGAACTCGCGACGCTGGTCGAGGAAGCCATGATGCGAACCTATCGGCAGGGCGGGAATCGGCAGCCGGTCTGATGGCGACCTTGGCTGTCGGCGAGAAGGCACGGATGTATGCGCTGGGCGGGCTGATGCGCGGCGGAGCATCCCGTGGCGGCTACGTCGACAGCCGGGTCTACATCGACATCGACGGCGATCAGATCGGCTGGGCGCCCGACGACGACGCGCGCGGCGTCCTGCTCGGCACGCTGTCGATCACCGACGTCCTGGATGAAGCGGTCAATACGTGCAGTTTCCGCGTCAACGGCTACGTCCCGGAGGACGGCGCCGAACTGATCATTACGCGCGGGTCGAAGAACGCGGCGCCGCTGTTCGCCGGCTACGCGCTGACCGTGCAACAGGTCTACGCCGGCGTGCCGCGCAACGTCCAGGCCGACGTCCGCGCCGTCGACTACACCTGGCTGCTCGGGATGCAGAAGGTGACCGGCCAGTACCGCAACCTGTCGGCGACCGACGTCGTCAAGGATCTGATCGCGAAGTTTGCCGCCGTCAACGGGTTTACCACGGTGAACGTCGCGGCCGGCTTGCCGGTGCTCGAGCAGATCACGTTCACCGACGAAGACCTGCCGGACGCGATCACGCGGACCTGCCGGCGCATCGGCGCGTACTGGTACGTCGACTATCGCAAAGACCTGCATGTGTTCTTCACGGACACCAGCCGCACCGCGCCGCAGCCGCTGGTGCCGACCCATCCGTCGCTGACGAACTTTTCACGGCTGCACGAACGGACGCAGGGGTTGACGCGCGTCTATGTGGAGGGCCGCGGCTCAAGTCTCCTGGCCGCCGTCAATGCGGGCGAGACGATCCTGCCGGTCGAAGCGGTCGACATGTTCCAGGCGCTGTCGGATGTGTTCCTGAAAATCAGTTTCAGCGGCGCGGACGGCGCACTGCATCTGAACTTTACCGGCGTTGTCCCGTCGGCGGGTGGGTCGCTGGTCGGGCCGGGACAGGCGCCGTCGAGCGGGCCGACGCTGCGCCTGCAGGGGGGCGGGGCGATCGAGGTCGGCGCGCACAGTTACGCCTATACATGGGTCACGGCGAGCGGTGAAACGAAGCCGAGTCCGGCAACGGTAATCACAATCCCTTCAGGATTATCGACGCCGACTATCGCCCCAAACCTCCTACAGGGGTTCGGCACCGTCAAGCCTCCGAGTCTTGGCGGGAATCCATGTTGGAAGCCGGGCGATTATGTCGAGTGGGCCTATAGCTATGCGTATACGGCGCCGTTCGGGTTTCACCCGGCCGCCAACAACGCCACCCCCCTCTCGCCGATGACAGGGATCGTGGCGCAAACGTCGCCGTACCACTGGGTCACACCCGGCGACTCGGCGAAGTCGATCCAAGTGCAAGCGCCATATTCGTCGGAGGCGGCCTGCGGCCGACTGTTCTATTTCCACCGGATCAATGGTGGGCCGTGGTGGTGCTGGGATTACAACAACGGGAGAGTCAATATTGCGGGCGGCGGATATCCTCCCGCGTTCGATGCCGCCTCCCCTGATTCCTACGGCAATACCACCACACCGATTCCGACCACCACGCCATCCGCGCGATCGGTCCTAGTCGAGGGCCTCGCGATCGGGCCGGCCACAGTGACCGCGCGCAAACTCTATCGGACCAAAGCCAACCAAGCCGCACTCCTGCTGAACGGCACCCTGGCCAATAACACCACGACCGAGGCGGGCGTCGATACCCTCGCTGATGCACAGCTGACGACGCCGGCGCCGACGTCCGATACCTCCGGGCTGCCGCAACCGACCGGGCAGGTGCTGCCGGGCAGTCCGACCGTCATCGTGGCATCGACAGGGCCGTTCGCCGCGTCGGGCGGCTGGGCGGTCGCCGGCGAGCAGGCGATCCGCTATACCGGCACGGCTGCGGGTGCGCTGACCGGCGTCCCGGCGACCGGGCCGGGCGCCGTCGTTGGGCCGCTGAACTACAACACCGCGATCCGATCGGCGCCGCTCCTGACCGGCATCCCGGCGACCGGGACGCGGTCGCTGCCGATTCCCTTGAGCGCCGGCGACGAGGTCTACGCGGTCGTCCAGGTCGATGACGCCGGGCGCCAGGCGCAGCTGGCCGCCGACCTCAACGTCGCGGACGGTATCCGCGAGGAGTGGGTGAGTGACCGTCGCCTGTCGATTGCCGAGGCGCGCGCGCGCGGCCGGGCGACGCTCGAGTCCCGGCCGCTGACCGACGCGACCGTCGAGTACACCTGTCGCGACCAGCGCACGGCTAGCGGCCTGACGATCCACGTCGACCTGCCGGCGCCGACCGCTGTGACCGGCGACTACAAGATCCAGTCGGTGACGTGGTCAAACTTCCGGCCGCGGCCGGAGCAGCCGCCGACCGCGCGCGTCACCGCCTCGAGCCGGCGGTTCTCGTTTGAAGATCTGCTGCGGAAGGTCAAAACGAAAGAGTAGTGATGCCGATTACGCGGACGCCGATCATCGACGACGACGGCAGCGGTACTTCAGGTACCGTCATTGATAACGCCTGGAAGCAGGAATTTTACAATCAGATCGATGCCGTGGCCGGCGGCACCTGGATTGATATTCCCTATAATGCGGCCGACTACACGGCGAATACCGGCACCTGGACGTTCAACGCGGCCGGCCTCCTGACGTGGCGCTATTGCGTGGTCGGCCGGATCGTGTTCTTCCTGCTCGACCTCGGCGGCACGCATACCCTGTCGGCGGCGACGTTTTCCCTGAGTATCAAATTGCCGACGGCCGTCCTGCCGACGAAATCGATCTCGGTGCCGATGGTCTACTACCTGCCGACCGTCAACGGTACGGGGCTGTTTCAGATTCAGCCGGCCGCGACCAAGCTGGATATGCTGCGGGATTTTCTCGGCACGACGTTCCCGGCCACGGCCGCGCAGACGTGTTTCTTCCGCGCGGCGTGGTTCTATTCGATTGCGTGAGGACCGAATGGCTGCCCCCTATCCGCCGCAAGGCCAGCAACAGTCGTATACGGAGCGGCCGTTCAAGGTGTACGGCGAACAGTACCTGGTCGGACAGCCGCTGCCGGCCGGGGTCTCGACGGACATCGTGCCGCCGGTCTACGCCGACGGGCAGCCGCGCGTCTATGCGACGACCGGCGTCTATAACCTGCAGGACACCGACTGGATCCTGACGAACCGGTACACCGGCCAGCCGATCGAGGTGATCTCGGACGAGGAGTTTAGCGAACGGTTTGGCGGCTAGCGGCGGTCAAGGCCGGGATGGGCGCGGTCGAGACAGGCGCGACAGAGGCGGGGATGGGCGGCGCCGGGCTGGAGCGTCGCGCCGCAGGCCGGGCAGCGGGTCGCCCCCGGTGCCGCAGGACAGGGCGCGGGATACACCGGCGCGCCGGCGGTGTAACACCGGCCGCACAGCGGGAAGTCGTCGTAGTTGGCCGGCATGGGGGAGCATTGTAACGGAGACGCCATGATCACGATTGACCTGGTGCTGATCGTCGCCGCGTTGGTGTGCTTCGTCGTCGCCGCCTTCGGCGTGCCGTCCCGGGTCGCGCTGGTGCCGGCCGGCCTGGCCTTCTGGATGCTGTCGCTGCTCATCCCGTGACGCTCGACCATCTGCAGTCGCTCGGGCTGATCCTGCTGGCCTTCGCGGTCGCCATCCTGGTCGTGCGGGGGTGGCGCTGAATGCCGCGCATCCGGATCACGCAGCCGGTGCAAGGCGTCCTGCAGCCGGGCATGATCGTCGAGACGGCCGGGCCGGTGACGGCGATCATGCAGGCGTGGCTGACCGGCGGGCAAGCGGAGCTGTTGTTCGAGCGGGTGCTCGAGCGGCCGGACGACGACGGCCAGGTGCCGCCCCCGCCGGTCACGCGGAAAGTTCCGGGAACGTAGCGGGAATGGAGAACCCCAAAAGGGCACGAAAGGCACCACTCAATGCCAATTCTGGGGTCTTTGGTAACACCGCCACAACGGGCCGTTCAGGCCCGGTTCTATTGGTTTATTTAGGGTTTTTGTTGGTGGACGGCGCGAGGCTCGAACTCGCGACCTCCGCGTTGCGAACGCGGGGGGATGCGCAGAATTCCTGAATGTTTCATCGGGTTTGATCAGCGAGTGTGAACGGCGCGGGATTTAGGCGGACCGCTGCTTTTTCGATCGGAGCTGCTCGAGCAGTGAGTCGTAGCCGTGCAGCCAGGCGTCGAGCTCGCGCCGGTCGAACAGGTACAGGCGGCCACGCCGACAGAACGGCAACCGCTGTTCGCGGATTAGCCGGTAGAGCGCCGACTGCGAGCCGCAGCGCAGGTATGCGATCGCTTCGCGCGCGGTGAGATACGGACTCTCAATCATCGGTGCTGATCCAGTAGTGCCTGCAGCATCTGTTCGATGCGATCGAGCTGCTGCTGCCGCTGTTCCGCCCGCGTCGGAGTCGTCGCGACGAGCAGGACCATCAGGCCCACCGCGATCCCCAACATCACCACCACAAACGCCATTCGGGGCGTACCCGTCGCGTCCGTGACCAAGCGCAACGGCCAGGGCGGCGGCCCCGATACTTTCCGGATCGTCCGAATCATTCCCCAGAAATACAGACCGATCAGGACCAGCAGGACGCTGAGAATGATGGTGTCGATCATCGGTACCGCGACTTCTCGTCGAAAGGTGGCGCGGGCTCGTGCAACTCTTTTATCGCCTGCTGAAAGGCGACCCGCACGAGTTCTTGCAGCTCAGCACGGAACTTCGGATCCCGCAATAGGTCGTGCGCAATCTCTTCGGCCACTTTGTCGATCGTCTTGCTGAAGATGCCGATGAGCGACGTCGCAGTCTGCCGGCGGACCAAGTCCGTTAACAAGGTGGTCATTGCTCTCGCCCGTCCTCCCAAGGTTTCTTCATGACGTTACCGAGCTCACGACCGTACTGTAGGGCGTCCCCGAAGGCGTTCATGACGAGGCCGAGTTTCTGGATACCGTGAAGAGAAAGGCGCATCAGTGTGCCGAACAACTGTGGGAGTTGGGCGCCTTGCGAGGCCATCGACCAGGGCGGGACATGGGCGGCGGCCTGTTCCATGTTCAGCCGATGCATCGTGAAGAACTTCCAGACGAGCACATCATCAGGATCGCCTTTGCGAATCGGCCGCTTCCACCGGGGAAGCGCGGCCCAATGCTTTGCGTCATTCGGATCGACGAGATAGAGCTCGAGGAACTCACGCTGTTCTCCGACAGGAACAGCGGCAAGCGCCTGGCAGAACGCAATATCTTTATCGCGCTGTTCTCGAATCAGTCGTTGATCAAGCGCGGGATCGAGACCATTAAAAAGTCGAGAGGGAAGCGGATAGCCTGTGAAGAGAGGCCAACGAATGCCAGCCCTAACCAGCAACGCTTCATCGGTCAGAAGCTCGGCATAGCCCGGCCACTTCGTATTGATGTTCTGTCGTCCGCGCTGAATCCTCCATTGCCTCTGGACTTCAGGACATCCATGACCTCCAGGATGGGGTAATCGTTTGCCGCATTTCTCACAGATCTTGATCTGAGTTTTTTTCGAACGGTGCCATTCGGCATCGCATTCACGGCACCAGCTTTGGTTCGGTGAACGCCTCGGCCGAATCCCACACTTGGCACACAGCGACCGACCGCGCAAGGCTTGCGCGGTCGGTCCGTCAGTCTGGGGCGTGTCGTCCATTAAGCGGTGGCGGTATCAGTGCTGCTCACCATCTTGGTCAGCAGGGTATTCATGTGTTTCCGGCTGGGCCGCGCTTTCTTATCGCTCGGCAACCGCGCCGTCAGGATATTCTTGATCTGACCTTCGCGCTGCAGCTTCAGCGCCGCCAGCAGCCACTTGAGCATGTCGCGCTTCTTTGCGCCCTTCTTCCCCGTAAACGCGTCCTGCATCGCATCGAACAGCTGCTTTGCCAGTGCCCGCCGCGGACTGCCTTCTGGTGCCGTCGTCCCGCCATTGATGGCATCGAACAGCAACTGGTCTACCGATTCGGCCGACTCCTGATTATCGAAGACCGCGCGCGCGCGCAAGGTCGCCAGGATGGCGGGCTTGAAGACGGCAGCAACCGACGGCTGTTGATCCGAGAGCCAGGTGATCGGTTTCTCCGCACACTCACGGATGAACGCTTCGTTGGCCTTGTAGAACGCGAGATAGTCCCGGTTACCCGCGCTCGCCACGTGACACAGTGCTTTCGTGACGACCGATGCGAGATTCGCGTGCTCTTCGTCGAGTCCGTGCGAGAGGTGCAGATGATCAACGAGCGTACGAGCGGCGCCTTCGTCGACGCCGACGGTATCGGACACGATGCAAACGGCGATCACGACGGGGATGTTCGTCTCGACCACAGCGCGGCAGCGATGCTGGCCATCGGCGAGCCGTGACGACGGCAGGAACCGCAGCGGCGTCGACTTGTTCGGATCCCAATACCCGCCTTCGATCTCGCGCTTGAGTTTCGTGAGATTCCCGCCGCGGAGTTTCCGATTGACGGGATCGTGCGCCAGGATGTCGGTCGCGAGTTCTGGCGTCAGCAGGACGGCCGGCAGGTTTTCCCCGGCCTCGAGTGCGGTCAACGCGGTCTTTAATTCTTCGAACGACGAAAAGGTGCGAGCCATAGAAACGTTCTTTCCGAGCCAGATGTGGATGGTTGTGCGATAGGCACGATCCAATGAGTGACTCACGTTGGTTCTATCACACAAGGGATACCCTGTCGAGAGTATTGAGCCCGAATGTCTCGACAATGCCCCACAATGCCAGTATCCTCTAGAGGACGTGGAACTTAGGGATATCCCGAAGCCGATATACTCGGCTGAGGCGATGGATTGGGAGCACATGCGTGCGCACTATGTGCGCGCGTTGCGGGCCGCACGAGAGCGGGGACTCACCCAGGAACAGGTCGCAGCGGCTGGTGGCCTGAAACGCCAGAACTACATATCCAAGATCAAGTCGGCGGGGCGGCTCGGTCCCGCCGTAGAACTGTTCATTCGCGCGATCGAAGGCTTGGGCATGCACCCGTCAGACTTCTTCGCCGAGTTGGAGGGGCGCCCGCCGGTTGAGCGGCCGATGACAACCGCGGCGCCGCCTCCCGCGTCAGTTCGTCAGACGTCGTTCATCGTGAATACCGTCATCGAGACGTTGCAGCGCGGTGTGGCCGCGCCGGTTCGATCGCCCCGGCCGCGGCGCCGCAAGAAGCGCGGCTAACTTTGGTAACTCTGTTGGTAACTTTCGGACCGTTTAGGCGGTATTTATGGCCATCAACGGACCTATTCGGGCATGAGCGCGGCAGGGCGAGTTTAGCGATTTCAGGCCCAATTTCATTGATTGTTTGAGGGTTTTTCGGGTTCGTCCCCAACGGGATTCGAACCCGTGTTTTGGCCTTGAAAGGTTCGGACCTGCCCAACACATTGTCCTCTCTAATCAAGCAGTTAGCGGATGTTGGTAACTTTGGTTGGTAACTTTTGTACTGCGTCATGTACCGCCACGGCCGATTTCAGCGCGCCGCGCCGGCGGTCCGCGAGTACCTGACTGAACGCCGCCACGGCCGCCGCGTCGACGTCCTGGTTCGCGCCCTTGGTGTACCGGGCCGTGATCGGGGAGCCTTCGGCATGCATGCCCAGGCGGGCCACCGTGGCCGTGTCGCGGGTGATCCGATAGACCTGCGTCAAGTAACTGTGGCGCAGGTCGTAGAGCCGCACGTGGCGCGTATAGCCGACCCGCTGGAACGCCGCCTTGACCGACCGGCCCATCGAGGACACTGAGAACTGGCCGTAGGCGGTCGCCGCATGGAACGCCTTGAACGCCGTCAGCCCTTCCGGGGTTAGGGGCAGGTCGCGTTCTTCGACGCCCTCGCCCTTGTGGCGGCCGTGCACGTACAGGCGGCCGACCACGAAGTCGAGATCATCGGGCACGACCGCCATCAGGAGCTTGGGCGGCAAGCCGGTATAGACCATCACGCGCGCCCGAATCAGCGCGAGCGATCGTGGCCCGACGGTACCCTTCTTGGCCGACCGATAGGGCGGCATACTGGCCAGCGCCTTCTCGATCACGAGGTAGTCAATGCCGCGCGCGCCGGCTTTGGGTTCCTTCGGATTCGTCGCCTTCTGGCAGGGGCCACCATCGACGCCGGTCAGGAACACGAAGAACTGTCGCAGCCACATCCGTCGCTTGCGGACCGTGCCAGGCTGCAGCGTCAATAGCCATTCGTCAATCTGCTGATTGATTTCGTCTTTCGTGATCGTGAGCGGCGCGCGATCGCGGCCCAGCGCCTGTAGCCACAGCTCGAGGTGCGCGGTCGCCTGGTTGATAGCGGCCTTCGATTGGTTCTGCGCCAGATAGTCGGCAACCTTCGCAGCGAAGGATCCGGACATCGGCGCCGGGCGGCCGTGGATGCCGCGCTGCGTCTCGCGCCACGCCTGCAGCTCAGGGACCGGCGTCGCGCCGTCGAACGTCTTCGTGTGGAGATGCCCATTGACGCGGACGAACACGCGCCACGTGTCGCCACGTCGTTGAATGCCTTTGAGTTTGCGAGCCAACGTGTAATCCCTTTCTTAGAAACGGAGACGGTCAAGCAGTCTTTCGAGGCCGGCGACGAGTCCGCGGGCCAGGCGTGGATGCGTGATGATCAGCGCGGCGACCCGGCCGGCGAGACGTTCCCAGATCACTAGCAAGTCGCTGGAGTTGACGTCCGAGGGAATCGAAGTGGTTTTTGATGATGACGTCGACGGGCGGCTGGGTGACGACGGGCGCAGGCGGGGGAAGCGGACGACGAGCGACATCGGCGGTCCTCCCTACGGGGCCTATCTCCTCAAAAAACGTGACGAGGTCGATTCCGAGTCCCTGCACGGCTTTCACGAATGTCTCGACGGTCGGCCCCTGCTTGTGGTTACGCAGCAGTTTAGAGATGGCGTTCTGCGGGAGGTCGCCGGCATGCGCGACCGTCTGTTGTGTGAGTCCGCGGGCGCGCGCCGCCGCGAAATGCGCCGCGTAGTGCGCCCGAATCTGTGCCCAATCCAGCCCCTGCATCATGTGTCTAGAATATCCCTTTCGTGATATTACGTCCAGTGGGGCCA
>Ga0190271_10001310_pt1 | contig 14039 bp, 11 predicted proteins | sample Popmic356T_FD_133747 | JGI IMG/M metagenome (GOLD analysis project Ga0190271, IMG submission 133747) | Populus adjacent soil microbial communities from riparian zone of Weber River, Utah, USA - 356 T | ecosystem: Environmental > Terrestrial > Soil > Riparian zone | place: USA: Utah | collected...
ACCGCGCCTTCCTTGGGCAGCGCGTGGCGGATGTGGAATTTCTGCTTGGCTTCCTGGGCGCCGGTTTCGGCCTGGAAGATATCGTTCGAATAGCCGTGCGAAACCCAGATATTGCCGGTGGAAAGCTCCTTGATGTAACCCTGGGCCATGAATGCAGCCCAGTAGGGCTTGGCCTTGATGATCACCTCCTTGGCTTCCTGCCAGTGCTTGGGGTCGCGATCGTTGACCGAATAACCGAGATACTTGAACGCGGCCGCCATCAGTTCGCTCTGGCTGTCGAGCACCGTCACCTTGCCCTTGATCTTGGCCAGGATCTTGGGATCGAAGATCACCGCCCAGGAATCCACCGTGATGCCCAGTTCCTTCATTTTCGCGTCGTTGTAGCCGAGCAGCGTGATGGACATCGCGTAAGGCACCGAGTACTTGTTACCGGGATCGAACTCGGTATTCAGGTAAGCCGGCATCAGGTTCTTGAAGTTGGGCAGCTTGCTCTTGTCCAGCGGCTGCAGCCAGCCGGCCTTGGCCATGCTGGCGACGTAATTGGACGTCGGCACCATCACGTCGTAGCCCTTGGCGCCGGCCGCGAGCTTGGCCACCAGTTCCTCGTTGTCACCGTAGAAATCCTGCACGAGCTTGCACTTGCACTGCTTCTCGAAATTCGTCACGGCCTCTGGGGCGATGTAATCGTTCCAGTTGTACAAGTGCAGTTCATCGGCCGCCATGGCGGGCAGGCAGACGAACGACAGGATGCACAGCAGCTTCTTCATGATGGCTCTCCGCGGATGGTCAAACAAAGTTGGTCTGGCTTGGGCCCAACGGCAATAGTCCTAGGGTAGAAAATCCGATTCGTCCCGTCCAGCGATTTTGCGCTTTTTTGCCGGCTCAGTCGGCACGCAGGGCACCGGGCGACAGGCGGGAGGCGATCATGATCAGCACCAGCGTCAGCAGCATCAGGAGCGTTGACACGGCGTTGACCTCCGGCGAGACGGAGATTTTCACCATCGTGTAGATCTGCAGCGGCAGGGTGGTCGAACCCACGCCGGCGGTGAAGAAAGTGATGACGAAGTCATCGATGGACAAGGTGAAGGCCATCAGGGCGCCGGCCACCACGCCGGGCATGATCAGCGGAAGGGTCACCAGACGGAACGCACGCCAAGGGGTCGCGCCCAGGTCTCGCGCGGCCTCCGTCAGGCTTTCGTCCATGCCGGCCAGGCGCGAACGCACCACGATGGCGACAAAGCCGACGCAGAAAGCGATATGCGAAAGCATGATCGAGACCAGGCCCAGCGAGAGGTTCAGCAGGACGAAGAAAATCAGCAGCGACACCCCCATCAGGATCTCGGGGATGGCGATGGGCGCCAGCACCAGCAGCGGCAGCACCTTCGAGCGAAAACGGTACATCGCATAGCCGGCCATGGTGCCAAGGACGGTGGCGACCGCGCTGGCGACCAGGCCGATGATCAGGGAATTCCAGGCCGCCCCCAGCATCTTCTCGTTGTGGAACAGTTTCCCGTACCAGGAGAACGTGAACCCGACCCATTCCGCGTTGAGGCGGGAATCGTTGAACGAGTACGCCACGACGATCACCAGCGGGGCATACAGGAAGGCATAGGCAAAGAATGCCGCTGCCCACAACCACGGCGAGCGGCGCCTCATGTTCGCTGCCGCCTGCCGACGAAGGCCGCCAGGCCGGCGATGGCGATCGCCATGACCGTCAGCACCATCGACAGCACGCTGCCGAACGGCCAGTCGCGGGTATCGAGGAACTGCTGCTTGATGACGTTGCCGATCATGATGCCCTCGGTGCCGCCGAGGATGTCAGGGATGGCGAATATGCCCAGCGCGGGAATGAACACCAGCGCGGCGCCGGCATAGACGCCCGGCAGCGAGAGTGGGAACGTCACCCGCCAGAAACGCCGCCAGGCGTTGGCACCCAGGTCCTGGGCGGCATCCAGCAAGGCCGGATCGTGCTTTTCGAGGTTGGCGTAGAGCGGCAGCACCATGAACGGCAGGTGCACGTAGACCAGTCCGACAATGACCGCAAACGGCGTGTACAGGAGTGACACAGGCTCAAGGCCGACCAATCCGATCCCGTAGTTGAGTGCCCGCACGAACACCGATTGCGGCCCAAGGATGATCATCCACGCATAAACGCGGATCAGGAAGTTGGACCAGAACGGCAGGATCACCAGCAGCACCAGCAGGTCGCGGTGCTTCCTGGGGCTGCGCGCGATCAGCATCGCCAGCGGATAGGCGATGAGCAGGCAGATCACCGTCGTCACCGCCGCGTAGGCGAACGACTTCAGAAACAGTTCGGTGTAGAGGAAATCCGAGAAGAAGCGCTCGTAGCTTTCCGTCGTGAGGTCGAGCTTGCCGGTTTCCTCGCTGAAAATGGGGGAAAGCCCGCCGAATTCCCCGGGGAAGCGGAACGAGGCCACCACCATGATCAGCACCGGGGCGGCGAAGAACACCAGCAGATAGGCGAGCGGCGGCCCGCCGATCAGCCATTTGTGCAGACGGTTCAGTTTCGCCGCCATCGCGCGCTCAGTCGTTGAGGAAGTGGCCGGCGTCGTAGCGCCAGCCCACCTGGACCTGGTCGCCCGCTTCGAAGAACTTGGTGCGGCCGGCCGCTGAATTGGGCAGGAGCGCTTCGATGCGCATCCCGCCGGCAAGCTCGACGATGTAGACGGTAACGTCGCCGAGGTAGAGAAAGTCGTGCACCTTGCCGGAAAAACGGTTGAAGTCCGCCGACTCGGGCAAGTCGCGGCCGATGACCACCTTCTCCGGGCGCAGCGCAAGTACGCCCTTGAGGCCGGGATCGTCGCTTTCGACGTTCAGCGCGGTGACCTCGCCCACGCCGGTGAGATTCACGGCCATGCGGTCGCCTTCGCAGGCGCCGATCTCGCCTTCGAGCAGGTTGCACTGGCCGATGAAATCGGCAACGAAGCGGTTCCTCGGGAAACCGTAGATCTTCGACGGTTCGTCCACCTGTTCCACCCGGCCCAGGTTCATCACGGCGATCCGGTGCGACAACGCCAGGGCCTCGCTCTGGTCATGGGTGACATAGACGAAAGTCACGCCGATTTCCTTCTGCAGGCCGATCAGTTCGAGCTGCACGCTTTCCTTGAGCTTGGCGTCCAGCGCTGCCAGGGGCTCGTCGAGCAGCAGCAGCTTGGGCCGGTTGATCAGGGCGCGCGCCACCGCCACCCGTTGTTTCTGTCCCCCCGACAACTCGCTCGGGTAGCGCCGGCCCATGCCGGTCAGGCGCACGTCTTCGAGCGCCTCCTCGACCCGCTTGCCGATCTGCGAAGCATCGACGTTGGCCATTTTCAGGGGGAAAGCGATGTTCTGTTCCACCGTCATGTGCGGAAACAGCGCATAGCTCTGGAATACGGTGTGGATGTTGCGGGCTTCCGGCGGGATGCCGGTCATGTCCTTGCCGTCGACCACGATGCGGCCGGCGTCGGGCGCGTCAAAGCCGGCGATCATCCGCAGCAGGGTGGTCTTGCCGCAGCCGGAAGGCCCCAGGAGAGTGAAGAACTCACCGGCCTCGATGTTGAGGCTGACATCGTTGACCGCGGTGAAATCGCCGAAGCGACGGGTGACGTTGCTGATCTCGAGTAGCGCCATGCCCTGTCCGATCCCGCCCCTGAGCTTTTTTTGCAAAGCGACGATTCTAGCAAGGGCTTGAAACAACGGGGACAAAATCGGGACCAGCGGCCCACCGGGCAAGAAAAAGCCGCCGGTCCCGGGGGAACGGCGGCTGCAAGGAGTTACCGGATCAGACTGATGCCCCGCAAGGGGCCCTGCAAAGGATCAGAAGTACAGCGCGAGCCGCAGGTTGATCGCCTTTTCTTCATCCGTGGTACCGCCAACCACATTGATCGGCTGGTCGAACTTGGTCTGGATGTAGTTCAGGTAGACGCGGGTGTTGGTGTTCGGTATCCACTTGAGGCCGGCGGTCACGGCATCGGCACCATTGGTCGAGGTGGCGGTTGGCACAAAATCACCCGCGTCGATCTGCGAGTAACGCAGGCCCAGTTCCCAGGCACCCCAGCCGTCGGTGCCCTTCTTGAAGGTCCGGTTGGGCTTGATGGCGCCGTACGCGCCATTGCGGTAGGCATCGGCGTACTTTTCGCCCGTGATCAGCCACATGAGTTCGCCGTATGCCGTCTTGACATCCCGGTCGGTCAGCGTTCCGGTACTGGTCTTGTAGTTGGCGTCCAGCATTTCGCCCTGCAGCTTGAACTGGTTCCAGGCAAGGGACAGTTCTGCAGCGGTGCGTTTGCGGTCGAACTCGGTGGCGATGGTCGGGCCGGTGAAGAACGTTATGCCGCGGCCTTCCGTGCGCGTCGAGAATGCGCTTGCAGCGGTGGCGGGCAGATTGCCATCGGAATAGGCGCCGGCCACGTGCAGGACCATGTCCTTGTTGCCGATGATTTCCGCGAAGTTCGCGCCCAGGCGCGCAATCAGGTCCTTGCCGTCGACGGTCGATGAGCTTTCGTTGTTGTTCTTGCCGGCGCCATTGGAGGCGGCCAGGCCGTAGAACACGCCGGTCCACGGCGCGCCGTGGATCATGGCACCGCGCTCCTTCGCAGGAGCAAACTGATCGACGTAGGAGCGCTCGGTGAAATCGATGAAGCGCGAGCTGGTCAGTTCCTCAAGCGCCATCGGCATCTTGAACTGGCCGGCGCGGAACTGGACTTCCTTGTACGCGCCCCAGTTCACCCATGCTACGTCCAGCTGGGGTGCTGAGGTCTGGGCCACATCGGCGACGACTTCGAAGGTCCAGTCGTTTGCGACCTTGCCCGACACCCCGATGTAGGCCCGGCGTACGTCGAAAGTGTTGGCGTTCTGCGCGTTGGCCGAGCTGCCCGCGCCAGAGTTTTTGTCAAACTGGCGGTAATCTGCGTGGATGCGGCCATTGAGGGAGATCGCATTCTCCTTGTCGCCGGATTCCCAGCTGAAGCCGTTGTTGAACTTGCCGGTGAGTTCGCTGGCGGAGCCTTCCGCTTTCTTGGCAACTTTTTCCGATTCCTGTGCTTCCTTCAGCGCCTTTTCACGGCGCTCGGCTCGCGCTTCGGTGCGCATTTCCTGGTATTCCTCTTCGGACAGCACGCCCTTGGCGCGCAGCTTGTCCAGCAGGGTTTCCATGTCCGCCTGCGCAGGCGCTGCCAGTCCGGCGCAGATGGCGGCAACCGAGGCGGCCAGGATCAGGCGCTTCGGCATGGCAACGTTCAACTTTTCGACTCCCATTCAGTTCTCCCCAGGTTTCAGACAATTTTCAGCGCCGCACGAAGTTGCGCATTAACGGAGCGAATTTTGGGGGGCGAATGTGACAGAACGATGAATGCAATATTTCCCCGAGATGACGGGGGAAGCCTGCGAATGGCAAGAAAATGAAACGCTTAGGGCTTCAGGCGAACAGGATGTAGAGCTGAATGAGGAGGAAGATGACAAGGACGCCCAGCAGGCCGCCGAGCAGGCGGTTGCGCCGCTGCTGGGCGCCGAGCAGGCCCAGCAATGCCACGAGCTGGGTCGTATCGCGGCCCTCCGAAAGTGCCCGGTGCAGCAACCGTGGCAACTGGGGCAACAGCACGCCCCATTGCGGCGCTTCGCTGCGGATGTTCCGGAGCAGACCGCGCCAGCCGATCTGCTCCGACATCCAGGACTCGAGGTAAGGCTTGGCTGTCTTCCACAGGTCGAGGTCGGGGTCCAGGTCGCGCCCCAGGCCCTCAATGTTAAGTAGCGTCTTCTGCAGCAAGACCAGCTGCGGCTGGATCTCGACGTTGAAGCGGCGCGAGGTCTGGAACAGGCGTAGCAACACCTTGCCGAAGGAGATTTCTTTCAGCGGCCGGTCGAAGATCGGTTCGCAGACGGCGCGGATCGCGGTCTCGAATTCGTCGACCCGGGTATCCGGCGGAACCCAGCCCGATTCGATGTGGACCTGTGCAACGCGCCGGTAGTCCCTGCGGAAAAAAGCGAGGAAATTCTGCGCCAGGTAATTCTTGTCGGTCTCCGTCAGCGTACCCATGATGCCGAAATCAAGCGCAATGTAACGCCCGTCCGCCGCGACGAGGATATTGCCCGGATGCATGTCGGCGTGAAAAAAACCATCGCGGAATACCTGGGTGAAAAATATCTCCACCCCGGACCGCGCCAGCTTGGGGATATCGATGCCCTGTTCGCGCAATCGGGCGACCTGGCTGATCGGCACGCCGATCATGCGCTCCATCACCATCACCTCCGAGTTGCAATAGTCCCAGAACACTTCCGGCACCAGGAGCAGCGGCGACTGGTCGAAGTTACGCCGCAACTGGCTGGCGTTTGCCGCCTCGCGCAGCAGGTCCAGTTCGTCCTTGAGGTGCTTCTCGAACTCGGCGACGACTTCGCGGGGCTTGAGCCTTCTACCGTCTTTCCACAGGCGTTCGATCAATCCGGCCGCGACATCGAGCAGCGCCAGGTCCTCGACGATCACTGGCGCGATGCCGGGGCGCAGAATTTTCACAGCAGCTTCGCGCCCGCCCGGCAGCGTCGCCAGATGCACCTGGGCCACGGAAGCGCTGGCAATTGCAACCGGATCGAAGCGCTCGAACACCTGATCGACGGGTTTTCCGTAGGCGCGGGCCAGGGCAAGCAACACCAGTTCCGGCACAAACGGCGGCACCTGGTCCTGCAGCTTCGCCAGTTCGTCGGCGATGTCCAGCGGAATCAGGTCGCGGCGGGTCGAGAGCACCTGGCCGAACTTGACGAATATCGGCCCCAGCGCTTCGAGCGCCTGGCGCAGGCGTTCACCACGCGGGCGCTCCAGCTTGCGCCAGAAAAGCAGCGTCGAGATGAAAACGCGAACGCCGCGAACGCGCTCGTGGCCGAGGAAGAATTCGTCCAGGCCGAAACGCAGGGAGACGCGCAGGATTTTCGCCAGCCGCAGCAGGTGCATGGTATCGGATGTTCCGGAAACTCAGCCGCCGCGCGACAGGCGTTCGATGCGCTTGTCCAGGCGTTCGACCGCGTCACGCAGTTCATCGACTGCGTGCACGAACTCGGCGGCCTGCAATGGCGTGACCAGCAGCTGCGCTTCCTCGGTGAGGTACTCGGCGGCATTCGCCGCCACGCTTCGCGCGGCCTGACGCGGCCAGGCCGCCGCCATCCTGCCGGTTTCCGCCATGCGATGCGCCGCTATGTCGCCGAAAACACGGCTCAGGTCTTCCTCGACATCCCACTGCAGGTTGGCCGCGACCTGCGATATGGCGGACGCGAACTCGGTATCGCCTTCAATCTGTGCCTTGCGCCAGGCCTGCTCGCGATCGGCCAGCGTTTCCAGCAGGGCGGCCCGATCGAATCGGATGGTGACCGCCGGCTCCGCGGCGGAATCGGCGGGCTGGACCAGCCCGTCGGCGCCGATCAGCAGCGCAAATCGAGCGGGCGAAACCTCGAACTGCGCCACCTTGCCGGCGTGCGCGGCAAGCTTCTCGCGTGCCCAGTTGGCAGGCGTGAGCACATGGTTGGCGAAACGGCTGAAGGTGGCGGCAATCATCGGGTCAGAACTTGTACCCGACGTGCAGCGCGACGACACCGCCGCTCAGGTTGTAATACTGCACCCGCTCGCACCCTGCGCGTTCCATCATCTGTTTGAGTTCTTCCTGGCCGGGATGCTTGCGGATCGATTCGGCAAGATAGCGGTAACTGTCGGCATCGCCGGCAATCAGCTTGCCGAGCACGGGCAGGACCTTGAAGGAATAGGCATCGTACAGCGGCTTGAGCGGCGACCAGATGCGGGAAAATTCAAGCACCAGCAACCGGCCGCCGGCGCGCAACGTGCGATACATCTCGGCGAGCGCCACCTCCTTGTGCGTCATGTTGCGCAGGCCGAAGCCGACAATGGCGCAGTCGAAATGGCCGTCCGGAAAAGGCAGGCGCTCGGCATCGCACTGGACTGTTGGCAGGAGTTTTCCTTCATCGAGCAGCCGGTCACGCCCGCGCGCAAGCATTGCGCCGTTGATATCGGTCAGCCAGACCTCGCCGCCGTCGCCGACACGGGTGCGCATGAGCGCGGAAAGGTCGCCGGTGCCGCCGGCTACGTCGAGCACGCGCCCCCCTGGCCGCACGCCGCTCATCTCGATCGCGAAACGCTTCCAGACGCGATGAAGGCCCGCGGACATGACGTCGTTCATGACGTCGTAGCGATCGGCCACCGAGCGGAACACGCCCGCGACTTTCTTCGCCTTTTCCTGTTCCCCGACTTGCTGAAAGCCGAAGTCGGTGGTCTTGTCGGATGACGCCTTGTCGGAAGCCGGTTTGCGGGAATCCATGGCCTGCCTGTCTAGAGTTTCTTCCATGCCGTCTTCGGCGCGGTCGCCGGCGCGGCAGGAGTGCGTTTGATCCCTGCCTGCTGCAGGCGATCAAGGTACTGGCGCCACATCGCGTCCTGGTGGGTTCCCAACTCGTACAGGTAATCCCACGAAAACAGCCCGGTATCGTGACCGTCGCTGAACACCAGCTTGACCGCGTAATTGCCCACGGGTTCGACCGCCGTGATTTCGACTTCCTCCTTGCCGGCCTGCAGCGTTTCCTGGCCGGGACCATGGCCGCGCACTTCGGCCGACGGAGAATAGACGCGCAGGAATTCGCACGAAAGCCGAAAAGCCCGCCCATCGTCGAAGACAATTTCGAGCAGGCGTGATTTCTGGTGCAACCTGATTTCGGTGGGGCGGGGCGCCCCCTGTTGAAGTCCTGCCACGGGCTGCTCGGGATAAGTTGTCTGTCCGGAAGGGCCGAATGATAGCGGGCCGCTGCTGCGGCAAGAAGGGCCCGCCCGCCGCAGCCTGTCCGCACGGCTGTCACGGACTTGTAACATTAGGTTCATAGTATTGCAAACGCTTCACACAAGGCAGGAAATCCCCTACATGGCAGCAACCATACTCGTGGTCGAAGACGAACCGGCAATTCAGGAGCTGATCGCCTACAACCTGAAGCAGGCGGGTCATCAGACCTTGCGGGCCGACAACGCGGAACAGGCCCTGAACCTGGTTTCCAATGCGCTGCCCGACCTGGTCCTGCTCGACTGGATGCTCCCGGGGCTCTCCGGCATCGAGTTCGCCCGGCGCCTGCGTGCCGACAAGCGCACCCGTACCGTGCCGATCATCATGCTGACCGCGCGCTCCGACGAACAGGACAAGCTGGTAGGACTCGACACCGGCGCCGATGATTACGTCACCAAGCCCTTCTCGCCGCGCGAACTGATGGCGCGCATCAAGGCCGTCCTGCGCCGCCGCGCTCCCGAAATGACGGACGACGTGGTGCAGGCTGGCGGGCTCCGGCTGGATCCCGGCAGTCATCGCGTCACCGGCCACGGCAAGCCGGTCGAGCTCGGCCCGACGGAATTTCGCCTGCTGCATTTCCTCATGACCCACGCGGAACGCGTGCATTCCCGCACCCAGTTGCTCGACCAGGTGTGGGGCGATCACGTGTTCGTGGAAGAACGGACGGTCGACGTGCACATCCGTCGGCTGCGCAAGGCCCTGGAACCGACGGAGCTCGACCGCCTGGTCCAGACAGTGCGGGGGACCGGTTACCGTTTTTCACCCAGCTAGCCCGCGTTCCCCCGCGGATCTGGCGATCCGCGTTTTCTGGGATAATCGCGGTCGGTAACAACTTCGGGACGGATCCTTGAAGTCTCTGTGGGGCAGACCCTTCTCCACCGTTGTCCTGATCGGCCTGGCGTCGCTGCTGGCCTGGCCCATCCTGGGGGGCCGCGGCGCGCTGATGCTGTTGGCGATCATGCTGCTGATCCTGCTGTTCCATCACCTCAGCAACCTCTCCACGCTTTACCGCTGGCTGCAAAAACCGCACCTCGACACCGTTCCCGTCGGCAGCGGGTCGTGGGAATACATTTTTTCGCCGTTGCTGCGCATGCTCAAGCGCCAGAAGCAGAGCGAAGCCGGCCTGACCGCGGCCCTGGACCGCTTCCAGATGGCGGGCGCTGCGCTGCCCGACGCGGTCGTGATTCTCGATGAAGGTGATCGCATCGAATGGTGCAATCCGCGGGCGGAAGAGTTTTTAGGCCTCGACCTGATTCGCGACCGCGGGCAGCAGATCACCTACCTGCTTCGCCAGCCGCAGTTCGTCGAGCATCTGGAGTCCGGCAACACGAGCGAACCGCTGGTATTGCGCATGATGCGGGGCGGCGGCGAGATGGTGCTCGCGGTACAGCAGGTACCCTACGGCGACCGGCAGAAACTCATCCTCGGCCGCGACATCACGCGCTGGGAGCGCCTTGAGACCACGCGCCGCGATTTCGTCGCCAACGTATCCCATGAACTGCGCACGCCGCTCACCGTCGTGGGCGGCTTCCTCGAAACGCTGGAAGACATGACCACACCGGATCCGGAAATGACGCGCCGTTCGCTGCAGTTGATGATGCAGCAGACCAGCCGGATGACCCGCCTGGTCGAGGATCTGCTGACGCTATCGCGTCTCGAAAGCACGCAGAATCCGCTGCGCGAAGAGGATGTCAACATTCCCGACCTGGCTCGCGCGCTGCACCAGGATGCGCAGGTACTCTCGGCCGGTCGCCATCGCCTGCTGTTGAAACTGGACAGCGGCGACTGGCTGCGCGGCAACACAGACGAACTGCGCAGCGCCTTCGGCAACCTGATCAGCAATGCCGTGCGCTACACGCCGGAGAACGGCGAGATCGAGATACGCTGGGAGGTGCTGGCAGATGGCCATCCCGCGTTCTCCGCGCGGGACAGCGGCATCGGCATCGAACCGCAGCACATTGAACGCCTGACCGAACGCTTCTATCGCGTCGACCGCAGCCGGTCGCGGGAAACCGGCGGCACCGGCCTCGGACTCGCGATCGTCAAGCACGTGCTGGTGCGGCACCAGGCCCGACTCGACATCCAGAGCATGCCCGGCAAGGGCAGCACGTTTTCGGTGATATTTCCGCAAGCACGGCGCCTGCCGTCGAAGAACCGGGCGCTCGCAGCAAAGGAAAGCGCGTAGGTTCCTGGCGGTTTTTCCGGCTCAGGGCAGGCAACCATCCGCGCCCCGTACCGCGTGCAGGCCACCGCATTACGCCCACGCTCCTTGAAGACCGGCAAGATGCTGGGCAAGATACTTACAGCGACACCGGGCGCCGGATCTTGCTGGTTCACGGTGACGGGAGAACTCCAATGGCAGGCAGAATCATCCGGTTGGTGCTCGCATTCCTCGCCCTGGCCGCGGCCGCGGCAACGCAGGCGATGCAGGTCAGCAACATGGCCCCGTGCGCACCCAATACTCCGCCTGACGTCCGCACACTGCAGTCCTTTCTGATCGTGCACGTCGATTGCAGCAACGTTCAGCTGGAAATCCCGGTGACGATGCTGGACCGGAGCATCCTGGTGTATACCGAGTTTTCCGGGCTGTCGACCGGCGCATCCGAATTCGCTCCCGGATCGGCAATCGACAGCCGGGTCGTACGCTGGAAGCGGTTCGGCAGCAAAGTCGCGCTGCTCACGGTCAATTACGACAACTGGGCCGGCGAATCCCTCGCCTTGCAACAGGGGATCAATTCGATCGCGGTGTCCACCGTGGTGGATGTATTCGATGTGCTGAAGGAGGGCGAAAATGGCGGGCCCATCATCGACATCACGTCGATGTTCACCACCAACACGCCAAAAGGCTTCGCGCTCGATTTCAAGCGTCACTACCGCATGACCCAGGTGGATGGCCGGCGCTCGATCGTCAACAGTGTCCGCACGTATCCGCAGAACATCCAGATTGGTTTTTACCAGACCTGGATCCCCGACGAATCGGATCTGCTAAAACCGGCCGACGATCAGGACCCGCCGCCCGCGGAAATTGGATTCTTTTTCAAGACCAATTTCCTGCTGCTGCCGGAGAAGCCGATGGCCATGCGCTGCGAGGACGGCCGGGTGGGTTATTTCGCGATTCCCTTCAACGACTACAGCAGCAACGAACACCGCGCGCTGCGCAAAGGCGCAATCACCCGCTACCGGCTGGAGAAAAAGAACCCCGATGCCGCAGTCTCCGAGCCGGTGAAGCCGATCGTGTTCTACCTCAGCCCGGAAATACCCGACAAGTGGCGGCCCTACATCAAGCAGGCCGTGGAGCAATGGCAGGGTCCGCTGGAAGCGGCAGGATTCAAGGACGCCATCCGCGCCAGGGACGCGCCAACCAGGGAAGAAGATCCCGACTGGGATCCGGGCGACCTGCGCTACTCGGTGATCCGCTGGGCGCCGGGCCCGCGCGAGAATGCGCTGGGCCCGAACGTGGTGGACCCGCGCAGCGGTGAAGTCATCTCTTCCCATACGCTGGTCTGGCACGATGTCATGCGGCTGGTCGAGCTCTGGTATTTCACCCAGGTGGGACCGCTGGATCCGCGCGCAAAAAAACTTCCCCTGCCTGACGATCTCGAAGGCGAACTGTTGCGTTACGTGCTCGGCCATGAGATCGGCCACGCGCTGGGGCTGCGTCACAACCTGAGGGCCCACTCCGCGTACTCGGTGCAGCAGCTGCGCAGCAAGGAATTCACCCACAAGTTCGGCAATTCGCCTTCCATCATGGACTACTCCCGGTTCAATTACGTGGCCCAGCCCGGGGACGGCGCGTATCTGCAGCCGATGATCGGCGTCTACGATTATTTCGCCATCGACTGGGGCTACCGGGTGATCCCGGGCGCGGAATCCTGCGATGAGCAATGGCCCGAGCTTGACCGCCTGGCCGCCCGCCAGATCGACGACCCGGCATTGCGCTTTGGCGGGGAGAACGACGCGGCCACAGTCGACCCCGCAGTGAACACCCAGGTCCTCGGCAGCGATCCGATTGAATCCACCGAGATGGGCCTGCGCAACATCGACCGCGTGGCCGGCATGCTGATTCCCGCCACCACCAATCTCGGACGCCAGTACTACCAGCTTGAGGAGGTTTATGGCGTGCTCCTGACCAAGCGCGAGAAGGAACTCGCTTCAGTCGCGAAGCTGGTGGGCGGGGTCGAGGAAACGCGCTATCACGCCGGCCGTGGAACTGTCCCGTTCAAGCCCGTGGCGGGGGAGCGTCAGCGCAAGGCGGTGAAGTTCCTGCTTGATCGCGGCTTCACCCGTCCCGATGCCCTCCTCGATCCTGAGATCGTGTGGCGCATCGCCCCGCAGGGGGGGGCCGATTCGCTGCAGGATACCAACCAGTTCCTTCTCGGCAAGCTGGTGAACGAGTCGGTGTTCAAACGCATGGCTGAAGCGGCAAACTTGCAGGGAGCAGCCGGCGCCTACCAGGGCGCCGATTTGATTGCCGACCTGAACGCAGGATTATTCAGCGAACTCAAGCGGACTCGCCCGGTGATCGACCTCTACCGCCGTGACCTGCAGCGCAGCTACGTTAACCTCCTGGTATCCAGTTATTCGGCCAGTGAGGGTCCCAGCGAATTCAGGGTGGCGCTGCGCGCCGGTCTCGAAAATCTGGGATACAGGCTGGATGAAATGGCGAAGAAGGTTAGCGATCCGCAGACGCGGGGCCATCTCAGGGATTTGAAAACCGCGATCGACAAGGCTTTGTCATAGGCGGTTGCGCCGGCGCCTGGCCAGCTGTCCCTGCCCAGTTATCCGGGGTGGTTCAGCGCATCAGCCAGTTTCTGGCGCAGCGTTCTGGCAAAGCCGGCCGGCAGGGCGCGCGCGCCTTCACCATTCCTGGCACTCCAGACCGAACCGGGAAAATGTGGATCGTTCGCATAGCGCGGGATCACGTGCCAGTGCAGGTGCGGCACCATGTTGCCCAAGCTGGCCAGATTGATCTTGTCCGGCTGCAGCAATTCGCGCAGCAATTTCTCCACTACGTACACCGAGTTCATCAGCCGGTTGCGCTCGACTTCGGCGAGATCTGTCATTTCCTTCTTGTGTGCGTTCAGGATCACGCGGCAGAAGCCGGGGTGGTCTGCGTCGCCAACCAGGACCACGCGGGCGAAGCCGTCATCCCACACAACTTCACCGCCCGGCTGCAGACACAAGGCGCAGCCGGTGACTTGTGTTCGGTGATTGGTA
>Ga0190271_10001311_pt1 | contig 14036 bp, 7 predicted proteins | sample Popmic356T_FD_133747 | JGI IMG/M metagenome (GOLD analysis project Ga0190271, IMG submission 133747) | Populus adjacent soil microbial communities from riparian zone of Weber River, Utah, USA - 356 T | ecosystem: Environmental > Terrestrial > Soil > Riparian zone | place: USA: Utah | collected...
GGCGTCATGACGATGAGCGGCTTGCGCAGGCTGCGCAGGATCTGCCGGCGGATCATGTGATACATCTGCGCGGGCGTCGAAGGCACGCACACCTGCATGTTGTTCTCGGCGCACAGTTGCAGGAAGCGCTCGAGGCGCGCGGAGGAATGCTCCGGCCCCTGGCCTTCGTAACCGTGCGGCAGGAACAGCGTGAGACCGCAGAGGCGGCCCCATTTGGCTTCGCCCGAACTGATGAACTGGTCGATGATGACCTGCGCACCGTTCACGAAGTCGCCGAATTGTCCTTCCCAGATGACAAGTGCCGAAGGGTCGGTGGTCGAGTAGCCATATTCGAAACCGAGCACGGCTTCTTCGGACAACACCGAGTCGATGATCTGGAACGACGGCTGGCGCTCGGCGATGTGCTGCAGCGGAACGTAGCTCTTCCCCGTGGCCTGATCGTGCAACACGGCGTGCCGATGGAAGAACGTGCCACGACCCGCGTCCTGGCCCGTGAAGCGGATGGCGTTGCCTTCTTCGAGGATGCTGGCGTACGCCAGCGTTTCGGCGCAGCCCCAGTCGAGCGGCAATTCACCCGCGAGCATCTTCACGCGATTGGCCATGACCTGCGCCACGCGCGGATGCAGCGCCATCTCCGGCGGGAAACTCACGATGCGCGCACCGAGCGCCTTGAGCCGCGCCATGTCGCCGCCGCCTTTCACGCGCTCGGACCAGTCGTTACCGAGGTACTTGCCCCAGTCGACGGTGTATTTGTTGCCGATCATGCCGAGCGAGGCGCGCGCCTGCGGGCGGCCCTCGTCGAGACCCTGTCGATACGACTCGGTCATCGCCGCGACGTCGGCGTCGGTGATCACGCCCTGCGCGACCAGCTTGTCGGCGTAGATCTTGCGCGTGGTCGAATGCCTGCGGATGACCTGGTACATCATCGGCTGCGTGGCCGATGGCTCGTCCGCTTCGTTGTGGCCATGGCGCCGATAACAGACGAGATCGATGACCACGTCCTTGTGGAAGCGCTGGCGATAGGCGAGCGCGAGGCGCGTCACGAAAACCACCGCCTCCGGATCGTCGGCGTTCACGTGGAAGATCGGCGTCTCGAGCATCTTCGCGACGTCCGAGCAGTACATCGTCGAGCGGGCATCACGCGGATCGGAGGTGGTGAACCCGACCTGGTTGTTGATGATGATGTGGATGCTGCCGCCGGTGAAGAACGCGCGCGCCTGCGAGAGCTGCAGCGTTTCCATGACCACGCCCTGGCCCGCGAAGGCCGCGTCGCCATGAACCAGGATCGGCAACACGCGGGTGCCGGTGACATCGCCACGCCGTTCCTGGCGGGCACGCACCGAGCCTTCGACCACGGGGTTCACGACCTCGAGGTGCGAAGGATTGAAGGCCAGCGCCACGTGCACGTTGCCGCCCGGGGTGCGCAGATCCGACGAGAAGCCCTTGTGGTACTTCACGTCGCCCGAGCCCTGCATGTGCGCGGTGTCGTACTTGCCTTCGAACTCGTTGAACAACACCGATGGCGACTTGCCGAGCACGTTGACCAGCACGTTCAGCCGGCCGCGATGGGCCATTCCGATGACGCACTCTTCGACGCCCTGCTCGCCACCGCGCTGGATGAGGTCGTCCATGAGCGGGATCAGCGTGTCGCCGCCTTCGAGCGAGAAGCGCTTCTGGCCGACGTACTTGGTGTGCAGGTAGCGTTCGAGGCCCTCGGCGGCCGCGAGCTGCCACAGGATGTTCTTCTGCTCCTCGGTAGTTAGCTTGCCGCGCAGGCGCCCGACCAGGTACTGGTCCTGCAGCCACAGGCGCTCTTCGGTGTTCGAGACGTGCGCGAACTCGGCGCCGATGGTGCCGCAGTAGGCGTACTCGAGCTGGGCGATGATCTCGCGCAGCTTGAGCCTGGGCGCGAGATCGTTGGGCCGCGAGCCGGTGAGGAATTCGGTGTCGAGATCGGCATCGGTCAGGCCGAAGTAACCGAGCTCGAGGACCCGCGGGCGCGCGCGCTTCTCGAGACCCAGCGGGTCGAGATTGGCGACGAGGTGGCCGCGGTTGGCGTAGATCTGCACGAGGCGCGACACCGCGCCCTGCTTGGCGGCGGAATCAGGCGCGGCGCTGACCGAGCCGGCCACGCGAGGTTTGCCGGCGCGCTGCACGATGCCCGCCTGCACGGTGGAGTGAATCTGCTCGGCGCCGGCGCCGTCCCGCAGTTTCAATCCGTCCTGGAGGTGGTGAAAGTAGTCGCGCCAGGCCGGCTCGACACTCTGGGGATCGGCGACGAACTGCTCATAGAGAGCTTCGACGTAAGGAGCGTTGCCACCAGACAGCGGTGTGGAAGCGGTCAGCTCGCGAAGGCTGGGGGCCATACGAGAAAAAATCCTATGGACTCAAGGTCCTGGAGCGATAAGGGGGCGGTATGTTAGCGGAGTCCGCCACCGCCCGAAAGGCGACCAGTGCCTAATCTAGGGGGATGTTACGTAAAAGAAATACCTCGTACGCCACGAGGACGGCATATGCCCCCAGAACCACGTAAAGGATCGTTCCAACCCCTCTGCCCCATAAACGAACACGGGCCAACAAGGTGAGCACCAGCACACCCATCGAGGTGAGCCCGATCTTCCAGTAAGCGAAGCTGTGGCCCGTCCCGCGCACCAGCGGATCCATCAGCGGATTGATCTCGGCAGCGCCGTGCGAGATCAGGGTCAGCGTGAGCAGAGCATCGGCGGAGCACAGAAGCAGGATTCCGATGCCCACCGCGAGCCAGTGGGCCTGGAACCAGTCGGTGACCGCGAAATGACGTTCCTCGCTTCGGCGAGGTGCGTGCCGTCGGCGGGCGAAATTGCCATGCCAGAGCGCGCGGAGGACGGAGCGACGCCGATCGTGTTTGGCGCGACGTTCCTGGATTTGTGCTGACATGTGCCAATCATTCTATGAGCACACGACGCTGGTACACGCCCACACGCCGCGATTGCGTGTGAGCCAAGTCCCATTTCTCTCAGTAGTTGTAGCGCAGCTCGGCCATGACGCTGCGGCGGATCGCGAATCCCGCCGGATCCGGATACTCGAGGTGTGTTTCGTTAAGTAGATTGAAGCCCTTGAGGGCCAGCTCGAGGCGCTCGCTGGCGTGCCAGGCGAAGCGCGCGTTCATCTCCGAATATTCGTCGAGCGCGGGGTCCGTCAGCGGGCTCACGTTCCTCAGCATCACGTCGATGGTGAACCGCCGCAGGTCCATCGACGACTTTATGTAGTAACGCGACGAAGGGTCGTTGCCGGCCTGGCGAACACCCACGATCTCCGACGCGCCATCGCTGAATTCCAGGTTCTTGTGCAGCGTGCGAACCCCCGGCGAAATCCTCCACCACGGCGTCAGCTGGATGTCGGCCCAGGCTTCGAAGCCGTAAGCGCTGCCTTCCATGAAGTTGCCCCAGCGCAGCGGCAGGAAGACCGCCGGCGTCACTTCGATGGTGCGCAGGTCGTCGTACTCGTTGTAGAAAACGCTCGCCGAGAAAGACAACGCGGCGCCCGGGTTGCCGCGGTAGCCGAGTTCGAAAGCCGTCACTTTTTCCGGCTTGAAATCCGGGTCGCCGAGCACGAAGAGTTGTCCGCCCACGAATTCCTGCACGTCGGTGTCGAAAGGTGTCGGCGCGCGAATGGCGCGCGAGCCCGCGAGCCACAACAGCGTCTTGTCGTTCGGCGCCCACGACAGGCGCAGATCCGGCAACGCGGTCCAGTCCGAATAGCTGTTGTCCTCGAACTTCAGGCCCGCGGTGAGTTTCAACTCTTCGTTGAGCGTGATGGAGTCCTGCAGGAACACATTGGTGAGCTTGAGAGTGCGGTGGTCCGGCACGAATGCGAGGTTGTTGTTCACCGTGTGATAGTCGTTGTATCGCTGGCCCACGCCCCACACCAGGTGATGGCGTGCGCCCACGATCGCGCTCTGCTGCAGATCGAAATCGTACGTGTCGATGTCGAACGCCAGGCCGCTCGGCGGCCGCCCGCGGTCCACGCGATCGAAGAAGAACTGCACGCGCGTAGCCACGCGATCGCCCGCATGTTCCCAGCGACCTAACAGGTTGGCGCCGGAAAACGGGACGTCGCTGACGCCGGGGAAGGATTGGTCGGCACTCTGGTAGTCGCCCTGCACGGTCAGGCGATGCCGGCCGGAACCGCCGTCCATGCGAAAGCCTGCCTGCCACTTGCTCCAGTCGTCCTCGGCACTGCCACCGTCGGCGAATTCGCTGGCGCCTCGATCGAACCACTTGGCGTACACGCGGAAGGTTGCCTCGTCGCCCACGCCGCCGCCGTAGCGCAACGCCGCCGCCTGCTCTTCCGGACCCCCGTCGAGCCGCACGAGTGTTCCCTGGGTGTCCGATGACTTGCGCGTGATGATGTTGATGACGCCGTTCATGGCGTTCGCGCCCCACAGCGTGGCGCCGGGGCCGGAGATGACCTCGATGCGGTCGATGTCGTCCATGACCACGTCCAGCATGTCGTAGGAAACGCCGGAGAACAGCGGCGAATAGACGCTGCGACCGTCGATGAGGATGAGGATCTTGTTGGAGAAATTCTGCACGTCGGGCGCGCCGGCGAAACCGCGCGCACCATTGGAGTATTCACTCGAGCTGAGCTGGGTCACCTGCAGGTTGGGCGCCAGGCGCAACGCTTCGGGAACACTGAGCACGCCCGAGCGGAGGATCTCTTCGCGCGTGATGACGTAGATGGACGCCGCCGCGCTCGAGAGAGTCTGCGCGGACTTCGAGACCGAGGTGACTTCGACATTCGCGAGCTGCTCGAGCGACATGCGGCTGAGCTCGGTCAGCGGATCGCTGTTGCTGGCGAGAAGCTGCGCGCCGGCCGGTGGACCACCCGCCAGCAGGGCCAGGCCCGCAAAGGAGCAGGCACGGATACGCCACGACAAGACCTTCACGCCCCTCTCCTGAAATTGACGCTCGCCATCCTGATTCCACACACGTCCGTACGATGTCGGCGGATATAACCGTCGTTGCAATTCAGCGAGCTCTGCGGCCGGCGTTCGACGCGCGCAGCCACTGACAGCAGCGCGGAGTTGATGCGAAGCCCGCTGCGATCGGCTGCGATCAACGAGATCTCGAATCGCAGATTGCGGTTCACTTCGATGAAATTGATGACGGCACCGCCTTCGATGCCTTGCAGGTCTTCGGTCACGACCAGGATGGGTCTTTCGCTGGCGCGGGCGCGAAGCGTGCGCGTGCGGTTGAAGGCACTCTCGCCGATGAACAGCATGTGAACGCCATCGAGATCCTGCACGCGCGACACGCGCCGCACCAGCACGCGCCGGCCACCGACGGTCATTTCAGGCGACAGCCTTTCCAGGTGCACGGCGACTTCCTCGGCGCCACTGACCGCGATGACGAACGGTGTGTCGGCCGATGGCGCCGTGGGCCATTCGACGTACTGCGCGAACCGGAACAGATAGGCCGCCTTCACCGCATCGACCGAAAACTGCGCGGCATGCGCGAGCGCGGAGAACGACGCGCCGATGGCCACGAAGGCGCACATCAACACGGTACGAATCAGCATCGAACGCGTGCGGCCCGAACGCACCTGCAGCACTTCCATGGCTCTTGATTTGTTGTTTAGGACAAGGCTGATTGCAGTGGAACGTATTTCCGATATGAAGGCAAGATGCGCGGTGTAGCCACTCATGGATAGTAAAGTTTTCAAAGACGGTCGCAGGCCGTGGCGTTCGCTGCTGTCGATCGGCAATGCGCGCCGCAGTGTCGCCGGGAAACTCATGGTGGTCATGCTGGTGACCACCGCGATCGCGCTCGCGTCCGCGGGCGCGGCACTCCTGGCCACCGACCTGCGCGACAACCGTGCTGCGTGGGCCGAGGATCTGCGCACCGAAGCCGCGATCCTCGCGCTGGGCGTCATGCCCGCGCTGTCGTTCAACGATCGCGAATATGCGCAGCGCAGCCTGAGCGCGCTGCAGGCACGCGAGTCCATTCACGCGGCGGCGCTCTATTCCTCAGACGGCACGTTGTTTGCGCAATTCGTGCGCGCCGATCAGCCCGCGCCTCCGGCGCGCCTTCCCCGGTTGCCGAACAAGAGCGGCCTGCACATCGATGGCGGCCGCGTGCTGGTTACGAAGCCCGTGGTCCAGGGCGGCGAAGTGCTGGGCACTATCTACCTGCGCGCGCAGTACGACGTGAGCGGGCGCGTGCACGCATACCTGAACGTGCTCGGTGCGGTGATGTTCATCGGCCTCATCGCCGCCCTGCTCGCGTCGAGCTGGCTGCATCGCGTGGTCACGCGCCCCATGGAGTCCATGGCCAAGGTGGCCCAGGCCATCATCGAAAAGCGCGACTACTCGTTCCGCGCCGAGAAGATGACCGACGACGAAGTCGGCGTGGTCATCGACGCATTCAACAAGATGCTCGACGAGGTGCAGTCGCACGCGCGCGCCCTCGAAACCAGCGAGAAGCTGTATCGCGCGATCGGCGAGTCCATCAACTACGGCGTGTGGGTCACCGACGCCGATGGGCGTTGTATCTACGCCAGCGACTCTTTCCTGCGGCTCATCGGTCTCACGATGCACCAGGCGGCGAACGACGGCTGGGGCAGCGTGCTCCACCCTGGCGATCTCGAGGACACGATGGCCGCGTGGAAGGAAACCGCGCGTACCGGCAACACCTGGTATCGCGAGCACCGCATGATGGGCGTCGACGGGAAGTACCACTCCATCCTCGCGCAGGGCGTGCCTATCCGCGACGAGAGCGGGCGCATCCAGCGCTGGGCCGGCATCAATCTCGACATCAGCCGGCTCAAGAACACCGAGCGTGCGTTGCTCGCGGCTGACCGGCGCAAGGACGAGTTCCTGGCGACGCTGGCGCACGAGTTGCGCAACCCGCTCGCGCCCATTCGCAACGCGGTCCGCATCCTCGATTCGGATGCCGCGGACGAGCGGCAACGCAAGTGGGGTCGCGAAGTCATCGCCCGGCAGGTGCAGCGCATGTCGCTGCTGCTCGATGACCTGCTCGACGTCTCGCGCATCACGCGCGGACAACTCGAGCTCAAGAAGGATTACGTCGACCTGAAATCCGTCATCGGCATCGCGGTGGAAACCGCGCGGCCGCTGCTCGACGCCAAACAACATCAACTCCACGTGAGCCTGCCGCCGGAGAACATCAAGCTCGAAGCGGATCCGCTTCGCCTGTCGCAGGTGATCGGCAACCTGCTCACGAACGCCGCGAAGTACACCGACCCCGAAGGAAAGATCGCGCTGTGGGCACGCATCGAGAACGGCGAACTGGTCATCGGCATACGTGACAACGGCATCGGCCTCACGCAGGAATCGCTGCCCGGTCTCTTCACCATGTTCTCGCAGGTGAACTCCGCCATCGATCGCGCCGAGGGTGGCCTCGGCATCGGTCTCGCGCTGGTGAAGGGACTCGTGGCGTTGCACGGCGGACGCGTCGAAGTGCGCAGCGAAGGCCTGGGGCGCGGCAGTGAGTTCATCGTGCATCTGCCACATCGCGTGCTCGCGCCAGCCAACGCGGTGACGCGCGAGGAAGACACCGGTGCCGCCAACGCCAGTGTCGTGCGACGGGGACGCGTGCTGGTCGCGGATGACAACCGCGATGCCGCCGAGTCGCTGGCGCTGGTACTGCGCTTCTCCGGCTACGAAGTCTCGATCGCCTTCAACGGCGCCGAAGCCCTGGAGATCGGCCAGCGCGACCGCCCGCGTGCCGCGATCATCGATATCGGCATGCCAGGCATGAGCGGGCACGAAGTCGCGCGGCGCATGCGCCTCGAGGCGTGGGGACACAATGCCGTGCTCATCGCGCTCACCGGATGGGGGCAGGAGCAGGACAAACAAGCCGCCAAGGCGGCGGGGTTTGACGCACACCTGACCAAGCCCGTGGATCCCGATGATGTCGAGCGGGTGCTGGACGAAATGTTGCGCGACGCGCCGGATGTGCCCGGTGCGAATGATGTCGGCGATTCCGCGCGCAACGCCTGACGCGGCAAGAGTGCGGCCAGGCCAGGCCTATGCCAGCCATTGCACCTCGAAAATGTGGTATTTCCAGCCCGCGAGATCGACATAAAGGCCTCGCTTCTGCAAGTCATCGCCCGACCGATCATAGGAATTCGGACCTGACAGATCCTCGAGGCGCACCATGCGCCCCGCGAGTTCGTCGATGGGCAGACGCACGAAGCACTGACTCTGTTGCGGCGCGTAGTTCACCACCACCCACAGCCAGTCGCGTGCACCCCTTTGCCAGCTGAACGCGATGAAATGTGCGGCACTGGCGTTCTCAGGCCAGGCGCGTTCGGTTTCGAGCAGGCGCCACTGCCCTCCACGCACTACGGAGTGTCTCAACACGGCTAACAACCGCTCGTAGAGGTCGGCGACCTCATGATCCAATGGCTCCTCGGGCCGGCGCACGAGGTGCGGCGATACCCTCGCCCTGCGCCCTTCGAGCTGTCCGTCGTGAAAGAACCGCAGGCCGGGCGAAAGGAATGAAATCACCGCGGCGGCGGCGTGCATCTCTGGCGTGAACGTCGCCGCCGCACGCGGCTCGTCATGATTCTCGAGAAAGCGCGCTGACCGGTTCTGGAACGCGAGGTCCGCGCACAGGTGCTCGCGCGCTGACCGCGCGTGCGCATCACGCAAGCGGTCGTACAGGCGCTTGTCGTAGGTGTAATCGAAGCCCTGGCATTGCAGCGTCCATTCCATGTCCCAGTAGACCTCGGCCAGGAACACGAAATTCGGATGACCCCGCCGCACCACCTCGATGGCGCCGGGCCAGAACGGCTCGGCGCGGATGCCCCAGGTGCGCTCGAACACCTCGGGCACCAGCAGCATCGCCATGTCGCAGCGAACGCCATCACATTGATCGGCAATTCTTGCCAGCTCTCCCTGCATCGCGCGTTGCAACGACGGATTGCCGTAATTGAGTTGCACGGTGTCGGGCCAACCGTCGAAGTACGGATCGCGCCCGTGAGCGAACACTGGCGACCCCGCGCCTGTGTCCATGCGGAAATAGTTCTGTGGCGCATGCTCCAGGTCGGCCTCGCTGCCCTGGACGAAATAGTCGGAAAACCTGGCCGTCCATGCGTGATCCGGCGCCATGTGGTTAGGCACGAAATCGAGCATGAGCTTGAGGCCGCGCTGGCGCATGCGCGTGCGCAGGCGCACGAGAGCCGCGGCGCCGCCCAGATCCCGGTGCACGGTGTAGCCGCTGATTGCGAATCCGGACCCGGCGATGTCGGCCTCACGCAGATCGGGAAGCGTGTGCTCGAATTCGGCGCGCCATTGGGGATTGCTGCGCGAGACACGGCGCGCGGCATCACCGGTCTGCCAGACAGAAAGCAGCCAGATCCACTCGAATCCCAGTGCCGCAAGCCGGTCCAGTTCCGTGTCAGGGAAATCGTCGAGCGTCGCCACGTGACCCAGCGAGCGCGACAATTCGTTCAGCACCACCCGCGTGTTGAGCTGGTACAGCAACGGATGACGAGACGGTGTCATCGGGGAAAGCGCATTCAACCGCCCGTTTCGAATCCGGGGTACAGCGTCATGCCGCCATCGATGAAGAGCGTGGTACCCACCAGGTAGTCGGTAAAGTCCGATGCCAGCCACACGGCGGCCCGCCCTATCTCTTCCACCTCGCCGATTCGTTTGTAAGGCACGAGCTTCATGAGTGCTGCGTAGGCTTCGGGGGTGTTCCAGGCCGCCTGGTTGATCGGTGTGCGGATCGCGCCCGGCGCGATCGAATTCACGCGAATGCGCTTCTCCGCGACCTCCTGCGCCAGACTCTTCATGAGCAGCATGAGCCCGCCCTTCGAGGCGGCGTAGTTCACATGACCTGCCCACGGAATGATCTCGTGCACCGAGCTCGTGAAGATGATCTTGCCCGCTGCCACGGAAATTTCCGGACGAACCCCTCGTCGCAGGAACTCCCGCACGGCTTCGCGCGCGCACAGGAACGCGCCGCGCAGGTTCACGTTCATGACCGAGTCCCACTGCGCGACGGTCATCTCGTGGAACGGTGCATTACGTTCCATGCCGGCGTTGCTGGCGAGAATGTCGACAGTGCCGAACTCGCGTACCGCCGCGGCAAACATCGCCTGCACCTGCGCTTCGTCCGATACGTCCGCCTGCGCAATCATGGCGCGCTGCCCGCCTTTGCGGATTTCCGCCGCCACCGCCTCCGCTTCCTCGGGCTTGACCACGTAGTTCACGACCACGTTGGCACCCGCCTTGCCGAGCGAAATGGCGATCGCACGGCCAATACCCGAATTGCCGCCGGTGACGATGGCGGTCTGGCCCTTGAGCAGCGTGAGCGCCTGTACCGCCGGAACCGCGGGCTCCGGCAGATTGTTGTCCTGGTAGTAGCTTTTCATGCGCTCTTCTCCTCCAGGACGCGCTTCGGTTGCATCGCCTGATAACCCGCCGATTCCGCCCCAGGCGTCAGCAGCAGATCCTGCGCATATACGGTGTCCGCCTTCATGATGGCAGCCACGCATCCGGTCCAGCCCGTCTGGTGCGTGGCGCCGATGCCCGCGCCGGTGTCTCCATGAAAATATTCATGAAACTGCACGAGGTCACGCCAATGCGGGTCGGCGAATTTCGAAGCGCCGCCATTTCCAGGCCTTGCGCCCGAAGCGTCGCGCAGAAAGATGCTCGTGAGGCGCTCCGCGAGTTCCTGCGCCACCTGCAGCAGCGTGCACAGGTTCCCCGAGCCGGTGGGACACTCGATCTTGAACTTTTCGCCGTAATAGGCGTAGAGCCGCAGCAGCGACGTGTAGAGCAGATAGTTGATCGGCATCCATACCGGCCCGCGCCAATTGGAGTTTCCGCCGAACATGCCGGTGTCGGAATCGCCCGGCACGTACGCCACGCGGTACTCGTGCCCCTCGTGGTGAAACACGTAGGGATGATCAAGATGAAAACGCGACAGCGCGCGAATGCCATGGGGCCCGAAGAATTCCGACTCATCGAGCATGCGCGCCAGGATGCGCCGCAGTTTCTCCTCGTCGAGGATGGACAACATGCGTCGATTGCCGACGCCCTTCAGCGACGGCAGGTGCATGTTGGCCGCGAGCTCGGGGTGGCGCGCATTGAACAGCAGCGCGCGTTCCCGAAATTTCGGCAGCTTTTCCAGGATGTCGTCTTCGAACACGGCCACGGCGGCGAGCGGCAGCAGGCCGACGATGGAGCGCACCTTGAGGCGCTGCGCGTTTCCGTTCGGCAGGCGCAGCACGTCGTAGAAGAACCCGTCTTCGTCGTCCCACATCTCGTCCTGGTTGGCACCTACGCGATCCATTGCACCTGCAATGGACAAGGTATGACGGAAGAATTTCTCGACGAACTCCTCATAGTGAGGTTCATGCAGCGCGAGCTCGACTGCAATACGCAGCATGTGCTGGCTGAAAAACACCATCCACGCGGTGCCGTCCGCCTGGTCGAGGTAGCCGCCCGTGGGCAGCGGCGAAGAGCGGTCGAACACCCCGATGTTGTCGAGCCCCAGGAAGCCGCCGTCGAACACATTGGCGCCGGTGCGATCTTTGCGGTTCACCCACCAGGTGAAGTTCGCCAGCAGCTTGGCAAACGCGTACTTGAGGAACTCGATGTCACCCTTGCCGCCGCGCCGCTCCTTGTCGAGTAGATAGATCTGCATCGTCGACCAGGCATGCACGGGCGGATTCACATCGCCGAAATTCCATTCGTAGGCCGGAAGCTGGCCGTTGGGGTGCAGATAGTCGTTGCGCAGCATCAGCGCCAGCTGCTGCTTGGCGAAATCGGGGTCGACGATCCCCAGCGGGATCATGTGGAACGCCAGGTCCCAGGCCGCGTACCACGGGTACTCCCATTTGTCCGGCATCGAGATGATGTCGTTGTTGTACATGTGCGGCCACGCGCTGTTGCGCACCAGCTTGCGTTCGTGCGCCGGCAGGTGCGCTCCCGCGCCGTGCTCATCGAGCCACAGGTCGAGGTCGTAGTAGAAATACTGCTTGGTCCACAACATGCCGCCCAGTGCCTGCCGCATGACATTGGCGCGATCCTTGTCCTCGAGCACCGTGGCCGGAATCACCGACTCATAGAACGCATCGGCTTCGGCGAGGCGCGTCGCGAACACCGCATCGAAATCGGCGAACGGCCGCGCCGCAGGGGCTCGTTTGCCCGCAATCAATCGCAGCTTCACGACGCGCGATGAGCCCGCGGCGACTTCGATCGAGTGATGCGCCGCCACCTTCGTGCCTTGCTGCGCCGGATTCACGGCCGCGGTATCGCCGTTCACAATGTAGTTGTTGATGCCATCCTTCACATAGGGCGATGCGTTCTCGGTCGCAAACAAACGCTGGTTGTTCGTTTCATTCTCGGTGAACAGCAAGGGCACGGCCTCGTCGCAATGAAGGACGTAGTCGGGCAGTGACTCCCGGAACAGCGGATCGGTGTGATGCGCTTCGACCGCCGCGCCATGGGCGACGACAACCCGGCGCAACGCGGGCTTCGAACCTCCGCCTTCCTGTGACCAGGTGTTGCGGAACCACAGCGTTGGCAGTACCTGCAGGGACGCCGCCTCCGCACCGCGGTTGCACACCGTGATGCGAATCAGCACATCGTCGGGCGCGGCCTTGGCGTACTCGACGAACACATCGAAGTAGCGGTTGTCGTCGAACACTCCGGTGTCGAGCAGTTCGTACTCGGGCTCGAGTTTGCCGCGACCGCGGTTGGTGAGCACCAGATCGTCATAGGGAAACGCCGCCTGCGGATATTTGTACAAGTACTTCATGTACGAGTGCGTCGGCGTCGAATCGAGGTAGAAGTAGTATTCCTTGAGGTCTTCGCCGTGGTTGCCCTCGCTGTTGGCCAGGCCAAACGCGCGTTCCTTGATGATGGGGTCGCGGCCATTCCACAGCGCCAGTGCGAAGCACAGCACCTGGTGGTCATCGCTGATGCCGCCCAACCCGTCCTCACCCCAGCGGTAGGCGCGCGAACGGGCCTGGTCGTGGGTGAAGTAGTTCCACGCGTCCCCGTCGTGGCTGTAGTCCTCGCGAACCGTGCCCCACTGGCGTTCGCTCAGATACGGTCCCCACTTTTTCCACGTCGCGCCATCCGAGCGCACCGCGTCGAGACGCTGTTGCTCTGCTTCACCATTGCCCACGTCGCGCTCTCCCGTTGAAATGGAAGCGAATCGCGACAGTCTTCAGGCAAAACCGGGAACAGCCCAGTGGGACCAAGGTCCGACGCGGCGCGGCACATGAATAGACGGTTATCGGCTGCGATGACTCACGGTGGCGCGCGGCTGCGGTTCATCGGCGACGATCTGCAGCAAACGACGCGGATCCACCGGCTTTGCCAGGTGCCCGTCGAACCCGGCCTTGAGCGCCGCGTTGCGATCTTCGTCGCGCCCATAACCGGTCAGCGCCAGCAGCTTCGGACGCCGGCCCGCCAGCGCGAAACGCTCGCGGATGGCGTGCGCCACCATGTAGCCGTCCATGCGCGGCAACCCGATATCGAGCAGCACGATGTCGGCGCGAAAATCCTCGAGCTTGGCGAGGCCTGCGGCGCCGTCGTACACGACTTCCACTTCATGGTTGTCAGTGCGCAGCACCGCGCGCATCGATTCGGCGGCGTCCGCATTGTCTTCGACGACCAGCACGCGCCGCGTACGCACATTTCGGTGATCGTCATCCCGGGACGGTGCGGAGACGGCCAGCGGCGCCAGCGCTCGCGGGAGCCGAATCCGGAACTCGCTGCCCTTGCCGAGGCCCGCGCTGTACGCTGAAACGCCGCCACCATGCATCTCGACCAGCAGCTTCACGATGGTCAGCCCCACTCCGAGACCACCCTGCGCGCGATCGAGCGTGCGATCGCCCTGCAGGAAAGGATCGAACAGCAGCGGCAGCAGTTGCGCGTCGATGCCGACGCCCGGATCGAGCACGCTGATGGTCGCGTCGACCTCGGAGCCGTCGACGGTGATTTCGATGCGCGAACGCTCGGGCGAATACTTGATGGCATTGGTCAGAAGGTTCGCGACCACCTGGCA
>Ga0190271_10001312_pt1 | contig 14036 bp, 30 predicted proteins | sample Popmic356T_FD_133747 | JGI IMG/M metagenome (GOLD analysis project Ga0190271, IMG submission 133747) | Populus adjacent soil microbial communities from riparian zone of Weber River, Utah, USA - 356 T | ecosystem: Environmental > Terrestrial > Soil > Riparian zone | place: USA: Utah | collected...
ATGTGAATGGTCAGGAAGTTAGGAAGGAAACAAAGCGATGACTCGATACGTTGGATTGAATATGCGTGAAGAGGCCGAAAAGATTGGCCTTAAGAATTTCGATACTGCGCTCCCTCAGGGTTGGGTTAACTCAATGATTGAGCAGCGTAAGATTATGAAGGAGAAGGGATTCCTTGACGTTAAGTCTGAGGATTGGCCTTGGGGCTTTGTTTGGTGCTACGATTATTCTAGTATTTTTGGTGAGCCTGTTCCTGTAACTCCTGAGGCTAGGGTTTACGCTAAGGAAATGTCTATCGCACCGCGAGCATTTAAGGAGAACCGTATCAATGTCTGATGCCGAACGCTTCCAGATTTTCTGTAAGGAATGTCATGAAGATGTGTTCCTTATTGAAGAGGAAGGTGAGGACATTTACCGCTGCCCTATCTGTAACTCTAACTATAGTAGTGAGAGTGGTGTTAGGGATATGCTTATTGCAATGGATTATCTAGCACTATACCGTGGTGAAGTTAGGGCTGGACTTGTTCCTGACCCAGATTTTAAGGAGTTTCCAAATGGCTGATTTGACTGCCCTTCTTAAAGATATCATGAGTGGTGAGTATGACGGTGACCTTGTTGGTATCAGTGATGCTATTAAGTGGCGTCGGGATATCACTAGTCAGGTGAATGCCCTTAGTCTTAAGCCTGGAGATAGGGTCAGGTTTGTTGGTAACGTTAATCCCAGTTATTTGCGTGGGGTTGAGGCTACGATTAAGTCTAAGCGAACCAAGAAGTTTGTTGTGACTGTTGACCCTGTTGGTCGATTTCGTAGTGGAAATATTGTTGTTGACCCTTCTCTTATTGAGAAGGTTTGAAAAACGAGTTACGATTGGAGTGCTGTTACCAAATGATTACTGAATACGACATTATCAATTTAGATAGTATTTTGGTTGACTCTAAGCAGTACAATTGGTTCACTGCCAAGTTGCTTAGATTGATGGCTGATTCAGATATGGCTAACCTGGCTAAGTTGGGTACAGTTTATCCAGAGGTTTTGTACGAGTTTTGTCGATGGAAATGGCATGGTGTTCCGTACTACTTTTACTCGACAGATGCTATCCGTTTGATGACGGATTACAAGTTGAATATGCCTGAGCATTTGCTTGGAGATAGGCCAGCATTGCCGTGGATTTATCCTACGGGTGAAATGGTTAAGCCTATTCTTATGAGTGGAAGGGACTTCTAATGTCGAATAACGTTACGCAATACGGTACGATTTTCGATGCTGTGGGCTGCGAGCTACGGTATAATAGCTCAGATGCCACGATTAGTGTTGTCAATTCACCTAAGCCTTTGAAGAAGTTTGTGGATAAGGCGCTGGCCGAGATTAAGCACTACGATGACACTACGAATTACGCTGATGGTATGGCAGCACTTTGTATCTCAGACTTTATTGATGATGATGTGAATCCTATTAATGAGGACACTAGACTGACCATTATGCATGCGCTTGGTCTGATGGTTAACAACAAGTATATCGCACAGACCTTGATGCTTCAAAAGAATAACCGTAGTTGGCACTATTCTGAAGAGGCTAATGCATGCAGTTTCTTCGGAGAAGAGTGTACACATCGTGGCATTAACCCCGACCCTGAGCGTAAGGGTAGGCGGTCTAATCGCCAGCCAGATGAGTACCACATTCTCGATGGTAAAGAAGAGATTAAGCGGGAGCAATTGGTGACCAATGGTCTAGAGACTTTGTTTAAGAGTATTCCACAGGAGAATCTTACTTCGGGACGAATTGCAACACAGTTGACTCGTTTTGATGTTCAGGGATTTGGTAAGCTTTCAGTCGAGAAGAAGACTGAATTTATCGCACGGCTTAAGGAGACTATCTAATGTCTAAGTATGTTGATATCACTGTTGAAGATTTCATTGAGAATATCCGTAAGAATGGCCTACTGAAGATTACTGGCTCTTTCTTTTGGTACGCGGATGAACCTTATAGTGTGAATGATTATCGCGCAGATAAGGGTAGTATTATTGGAGCGTGTGCATTCGGTCAGGGGCTAATTAATAGTGGCGCACAGTATGATTTTGATAGTGATGATGAGCTTGTTGCTAGGCTTTATCATGAAACTTATCATCTGAATGATGACTTTAGGGAGACGTTTAGCCTCTCATTTGATGAGATTGCTAATCGGCTTCTTGAGCTATTTAAGGGTGATTTGAATACTTTTATTCGATTTGAAGCGGCTGATTGGAGCTTTATCAATGAATAGACTTCAGGCACGTATCACTGTTTATGAGGAAGTTATTCCTGATGAACAGCCTGTAGTTAAGCGATTGATTGACTTTGCTACTAGTCCTGAGGAAAGGGAGCAGATTAAGGAGGACGTTAACTTCCATCTTAGTCAGGTTCATATTCTAACTGATGAAGGTAGGGTGTTTGTCCTACGTTTGTCTAACATTGAGGAGATTTAACTATGTCTGAGATTATGGATACTACACCTGAGAAGACCTTTACCTTGCGCGAATTCTTTCAGGCTATCCGCGATAATGGTAGCCTGAATGGCATCCCTCAGGGTAAGGCATATCTCTTTGAATATGCTGACCCTAGTTATGCGGTTCTAGACCATAAGTCTTTGACCAATTATCCTAAGTCTATTACAGGCCCAATTGCTGAGGCTTGTGCGTTTGGTCATGCTTGTATTAACCTTGGTATTGATAGGCCGTTTGTTGGTGAAGCATATGGTGGTAAGATGAGTGTCATTTATGGTGAGATTTGGCATTTGAATGACCTAGAAGATAAGGCGTGTTCAGAAATTGCTGATATTATGGAGAACCGATATAAGGAAGTTCTTGACGATACATTCACTGTTCCTGTGTTTGATTATACTCCTTATCTCCCAGTGAAGGTTTAGATATGGCTTTACCTAGAATTACAATTGAAGCGGTTGCTGAGAATATTCGTAAGAATGGCCTTAAGCAGATTACTGGCGAATTCTTTGGCTATGATAGTGATGGTAATATTGTAGCTGCTTGTGCTATTGGTCAGGCAGCAGAAAATATGGGACATACTCCATACGCCATTCAGGCATGGTTGAATGATTATGTTGACCCAGACAACGAAGTTACTAGAATTGATTGCCAACAAAATAAGTCTGATAATTATGAGTGTGGTGTTCCTCTATATGGCCTTGCTAGTTATGTAGAGCATCTTAATGATGACCATGATTGGTCATTTGAAAAGATTGCTGATGAGCTTCTTACGTACACAGATTGGAAGTATTATTATGAAGGAAAATAAGGATATCACTGTTCGTCAGGTTATTGATGCCATTAGGAAGAATGGTTATAAGCATATTAGGAACAATTTGTTTATTAATAGTGTTTATGGTATGCAGGCTTGTGCCCTAGGTACAGCCTATCTTAACCTTGGTCTTTATGATGAGAACGGGCGCAGGAATAAAACGTTCAATTACAACTTTGATTCAGTCATCGAAACTCTAGTCATTCAGTTGAACGACACAGATGGTTACTCCCTTAATCAGATTGCTGATTATCTTGAGAAGGAATATGTTGATAAGTTGGATGATATTGTGTACTATGGGATTCGTGATTACCAGTGGGATTGGGCTGAAGGAGTATCACAATCATGAATGAAACTACGAATGAGTTTGAGGTTATTCTCTTTGAGACTGATACATTCCTAGCGCAATATCGTAACCATAAGGTTGCGTGTAGGCATTGCCGAGAATTTGGTTTTAATCGGCAGCATGAAGCCCTTACGATTGAAGATGTGCGTATGCGTGGTAATATCAAGGAAAAGGAGCTTCGTCTTGGTTACTGAATATACTGTTAGAGACATTGTTAACGCTATGCGTGAAAATGGGTATACGCAGCATTTTGATGAGTTGTTTGAGTTTGACTATAATGGAGAAGTTATCAAGGCTTGTGCGCTTGGTCAAGCCCTGATTAATCTGAAGGCTGTAGGCCCAGGTCTTGGCTATTCATTCGATGATAAATATGAGGTTGTTAGGCAGGACATTCTGTCTACCATTACTCGATTGAATGATAAAGAGAAGTGGCCTCTTAATAAGATTGCGAATTTTGTCGATCACGTTTACTTTAACGATGGAAATATTGTAGTCTTTAAAGAGAGAGAAGTTGCAGAATATCTTAGGACTGGAGCAGTGACTTATGACGGCTAGAGAAATCACAATTAACTTTGACAGTGAAGATGATAATGTGGTTCAAGACCTCATTGATGCTCTAGAAAAGATTGTCCCATACATGGTGGATAATGTCGATATCAACTATGATAAGGTGGAAGAGTAATGGCGACTAAAACGGCTAAGGTTCTACGTAAGATTACTGTTCGACAGGTGATTAATAATATCCGCAAGAATGGATATGAGCAAGCATTTGGACAGATGTTTGCTAAAGAGCTTGTTGATGGTAAATGGGTTGATACTGCTTGCGCATTGGGGCAGGCTCAGCTAAACCTTAATATCAAGGAATATCATGTAGATTACCCCGCGAATACCAATGAAGATAATAACGAGTTTCCACGAGAATTCACTGGCAGGATTGTAGCTCTTAATGATAATGAGCGCCGCCCATTGAATAATATTGCGGATATCTTGGAGAGAGAATTTGGAAAAAACGCCCGCAAAATCGTTTGGGTAGTTAGAGATATGGATGAAGTCCAGCAGCATTATCTCGATAAGTATATGGAGGAGAATGAGGCATGGTAAGGAATATTCCCATTAGGGTAATATTCGCATAGAAAGGAATATTCGCATGCACCTGAATCTGAAGAACCTACTGATTACGGTGGCCGCAACAATAATCTTTATCGTAGTCATTACAGTTATCCCATACAGCGCGTATCTGATTGCTGGCCTAGGAGTTGGTAGTTTTCTTATGCAAGTATTCCCATGGATTGAATATTCGCATAACACCTAATATTCGCATAGGGCAATATTCGCTATATCGAGGAATTTATATGAAGACCGATTTGTTCTCTGTAGTTCATCCTGTTATTGAGGAGTGGATGGAAACTGACTATAATGGGGCTATCTATGCTAAAGAGCTTACTGATTTGGTTGTGGAAGCCCTGATGCGTAACACTGTGGCTCTCTATAACGCTGGCTATAAGGCTGGACGTAAGGCTTTCGCTGACGAGGTGTATAGCCTGATGGAATCGAGTTGACATTTGGCCGCAGGAAAGACTAAGATACATGTATACTTGATACCGACAGTCGGGATACAAGAAAGAGAGTTAAGATGGGTTCAAGAGACTGGATAGCTAACCCTACAGAATCCTCCACAGAAAAGGCCGCAGTCAAAAGAATCTCTATAATTGATATAGAGACTCTACTACTAAGGTATACATGGTGGTTATACTACTCGTCTGATATGTCTGACAGTAGAGCTTCTGCCTACAGAGACAAGGTTAAACCGTTTATTGAGGAGAATCAGTCTGCAATTGATACCCTTTTGAACAAGGAGTAAATAAAGAACAGTTGCCACAGAAAAAATTGCATGTCAACACTGTTCACATTATATAAAAGAATGAAGTATACAAAAACGAAAAACGAGTTTAAATCCGAATCCTGTTACCTTTAATAGCCTCAGGGTCATAATATGATTTAGGTAAGAATTAGGTCAAGAATAAGATGAGGATTTAGCTAAGCATTTAGCCCTAGTCTTTAGGGCTAATTAGTTAGCTCAATCTCTGACTTTATTTACGAAAATAGAGTTACGATTAAAACTCCTTTAGAGAGTTACGATTGAGTCGCTGTTACCCTACAGCCGACGCCTCCCAATAGGCTACCCTTTGGGTAGGGATTCCCAGGCCGATAGCTAGGGGGTTTTGACACGGATTATGCCAAAAGGTGATCAGCCATTTGCTACGGTTTGGTAGCACGATTAGCGGTCAGGACGGGGGTATCCACGCACGGATCGCCTGAGAGGCGCTGCAAGGCACCATAGCGACCAGGGCGCGTCAAACTGGGGTCTAGGTCCACTCGCCTGGATTTCCAGGCGTAGCGGGCATCCTAGGCGGCCTGTGGGCGATCCTCGCACGGGTAGCGGTGCCGCGCTCAGCGATCCTGATCGCCAGCGTGATACTTGCGTCAACGCGCAAATTACCAGGCGATCCCGACAGGGGTGATCCACACACAACCAAGCGGGATCGACCCCCGCTCAGGCGATCCTAATCAGCGGGTGATCCTGTGACGGCTTGACAGCTAATCCCGAGCCGTGCGACTATCCACCTACCGAACGGCCAACGGGACGGACGGGCACCTTAACAACGGGAATATGCAAGGCAAAGGCGAACCAAGGTTCGCTGCCTTTGGCATACCCTAATCGGGATGCCTAGCAGTACGGTCTAGCCTTACCGAAAGGTTGGTTAATACCGTGGCTACCAAGACCATTTCCGTGCCGGTCGATGCTGAAATCCGTGAGTATGCGGGTGACAAGTTCGACCACATGATTGAGAGTGAAATCCCGCTCTATGACGGCCAAGAGCCTAAGGCTAGTGGTCGCTACGAGCAGGGCATCTCGGCCGCTCAGTACGATGTTATTGTGGCCGCTACCCTCAGCGATCCTACGGCGGATTTCGTCACGTTGGACGTTTCGGCCCGTGGCAAGCCGAGCGCGCCGCGAACGTCGCTCCGCGATATCGCTCTGGCAAAGGCTAAGGCCGATGCTGAGGCCGCTGAGGCCGCTAAGAAGGCCGCTAAGGCCTAAGTAATCCCCGCACCGCTACCTAGACCCTAATCACCCGCTAGACCGTACTGCTAGGCATCCTACAAGCGAAAGGAAACCCGATCATGCTGCGATGGATGCGCGAAATCATCGACGAAATCCGATACCGTCGAACGATTAAGCGGCGTTTGGCCGACCTTAATCGTTGGGACTAAGGATAAGGCCGGTCTAATCCCCGGCCTTATTCCTAGCTAATGGCCTGGATTTTTTTTTATTGCCCCCTATGTAGCTGTATATAAATAGTTGGGAAAAATTTCCAGAACTTCAGAGGTCTTCTGTGTCCTCTACGAGTACACGCTATACATAAATATGGGAGAAAAATTTCCCAGACTTTAGAGAATCACTGTACAGAGAAAATTGAGCAGAAAAATCCCCCAGACTTCAGAGCATCTATAAGGACCGCACGCGAGTAGTGATTATCCGTAACAGGTTCGGTTAAGACCTCTTAACTTGACGCTGGTGGCTGCCGCTGGTACTGTACGCATATCAAGTCAATCACCTGAGTCTCCTAGTCGTCTTGGCAGACCTTAGTACAGATTCCCTCCCCCGAGTTTGTATTAAAACTGGGTAATGAGATAGTAACTCTCAGGTGATTTTCTGAGTCGTATGCTAGATGCGAGTCATTGCCAATGACAAAGATAGGTATAGGGTAAACTATCCTCACCTGAACCTATCACTAGTCCAATACATAAGACTCTCTATTGACTGTCATTAACTGGGGTTTATGGCAGGGGAGAGTCGGGGCAAAGAGTGTTCTATCTCACGTATGGGCTGGTACTCATGCTGGACATGGAAGGACAACACTCTTTGCCCCTTTTTTATTCTTCTCGCCTTGTCCAATTTAACTTCTCTGTGTTGTGCATGAAACCGGGCTAAAACGCCACGATATCCCGCTGGTTAGTCGCCAGACAGACTCAGGGTATCAGACACCCGCCTGAATTGCACAACATAGAACAGTTAAATTATAGGTGAGTTGACATGGCTAGACCTAAAGGAGCATACTAGGGATATCCCCGGAAGAGGGTTCCGACCCTCGACTGAGGCTGTGGATTTAATGCCCCACGTTGGATTGGACTGTGAGAGCGTCCTGTAAGTCCTTCTCAAATGGCATTCCTACTGACTAGAATTACCTCTGATGGTTAATGATGGGTAATCCGAATGTTTTTAAGCAAGTTTCTTACCCGTAAAGAAAACTAGACTGGTATGCACCTAACCAACAAGGGCAATGGGTACCTATAGACTAACTCACTTATGCACAATCTCTCTAACGTGTGTAGGTGGGTTAGTCTTTTTTGTTTTTAGAGGGTTTATGTTTAATTTCGTTGCTGCTTTTTTGATACCTAGGTATATGGATTGGTCTAATGATTGATGCTATCATCTTGGAAATGGCTTTGAAAGAACATTTAAAGAGGGAGTATCATGATAGGGACGGCTGCTGGCCTTCCTGCGCTAAAGACATAGCAAAACGATATGATGAATTGATATGGGATATACCAGAAAGTGAGATTATAGGTACATATGAGTAACCCTGTACAAGACCTCGCGTGTCAGACGATTAAAGTGCTTGAAGAGAATGGCTGGACACAAGGCGCATTTTCTCAGTATTCTGAGACAAACCCCGGAGAGATTAAGTTTTGCCTTGTTGGAGCAATGAGATATGCAGTCAACCAGCTAACGAAAGATGTGTATTGGATGGACGCTGCATATAGAGAGCTATTTGATACAATGAGTGAAGACTTGGGTATCACCCTTGTTCACTGGAATGACTACGCCGCTGAATCTAAAGAAGGTGTCATTAATTTTGTAAGGAGATATTGTGGCTAATCCTATTGCTTGTAAAGCTGTTGAGATTTTAGAAACCTCCGGTTGGACGCAGGATTCTTATCAGAATGATAAGGGCCAGTTTTGTTTGATGGGAGCTATCAGTCAGGCTGTTATTCTTACTAAGAAGGATGGACAATTTAGTCTTCTCGGGCAAATCTCTAAGAAGATTAATCCTTTCTCCCCCTTTGTGGCTACATCGATTATCGGATGGAATGATACACCCGGACGTACCAAGGAAGAAGTGATTGATATGTTGAAGGAGTTTTGCTAATGCCTGATACTAGTGAACTAGCTTGTAGGACTATTGAGATTCTAGAAGAACACGGCTGGACTAAGGGACAGTTTGTTAATCCTGAGGGACAGTATTGTCTTCTTGGGGCCATTTATACTGCTGCCCATGAGATTAGCGAAAGTGGTGCTGCTGAGGTTTGGCTTGCAACCCCTTTGATTAATAAGCTTACTGATAAGATTAATAACAAGCCCTTTAAATTCCTTAAGAGCAAGATTGCCATGACCTATTGGAATGACCAGCCTGAGCGTACCAAGGAAGAAGTCATTGAGTTACTTAGGAGTGAGTGCTAATGGACGTTAGTGAACTAGCTATGAAAACTATTGAGCTTCTTGAAGATAAGGGTTGGACTCAAGGTCACTACACTAATGATGATGGACAGCATTGCCTTGTTGGGGCGATTTTTACCACCGCTGATGGGCATGATAGTAGTACCGAGTACGATAGTATCAGTGCTAACCTTATCGATGAGTTAGTGATTGCCGCGCGTCGTAAATATGACTCCCCTTCCCTTATTTCATTGACTTGGTGGAATGACCAACCCAATCGTACTAAGGAAGAAGTTATTGACTTACTTCTGACTGCTGTATAATGGAAGCTGCTAAGGTTATGGCTAAGTTTATCTTAGCCGCCACTGCTCTTGTTGTAATAGTAGTGGTTGCTTGGGAAGTGGGGTTTTGGTTTGGTTATAACGTTCTATATCCAGCAATTTCAGGAGGTTAATAGTGCATGCTTTAGTTGATGCTCATATCAAAGGACGCGCTGCACATAAGCGCACTACTGATACTTACTTTGAAGGTAAAGGACTAAAGGTCAAGTCCTGTGCGGTCGGTGCCATCTATTATGGGCTGTATGGGAAGATTCCTGAATCCCCTATCACCGTTCCGACAGTGATTGCTGGGGATTGGCCTCAATTTAGAAACTATTTGATTCCTATTCCTTGTGAGCATAGGGAAGGAGAACTTGATGTAGGAATGATTGATTTCGATGGGGATAAGGGGAATATTGTAGGTATTCTTATTCATCTTAATGACCACCATCCAAAAGATTGGCCTGACAAGAAGATTCAGGAATGGCTAGCGAAGACCTTGGAGGAATATGATAGAATTCAAACGCTGCCCCAAGTGTAGTACACTTAAGCCTTTGACTGTCGAAAACTTCTACGTCGCTAGACCTAGGCCGGGGCATAATAAACCCGGATGGCAGTCAGGCTGTAAGCCTTGTTGGAAGCAAACCAATCGAGATAACAAGAAAAGGATTCGAAATGGCAACAGCAACTAAACCCCTCACTATCATCGGTATTTCACGTTCTTTGGATATCAAAGAAGTTACTGTTAAGGAAGTGTTTGAGGCTATTAAGAAGAATGGCTTCGACCATATCCGTTCCAATTGGATTATCACTAGTGATGGTAAGCCCGTTGGAGCCTGTGTCTTGGGTCAAGGGGCACTGAATCTCGGTGTTGCCGCCGAATATAACTATTACGGTAATATCAATAATCTTGTTCCCGGCTATTCTGATATGCCTTGGCCCCAGCAGGAAAAGGCCCACACGGCTATTACTAGGACAGCTAAGAAGCATAGCCTTATCGCGCAACTTAATAAGTTTAAGGCTGATAAAGGCAGCAAATGGGTTACAGGGGAAGCGGGCAGTAGTAGGGCGGGTGACCTTATCGTTTATTGGAACGATGCTCGTGAGTATGTTTCAGAAGATGATTTTAGGGATTATAGGCTAAAGACATACGAAGAAGTCGTTGATATGGCTTACGATATCCTTAAGCCTCACTTTGACGAGAAGTTGGAGCTTCTTTCCGTTGTCTATGACAATTAAGTGCCGATTTTGGGTTGGTACTTACCCTTACCCCCACTTTTGCACCTATAAGGTAAAGGATATTTGTGGTGACTGCGGAAAACACTACTGCACCCGACACATCGAATCGCACGTTTGTTAAAGAGGTTGCTGCCGCCATTCGAATGAATGGCTTGGAGCAAATTCAGGAAGATTACATTAGATATGATTACGAAAAGGGCGAGATTGTCGGTGCTTGCGCAATCGGCCAAGCGGCGGTTAATCTAGGGGGCATCTTTAGAGAGCAGCCCGACTATCTAGAGCGCCAGCTAAATCAGGTTGTTCTAGAAAATCATCCCCTCAATTATTGGGAATGCCCTAGGGAAAGTTGCGGTGGAAGGCAGCACTTAGGACAGCTAATCACTCACCTAAATGACTATCATTTTTGGACATTTGAAGAAATTGCTGATTGGTTAGATAGTATTAGTGAGTGATAAGATATTCGTCTTTGGGTCTAACCTAGCAGGATACCACGGGGCCGGTGCTGCGCGGTTCGCACGCTTCTACCACGGCGCAGTAATGGGTGTAGGGGAAGGTAGAACGGGTAATGCCTATGCCATCCCCACCAAGGAAAAAGATTTCCGAATCTCTAGACCATTAGTCGATATTTTCGGGTCTATCCTTGCTTTTATCGTCTATGCCTATGAGCATTATGACGAACAATTCTTAGTTACCAGAGTTGGCTGCGGTCTAGCTGGCTATACCGATGAACAAATCGGGCCTATGTTTAAAGACGCCCCAGAAAATTGTGAACTACCTAAAGAGTGGGAGAAGTATAGATGAGTGGTTGGATTTCCAACCTGTCTAATGACGCAGACCACGACATAATGGCTAAGGTGTGCGTGGAATGCCCTTGGAATAGGGAGCGTAACTCACGTTCAGCTTTTCCAGCCCATAGAGAAGGTATCTTCAATAAGGTTGCCAATGGGCAGGAAATGGCTTGCCATATGTCCTTAGGCAACCATAAATACGCTAATACAGCCGAAGATACATCAAAGTTTCACCGTTGCCGGGGAATTGAACATTTCCGAGCAAATATCGGTGTTGACAGTGATGTAGAGCCGTCTACTCAGGTATTTGAATCTAAAGAGGAAGCCTTAAAAGTTTGGCCTAAGCATTCACAGGATTGGGAAGCCCTAAGACGAGATTTCTTTAGGGAATTTCCCTATGGGGAATGGGAAGATGAATTAGGTCGGACTTGGCTTGCCGGTGTTCTACAGGAGACTCAGAATGAAGCTTCTAGATAGATATCTATTACTTTGTCTTGGTAAAGAGAAGTATCAGTATAGTGAAGGTTGGAAAACCAGCTTCACACGTATAGTTTTTGTCGGATTAGCTCACTCTATTGTTTTGGTAGTAACTTTAGGTGTAGTTTTGCCTCAACTGCCTATTGAGGTTATTGCTACACTAGCCGTTCTAGTTGGTGTAGGAATTTTAGCCCTCGGTATTTCAACGATTGTTGGTATGGTATCTAACGATATCTTAACAGCCATTGCCAAAAAGCGGGGGCTATAAATCCTTCTGTACTCTAGTACCTGATTCAATATGTGTAGACTGAGAGATTTTGATAAACTCTACGTTCTCACGTAATTCATCAAGATTTCTCGCCCCAACATAAGACATACCACTTCTAATACCCCCTGCTAGCTTTGCTAATGTCTCTGCTACAGGGGGTTTCTCTTTGACCCACCCAGAAATACCCTCAGGGACGAATTTCTCCCCATTGGTACCGAAGATGCTTTGGCCGCGATACGGTCGCCATCGACTATTATCCGGGGCCACGCGAACCTCTCCGGGGCACTCTGGGCTCCCGGCGAGCATGGAGCCAAGCATGACTACATCAGCACCAGCGGCTAATGCTTTAACAATGTCTCCTGAAGTCTTAATCCCACCATCAGCGATTAATTTAACATCAGGATATGTTTTACCATCATGAAGTGTTCCACGCTTCTCAACAATCTCCATAATGGCCGTTAGTTGAGGAACGCCGACACCAGTGACTTCTCTGGTAGTACATACTGACCCCGGACCTATGCCTATTTTAACGGCGTGTGCCCCAGCCTTAGCGAGTCTGAGGAATCCTGAATAGGTAGCAACATTGCCCGCAATAATATACATGTAAGGAAAACGCATCTTTATATTACTGATTAAAGATACTACCTTCTCATGATTACCATGAGCAACATCAATACATACAGCATGCACTTGTGCATAACCGTTGATTTCTACTAGCTCACGCATGGATTCAACGATGTTGCGCGTACCGATACTAACGATAACCGGGGTCTTGACTTGATTTAAGATGAAAAGGTCGTTGTATTTTTCTTCTACACTGGGGTAGAATCTGTGCAGAATTCCCAAAGCCCCGTTTTGGTGCATTCGCACTGCCATTTCTGCACCAGTAACATAATCCATATTAGCAGAAATGATAGGTAGGTCTAAATCCAATCCTAGGAATTTCTGCCCTAAAGAAATATCCGACCTACTCGCAATATCGGAGTAGGCCGGAACGATTAATACATCATCGAAGGTTATTCCTTCTCTCATTACAACTCCTGTTCGGTAAGTTTAACGTACTCGGTTACAATGGCTTCGGCAGCTTCTTGTGGTCGAATGAATTCTCCCTTAGTGGGTCTAATCTCATACCCATTCATTCGTATGGCTTGTGCTAATCTTTCTATATTCAATTCTGGGTGGGTATGGTCGGTGGGATGCTCATAATTATGGTATGGGAAGTGCCCACGAACATCTAAAGAATTAGGTGCTGTCGCCTCTGGGGCAGCCTTCCGTAGCGAGGGCGGCGCGGAGAGCCGCGAAGATGCGGATGGCCTCGTCGGTGTGCGGCATCAATCGGGACCACCCGCCTGCGGGGATGGGGTCAGGCGGGTCGTAGGTCATCAGGGCGGCGTGCCATGACGGCTGCAATGCCCGATAGAGGTCGAGGTCCACGAACGCCTCGGTCCGGCGGATGGCGGACATGACCCGCTCGAATGTCTCGTCGTCCACGGCCCCGAACAGGATGGCCGACACCTGTGCCGATAGCTCGGTGCTCATTCGATAGCTCCATCATCGGGACCGTTACCCGGTGTCGTCGTCATGCCTTGTACTCCGTCATGGCCGCGAGAGCGGCGAGGATGTCGCTTGCGAGTTCGCCTGTGTCGATGTCGTCGGGGCTGGTTCCGAACGTGACGCCCTTCCGTCGGGCGGCGGCGAGAACACGCTCCACGACGGGATGTGCCTCGTTGATCGAGACCTGCTGCGGTAGCGATGGGTCGTCGTCAAGGTCCCGGTACAGAACCCACGAGCCTTGCGGGTCCGGG
>Ga0190271_10001313_pt1 | contig 14031 bp, 13 predicted proteins | sample Popmic356T_FD_133747 | JGI IMG/M metagenome (GOLD analysis project Ga0190271, IMG submission 133747) | Populus adjacent soil microbial communities from riparian zone of Weber River, Utah, USA - 356 T | ecosystem: Environmental > Terrestrial > Soil > Riparian zone | place: USA: Utah | collected...
CGAGGCCGCATCGCGCCTGCGCATGGAGATCGACTCGGCGCCGCTCGAGATCGATGAGCTGCGCCGTCACGTCGACCGGCTGAAGCTCGAGGAGCTCGCCCTCAAGAAGGAGAAGGACGACGCGTCCAAGGAGCGCCTGGCGAAGCTGCGCGAGACGCTCGGCGACGAGCAGTCGAGGCTCACCGAGCTGCAGACCCGCTGGGAGCGCGAGCGCGCGTCGCTCAACCGCGTCGGCGACCTCAAGACCAAGCTCGACGCCGCTCGCATGGAGGCGGAGCGCGCACAGCGCGAGGGCAACCTCGAGAAGGCCTCCCGGCTGCTGTACGCCGAGATCCCAGGGCTCGAGCGCGAGCTGCTGGCGGCCGAGCGCGAAGAGCCAGCCGGTGAGCGGATGGTCAACGAGCAGGTGACCGACGAAGACATCGCGGCCGTCATCGCGGCCTGGACCGGCATCCCGGTCGGACGGCTCCTGCAGGGCGAGACCGAGAAGCTTCTGCACCTCGAGGCAGAGCTCGGCAAGCGCCTCATCGGGCAGAAGGAGGCCGTCAAGGCGGTGTCGGACGCGGTGCGCCGGTCCCGTGCCGGCATCAGCGATCCCGATCGCCCGACCGGCTCGTTCCTGTTCCTCGGCCCCACGGGCGTCGGAAAGACGGAGCTCGCGAAGGCGCTCGCCGAGTTCCTCTTCGACGACGAGCACGCCATGGTGCGCATCGACATGTCGGAGTACGGCGAGAAGCACTCGGTGTCGCGGCTGGTCGGCGCCCCTCCCGGATACATCGGCTACGAGCAGGGCGGTCAGCTGACCGAGGCCGTGCGGAGGCGCCCGTACAGCGTCGTGCTGCTCGACGAGGTCGAGAAGGCGCATCCCGAGGTCTTCGACGTGCTGCTGCAGGTGATGGACGACGGCCGGCTGACCGACGGCCAGGGCCGAACGGTCGACTTCAAGAATGTGATCCTGATCCTCACGTCGAACCTGGGATCGCCCATCCTGATCGACCCGACGCAGTCCTTCGAGCAGAAGCGCGAACAGGTGATGGCGCTGGTGCGCCAGGCGTTCAAGCCGGAGTTCGTGAACCGCCTCGACGACATCGTGATCTTCCAGGCGCTCACGCAGGACGACCTCGCCCAGATCGTCGAGCTCTCGGTCTACGCGCTGCAGCGGCGATTGCGGGATCGTCGCCTGACGCTTGCGGTGACGCCGGATGCCCGGGCCTGGCTCGCCGAGCGGGGCTACGACGCGGTGTTCGGCGCGCGACCGTTGCGACGGCTGATCCAGTCCGAGATCCAGGACAGGCTCGCGATGGCGATCCTGGGCGGCGGCGTCCGCGACGGCGATGTCGTGCGGGTGGATGTCGCGGCCGACGGCTCGACGCTGGTGCTGACCAGCAGCGGGCCGGCCGAGGCATCCGATTCCTCCTCATCGGACGATGACGACGTGATCGAGGCGATACTCGAAGACTGATATCCCGGACCCACGGTGACCCGGACGATACGGTCGGAGCATGCGCTTTGCGGGCTCCGGCCGTTTCGTGTTCATCGCCCAGTGGGTGCTCGCCGTGCTGCTGCCGATCTTCTTCTTCCTGGGGCGCGGGTGGGTGGGCGCCGAGGTCGGGTGGCTGGGCCTCGTCGGCATCGTCTACGGCATCCTCACGATCCTGACCCTGCTGGTCCCGCCCCTCCTCACCCTCTTCGACCCCGAGGCGCGCAGTAAGCGCTCGACCCGCCTGGGCTACGACGCTGCGACCATCCTGCTCTGGCTCACGATCGTCCTCGGGGCGCTCACCGTGCCGGACTCGGGCGATTCGGGCCACCTCGACTCGGCCCTCACCACTTGGACGGGCATGTCGTACGAGACCTCGGAGGCGATCTTCTACGCGACGGCCGTCGTCCTCGGGATCGCGTACCTCCTGGCGTTCGTGCTCGCCGTCGTCGGCATCGTCCGCGGGCGCCGCGTCGCGTCCTGACGCGAGGTCGGATCATGGCGGCCGTTCGGGCACTCTGGGGGTCGACGCATCCCGGACCGACGCTCGTCGTCACGGCTCTCGCGCTGGCGCTCGGTATCGCGGTGGGTCTCGAGCCGTGGCGGCTCGCGCTGCTGACGCTCTCGGTCTTCGCCGGTCAGGTGTCGATCGGCCTGTCGAACGATGCCATCGACGCCCCGCGCGACCGCATCGTGGGTCGCACCGACAAGCCGATCGCGCGGGGCGATGTCACCGAACGACTCGCCTGGGTGTGTGCGCTCGGGGCTGTCGTGGCGGCGCTGGTGCTCGCGGCGCCTCTCGGGTTCGGGATGCTGGCAGCCCACGCCGTCTTCCTCGCGTCGGCCTGGGCGTACAACGCCGGACTCAAGGCGACGGTCTTCTCGATCGTGCCCTTCCTCGTGAGCTTCGGGATCTTCCCCTCGCTCGCGACGCTGGCCCTCCCCGATCCGCGCGTCGCCGCGGGGTGGGGCTGGATCGCGGGCGCCGCCCTGGGTGCGGCCGTGCATCTGACGAACGTCCTCCCGGATCTGGAGGATGACAAGCGCACCGGCGTCCGCGGGCTGCCCCACCGGATCGGCGCGCGCGCCTCGGCCGTGGTCGCCGCGGTCGGGATCATCGTGGGTGCGGTCGCGGTGCTGGTCGGTGCGTCGGGCGGCGTGCTCGCCGAGGTGCCGCCCGTAGCGTGGGGGTTCTTCGTCGCCGTGCTCGGGGTGGCGATCGCCACGGCGGTGCTCGCGCTGGTTCGACCGCCGACCCGAGCGCTCTTCCGGCTGGTCATGGTGGCAGCGCTGCTGCTGGCGGCGCAACTGGTCGCGACCGGCGGTGCGTTCGCGGCCTGACGGCGCGCGTGGGTTCGGGGTTCGCCCCCGCGACAGGCTCGGGGACCGTTCCCGGCGGGAGGAGCCGCGGGGCGGTCAGCGGGTGCGGGTCAGGAGGGCCGATTCCACGGTGAGGCCCGGCCCGAAGGCCAGCGCGGCGATGCGATCGGCGCCGCCATTCCCGTCGTGCAGCAGATCGCGCAGGATGAAGAGGATCGTCGCGCTCGACATGTTGCCCTGCCGCGCGAGGACCGCACGGGATGCCTCGAGCGCGGCCGGATCGAGTCCGAGCCCCGTCTCGACACGGTCGAGCACGCTGCGTCCTCCCGGGTGGACGGCCCACAGGTCGGGCTGCTCGCCATCCAGGAACGCGCCGACGGCGTCACGGATCTCGCGCCCGATGATGCGCGGCACTTCAGCGGTCAGGACCATATCGAAGCCCTGGTCGCCGATCGTCCACTCCATGTCCTTCTCGCCCTCGCTCGTGAGGACGGTCCCGAAGCGCCTGAGCTCGAGGCGAGGCCCGTCGCCGAACGTCCGCGCAGACACGACGGCGGCCGCGGCGCCGTCGGCGAAGACCGACGCCGAGACGATCTGCTGCGGATCCTCGGATGAACGGATGTGGAGGGTGCACAGCTCAGCCGCGGCGACGAGGACGACCGCGTCGGGCTGAGCCGCACAGATGCGCGCGGCGGCACGGAGCCCTGGAAGGGCGGCCGCGCAGCCCATGAACCCGATGTGGTACCGCTCGACGGTCCGCGAGAGGCCGAGGTCCTGCACCAGCCGGAAGTCGGGGCCGGGGGCGAACATGCCGGTGCACGACACCGTGACGACGTGCGTCACGTCGCCGGGAGCAGCGGATGCCTCCGCTAGCGCCTGCGCGGAAGCCTCGGCGAAAAGCGGCGGAGCGAGGTGGATGTAGGCGTCATTCCGCGCGCCGGTGGAGGGCGACAGGATCGTCCCGCCGGCGCCGGCGGCCGGCATCCCTTCCTCCGTACTGGGCGTCCCGCCGTTCGCTGCGGCGACCAGATCGTCAAGGACGGTGTTGCGATGCTCGATCGCCGATGCGTCGAAGGCCGCATGGATGAGTCGCTGCGCGATGCGCGAGAGCCCCGGCTGGGAGGCGAACACATCGCGCGCGGCCCGCTGCGACACGCGAGCAGGCGGAACGGCGGTGCCGATCGACAGGATGCTCGCGGTCATGATCCCCACCTTAGGCACGCTGGAAACCAGAAAGGCCGCGACCTCGAGGGTCGCGGCCTTCACGCTGGGGTCAGGCGCTTGCGAGCACCGACTCGCTGAGCGGGCGGCGGCTGCGGGGAGCCGACTCGCGCTCGCGGAGGCCGTCAGGCAGGGCCTCGGGGTCGCCGAGGTCGCCGAGGGTGATGACCGTCACGGGGCGGAACCGCGCGTCGAGGTCGAAGTGCGCACCCAGGGCCTCGCGGTCGAAGCCGGCCATCTGGTGCACGTGGAGCCCGTCGTGGTGGGCCTGCACCGAAAGGTGCGCGACGGCCTGGCCGAGGTCGTACGAGGCGGTCCCGAGGGCCTTGCCCTCGGCGTCCTCGTCTTCGGCGATCGCCACGACGAGGGCCGCGGCATCCCCTGCCCACAGCTGGTTGAAGCCCACGAGAGCCCCGACGATCGCAGCGTGATCGGCGGTGCCGCGTCGGGCGACGATGAAGCGCCACGGCTGCACGTTGTTGGCCGACGGCGCCCAGCGCGCGGCCTCGAGCGCGCTGGCGAGCTTCTGCTCGTCGAGCGGCGCGGTGGCGTCGTAGGCGCGGGGGCTCCAGCGGCCGGCGAGCACCTCCATGACGGGGTGGTCGGTGGCGGCAGTGCGGTCGAAGATTGCGGCGCCCATGGCGTCCTCCTGGTGATCAGCGAGAGGTGTGAGGGACGCCATCGGCCCAGGTGCGATAACACCATTCTTCCGCATGTATTCCCCCATGAACCTGGATGACGTCCAGGATGCCGCCACGCAGGTGCCCGTGCTCCAGAACATCGCGGCGAGCAGTCAAGAGCCCCCGGGAGCGGCGTGCGCCGCCCCCGGGGGCCTGATTCACCTCACGAGCGGAGCGCCTCCGAGAGCTTGACGCGCGCCCCCATGCGGAGGATCGAGTTCTCGTAGATCCGCGCGCCGAGGTAGATCGCCGCCGCGCACGTCGCGATGAGGATGGCGAGCGAGAGCAGCGGCTCCCACCACTGCGCCTCGCCGAGGAACAGTCGCATCGGCATCCCGACGGGTGCGGAGAACGGGACGTACGACATGATGCCGAGCACCACCGGGTTGTCGTTGAAGAAGATGACGAGGAAGTACGGCGCCATGATGAGCATCGTCAGCGGCGTCGTGGTCGACCCGATGTCCTCCTGACGCGACACCATCGCCGCGGCCGCCGCGAAGAGCGACGCCAGCAGGATGAAGCCGAAGAAGAAGAAGATCGCGAACCACACGATCGGCCCCCCGAGGCCCTGCAGGATCTCCGTCTGGCCGGTGACGGTGAGCCCCACGATCGAGATCGCCGCGAGCACGAGGATCTGGGCCATCGCCAGCACCGTGTTGCCGATCACCTTGCCGGCGAGCAGCGCCCTCGTCGGGATCGCCGAGATCAGCAGTTCGACGACGCGCGTCTGCTTCTCTTCGACGACGCTCTGCGCGATCGTGCCGCCGAAGAGCGACGCCGCCAGCAGGAACACGATCCCGAAGCCGATCGCGACGAGGTAGCGGAGGGCCTCGTCCGTCGGATCAGGATTCAGGATCTCGACCGGAGGCAGCTGCGCGAGGGAGAGCATGAGCTGGGTGGGCGCCGACGACTCCGCGATCACGACGAAGCCGAGCGGCGACGACGAGTCGCCCACGATCGCGGCGTCGACCTCGCCGGACTCGACGAGCGCCTCCGCGTCGGCGCGGTCCGACGCGTCGGTCACATCGATCCCCGGGATCTCGGCGACGTAATGCGCGGCATCCGATGTCACCGCCACGGGAATGCCCTCGTTGCTCTGCGCCTGGAAGCCGCCCCAGATGACGAGGGCGAGCGATCCGAGGAACAGGATGACGCTCGAGATGAGGAAGGCCTTGCTGCGGAGCTTCGAGCCGATCTCGCGCTCGGCCACGAGCCACGTGCTCTGGGCGAAGGACGGGGCCTGGTTGCCGGTGCTCACTGGATGACCTCCTTGAAGATCTGGGCGAGGGTGGGATGCTGTGGGGCGAAGCTCGCGACATCACCCTGCGCGACCGCTCGGCGCAGCACCCGCTGAGCCGTCTCGTCGCCATCGACGTCGAAGACGGCGTAGCCGCCGTCGAACTCGAGCACCTCGACGCCTGCCTCGCCACGCAGCCAGCCGGCGTCGCCGGACGACACGAGCTCGAAGCGCCGGGTGGAGTGCTCGGCCCGCAGAGCGTCGCGCGAGCCGACGGCGCGGATCGTGCCGCCGGCGATGATGACGAGGTCGTCGCACAGCCTCTCTACGACGTCGAGCTGGTGCGACGAGAAGAGCACCGCCGATCCGGCCTTGGCGCGGTCCTGCAGAACCCCCGCCACGACGTCGACCGCGAGCGGATCCAGGCCCGAGAACGGCTCGTCGAGGATCAGCACCTCCGGGTCATGGACGAGCGCGGCCGCGATCTGAGCGCGCTGCTGGTTGCCGAGCGAGAGGGTCTCGACGTTGTCGCCGAGGCGCTCGCCGAGTCCGAGGCGCTCGAGCAGTTCGGTGGCGCGTGCCGAGGCATCCGTCTTCGAGAAGCCGTGCAGACGTGCGAGGTAGATGATGTGCTCCAGCACCTTCATCTTCGGATAGAGCCCGCGCTCTTCGGGCATGTAGCCGAACCGGCGACGATCGGATGCCGTCACTTCGGTGCCGTCGAGCGTGACGCGACCGGCGTCCTTTGCCAGCACGCCGAGCACGATGCGCATGGTGGTCGTCTTCCCGGCTCCGTTGCCTCCCACGAAGCCCGTGAGGCGTCCCGGCCGGACGTCGAACGCCACATCGTCGAGCACCCGCCGTCCGCTGTAGCTCTTGGTGATGCCCTCGAGGGTCAGCATCTTTCACTCCCGTTCAGACGGCTCGGTGCCGTCGAGACCACGCTACGAACCCGATGCCCGCGCGACATCCCCCGCACGACGGGTTCTACGCCCGCCGTGCGGGGGAGGCGACGTAACGCAGAGGAATATCTATTCAGAGGAATAGATATTGAACGCCATTGCTTGCACGTGAATGGAACGTCCACGGTGGTCCCCGCCGGGGACGCCTTTCTTTTCATCGAAGGAGCAATCTCATGACCGACCGGACACTCGGCTACATCGTCGGAAGCATCTCTTCGACGTCGATCAACCGCCGCCTCGCCAAGGCCCTCGAGCGACTCGCGCCCGCGGGCACGACGCTCGTCGAGATCCCGATCAAGGACCTCCCCTTCTACTCAGCCGACTTCGACGCCGACTTCCCGCAGGTCGCCCGCGACTACAAGCAGGCCATCGAAGACGTCGACGGCGTCATCATCGTCACTCCCGAGTACAGCCGTTCGATTCCCGGCGTGCTGAAGAACGCGCTCGACTGGGCTGCGCGTCCGTGGGGTCAGGGCTCGTTCGACGGCAAGCCGACCGCCGTGATCGGCACCTCCGCCGGCGGCATCGCGACGGCCGCTGCCCAGCAGCACCTCAAGGCGGTGCTGAGCCACTACAACGCGCCCACGCTCGGTCAGCCCGAGGGCTACGTGCAGTCCACCCCCGGCCTGTTCAGCGACTCGGGCGAAGTCACCAACGACCAGACGGCCGAGTTCCTCGTCGGCTACCTCGAGGCCTTCGGCGCGCTCGTCGACCGCTTCGCACCGGTTCCCGTCGCCGCGTGAGCAGTTTCGCCTGATCGGATGCCTCGGCCCACCGCCTCCCGAAAGGCGCGGGCCGGGGCATCCGCCGTCTCAGACCAGCCCGTGCCGGTGCGCGTAGACGACCGCCGCTACACGGTCTCTCGCCCCGAGCTTCTGGAGCACGTTCGAGACGTGCGTCTTGACCGTCGCCTCACCGATGTACAGCTGGCCGGCGATCTCTGCGTTGCTCATGGCCTGCGCGACGAGTCGCAGCACCTCGCTCTCGCGCTCGGTCAGATCGGAAGCGAGCCCCACCGCCGCGCCGCCCCGCTCGACCGCGACGGGGCCGGTCCAGGTTCCGGCCGCCGTGAACCGCTCGATGACACGCCGCGTCACCTCAGGAGCCAAGAGCGCGTCTCCGGCGGCGGCGACCCGCACGGCCGTCACGAGCTCCTCGGGGCCGGCATTCTTGAGGAGGAATCCGCTGGCACCGGCCGCGAGCGCCTGGAACAGATAGTCGTCGCGGTCGAAGGTCGTCACGATGACGACCGCGGCGTCGATGTGCGGGTTTGCGGCGATGAGACGCGTCGCCTCCAGGCCATCGATGCCGGGCATCTGGACGTCCATGCAGATCACATCGGGCCGGAGAGCGGATGCCGCTTCCACCGCGGTGGCACCGTCGGCCGCTTCGCCCACGATGACGATGTCGTCCTGCGACTCGAGGATCATCCGGAAGCCGGCCCGCATGACCGCATGATCGTCGACCAGGAGCACGCGGATCGCCGCCCCGCTCACGCGGCGGCGCTCACTCTGAGCGGAACCCGCGTCCGGACGAGAAAGCCTCCCCGCGCCCTCGGGCCGATCTCGATCGTCCCGCCCGACGCGGCGGCGCGTTCGCGCATCCCCACGATCCCGAGCCCAGGCCGCACAACGGCGGCGGCGGAGGCGCGACCAGTGTCGGAGATCTCGAGCTCGACGAGGTCCGCGTCGTATCTCAGCCGGACGTCGGCTCTGGCCTGCGGTCCGCCGTGTCGGCGTGCGTTCGTCAGGGCCTCCTGCGCGATGCGGAAGAGGTTGACCTGGACGACGACGGGCAGCTCGACCGGATCGCCGACGGCCGTGAAAGTCGTCGGGAGCCCGTTCTCCTGAGCGTGCGAGACGAGGTCGGCGAGGCCGTCCAGCCGCACGGTCGACTCGTTCACGGTGTCGTCACCGGGTCCGCGGAGCGTCTCGAGGAGATGGCGGAGGTCCGTGAGCGCAGACCGGGCCGAGACCTCGACGCTCAGAAGCGACTCTCGGGCGGCGGCGGGATCACGATCGAGCACGGCGCGCGCCGCTCCTGCCTGGACGCCCATCGCCGAGACGTGGTGGGCGACGACATCGTGCAGCTCTCGGGCGATGCGGACGCGGTCGAGCGCCACAGCCTGCGCCGCGGTCACTTCGCGCTCGCGCTCGAGTTCGGCCGTGCGCTGCTCGAGCGCGGCACGCTCGAGCGCTGCCGCATGAGCCCGGTCTCCCATGTAGTACGCGCCGCCGAAGAACGCGGCGTTGACGAGCAGCTGCATGAGCATGAACGCGACGAACGGCGAGAAGAGGCCCGCCCGCGAGAGGCCCTCCTCGGTGGGACTCGTCGCCGACTGGAACATGGTCACGAGCAGCCAGGCGAACATGCCGCAGATGATGACGATGCGGACGACCGCGGCTCGCCGGCGGTCGTCCACCCACGCACCCACCGTGTACATCGCGATGAAGACCGCGATGTTCCCGACATAGACCTCGGGAATCCGCTGCGAGACTCCGACGAAGAACGCGGCGGCCACCACGACGGCCACGATCTCGGGGAAGCGACGGCGCAGAGCCAGCGGCGCAGTCAAGGCGAAGGCGTAGAGAAGCGACCATTCGATCCCGGGATTCTCGGTGCCGTAGAAGCCGGCGACAGCGCCGAGTGCCGAGCTCAGAACGGCGCCGAGGAGCAGAGCGGCAGCGAGCCAGACGTCGGCTCGTTGCTCGGCCGCGGTGACCGGCCGCCGAGTGCGTGGTGCGGGAGCAGACATCTTTCCACCGTACGGCGGAGAGAGTGCGGCGGCATCCCCCGTAGGGCGGAATCACGGGCCCCTCGACAAGCTCGGGGACCGAACGGGCTCGGGGACCGAGCGGGCGACCCCCCGACAAGCTCGGGGACCGGACGGTCGCTGAGCCTGTCGAAGCGTCGACCCCTCGACAAGCTCGGGGACCGAACGGGCGCGGGGATCGAACTCAGGCGACGCCTCGAGCGACATCGATCGGCGGCTCGATAGTCTGCGCGGATGAGCACCGCCGGCAGCCGCCCTCTTCCCGTCTTCGCCTGGTTCCTGATCGGCGCCGCCGGCGCCGTCGTGGGGCTGCTTCCGTGGCTCGTGACAGGGGCAAGACTTCCGTTGCAGAACCTCGCGGCGGACCAGTCGACCACCGCGACGCCCTTCGCGCTGCTGCCGTTCAGCCAGTACTTCCTCACCACGATCGTGGCGCTCCTGGTCGTGGGCGGGGCTGCCGCCGGGGTCACTGCCCGCGCTCTGTCTCACCGTCGCCCCCGCTTCGGCACGACGCTGCTGGTCTGCGGGGTGCTTGCGGTGCAGGTGATCGCGGCCGTGCAGGCGACCGTGGCGACCGTGGGTTCGTTGGAAGAGTCGACTCGCACACTTGTGTATGCCGGGGCGGTCGTCGCCGTCATCGTCGTGTCGATCGCGATGAGCGTGCTCGTGCTGCTGCTGATCGCGCGCGCGCCTGTTCCCGGCGCCACCATCGCGCTGTCGCTAGCCGCGGTCGTGTCTGCGAGCTGGATCGGCGCCGCGCTTCACGACGTCATGCTGTTCGGCCCGAACTCGCTCGTGCAGGTGATCTCTACCGGTCTGCACTGGATGCCCGCCATGCTCGTCGGGTGCGCGATCGCGTGGTGCGGCTTTCGCACGGCGGGGCGCATCGCGGCCGTGATCGTGAGCCTGGCTGCATTGTGGATCGGACCGGCGTTCTTCACCGCGGTGTCGGCGGCGGCGGGGACGCGTGTGCTCGCGCCCTACCCGACCGAGATGGCCGAATACGGCATCCAGGTGTTCGTGATGGCGCTCACGATGCCGGAACTCGCGGCGCCGCCCGTCGTCGTGGCGCTGGTCGTCGGCGTCGCGGGTTCGCTGCTTCTCAACCGCCTCCGACGAAGGAGCCGGGATGCCTCGGCCGGCGTCGAAGCCGACGACGCGGTTCGCCGCGACACCGCTCGCTCCCGATAGCGGCAGCGGCCCCCAGCTCTGCGATCGCCTGGGCCTGCGAAAGGGGCTGGTTCGTGCGACGATCCCTGCATGAGCGCAGTCAGGGTCCGCACGATGACACCGGCCGAGTACGTCGAGTGGCAGGCGACGCTCGCCGAGGAGTACGCCGCAGAGCAGGTCGCGGCCGGCCGATGGGGCGCTGAGGGCGCGGTGCAGCGGGCGATCGACGAGAACACGGAAACACTGCCTGAGGGCCGTGACACACCTCGAATGCTGTTCCTCCGGGGCATAGCCGAAGACGGGCGACCCATCGGGCATGCCTGGGTCTGTCTGGACCATCCGCGTGGCGCACCGGATGTGGCCTTTCTGTACGACATCGAGGTCGCGGCGGATCGCCGAGGATCCGGTCTCGGCCGGGCGCTGCTCGAAGCGGTTGAGGCCGAGGTGCGAGCCGCCGGTGTCGGCGCGCTGGAGCTCAATGTCTTCGGACAGAACGCGACCGCGAGGCGACTGTACGAGTCGAGCGGCTACACCGTGATCACCCAGCAGATGCGGAAGTCGCTCTAGCGTCCGACGCCTGAGCGCCGCTGGTTCCGGGCGCCGTCACGCCGGATGCCGGCTGTGATCCTCGAGGTCCGGCTTCGCCCGCAGAACGTCGGCTATCTCTTCCTCCGGGCGCGGCGCGATGGTCTCGTCGGCCTCGAGTTCGGGGATGGTCGGCTCGTCCGGACGCGGAACGTGGTCGTGGGCGGAGCTCTCGTTGTTGTGAGACACGGCGACCCCTTCGGTCGGCAACACCCACAGCGTATGCCGATCTCGCCCCATCGGAGCGAGAACCGTCCCGTCCAGAGGCGGTCGTCCGGAAGGATTTCAGCGCACGCTCGTCGGTGCGGCCGAGCGCAATCCCGTCAGCCGCACAGAGGGTGTGCAGCGCCTGTCACCAGGCGCTGGGGCTCAATCGTCGAGAACGAACGTGACTTCCAGCACGACGTCGAAGCTGGTTATCGTTCCGTCGTTGCACTGCACGCTCTGCTCTTTGACCCACGCGCCACGGACGTTCCGCAGCGTCGCATGCGCTCGCTCCACTCCCTCTCGGACCGCGTGGTCGAAGCCCTCGGGCGAGCGGGAACTGATGGTGGTGATCCGGGCGACCGTACTCATAGCAACCTCCTTGTAGGTGACCAGAGTCTTCTGCCGCCCCGTGCCCCACAAGGGGTTGCCCGGTGGCCCCTCGAGGGGTACGAGCGTCGCGAATCGGCAGACGCACCTGCCACGGGCCGAGTTATGCGGAGTCGCTGCCGGGTTCGGATGGCGTGCACGAGCCGCGCCGTCTGCTGCAGGTCTCGTCTCGTCTTCGTGGCGACTCGAGAGACAGACGGATGCCTCGGCGCGGGGGTCCGCGCCGAGGCATCCGTCGTCGTCATCAGCCCTTCGCGTCGAAGTCGTACGTCCAGGTGAAGGTCGCGCCCTCGGCGACCACGAAGCCGGGGTTCGGCACGGCGGTGACCGTCACCTCTGCATCGCCCTCGATCGCGACGACGCGCTCCTGGGTCCGCACACCGTCGACGTAGTAGTCGAACTCGGCGTCGGGCACCAGGATCACCCGGCCCGCCGCCGCTCCGCGAGGATCCACGAACTTCGGAGCGGTGGGCGTTGCAGCCGCGTTCGCCACCGGTACAGCGGCGAAGTCCATATCGCTCGCGAAGTAGAAGCTCGTGTACGACGGCTGGTTGTAGGTGGTGTTCTGGCGCGCGACCTCGGCACGGTACTGGACGTCATGCATGAGCGTCGGCAGCTTATGCGTCGTGACCTCGGTGCTGGTGTAGATGCGCAGCGCCGAGGAGTCGACCGTGCGAACGAGCATTTCCTCGCGCCAGTCCCCGAGCACATCAGCGACGAGCGACGGGTTGCCCTTGGTGCCGTTGTCGGTGCGCGTCCCGTCGGCCGTCAGCACGGTGCCACGGGTCCAGTCCTTGATGGTCGGCGTGACATCGAGCGCGCCGTCGACGATCTGCGTCGTGAGGTCGGCGGCCCACCGGATGGACTGGTTCGTGCCCGGGGTGCCCGACTCGAGCGACGCGCCGGTCGCGCTCAGCAGGCCCGATCCATCGGTGCCGCCGGGCATACTCGCCCACACCTCGATGCCGGGGACGTCAGCGCGCACGTCTCCGATCATGCTGCGACCCGTGTCTCGGCCGGAGTACGAGCCGAAGATCGTCTCGCCGGTCGCGGCATCCCGCATAGCGGATCCGTACGGAGCGAACGTCGCGCCCTCGTGCGCCGTCCAGATCTCCAGCCCCGGACGGGCCGGATCGATGTCGGTGACGTGCATCGCGTCGCCGTGACCGAGACGGACCGTCTGGCCGGGTGCGCCGCTGCCCTCCGGCAGGACGTCGCGCGAGCTGTAGAGCAGTCCGCCGTCGTCGTCGATGGTCGCGGCGCCGTAGACGATCTCCTGCTTGCCGTCGCCGTCTACGTCGGCAGCGCTCAGCGAGTGGAAGCCCTGGGTTGTGAGCGTGCCGTACACCGGGTCGGTGCCATCGCGGCCGTGGGGGCCGTCATTGAAGGGGTTCGTCATCGGCACGTGACCGCTGTCGACGTACCAGCGCTCGGCGAGGTGCTCGCCGTCCCAGTCATAGGCGACGAGCGTGGTGCGCGTGTAGTACCCGCGGGCGAAGATCGCCGACGGATGCTCGCCGTCGAGGTAGGCGACCCCGGCGAGGAAGCGGTCGACGCGGTTGCCGGGCTCGATGCGCGCCATCGCGTAGTCGCCCCACAGCAGGCCGTCATCATCACGCCCGGGCTTGTACCGGATCGTCTCGAGCTCGTCGCCGGTCGCCGAGTCGAAGACAGTGAGGTACTCCGGACCGTCGACGATGAACCCATCGAAGGTCGTGAGGTCGTTGCGCGCGCTGCGGGCCGGCGCGTACGTCGAGATGAAATAGTCCGTGAGCTCGGTGGCCGCAGCCGTCGACAGCGGATACTCGTGCGTCACTGGGATGCCCCACGCCTGCTCGAGCGTCGCCGGCCAGTGGCCCGCGACCACCTCGGGGTGCTCGGTCCAGCCTTGGAGCACCTCGATGAGGTGCGTACGGTACTCGGCGGCGGTCATGCGGTAGTCGTCGGTGGGCTTGTACCCGGCGGCAAGGTCCTCCGCGAGCATCGTGATGTCGGTCGAGGAGGAGACG
>Ga0190271_10001314_pt1 | contig 14012 bp, 14 predicted proteins | sample Popmic356T_FD_133747 | JGI IMG/M metagenome (GOLD analysis project Ga0190271, IMG submission 133747) | Populus adjacent soil microbial communities from riparian zone of Weber River, Utah, USA - 356 T | ecosystem: Environmental > Terrestrial > Soil > Riparian zone | place: USA: Utah | collected...
CGAGAGATGGGTGTTCCCGCCTACGGGTATGCGCCAGGCCCCGCCTTCGACCCCGACCTGCGCATCAGCGAAGGCTCTGTGATCGATATCGGCGAGAGCCGGCTCGAGGTGATCCACACTCCGGGTCACGCCGACGACCACCTGTGTTTCCGATTGGCCGATGTTCTCTTCACCGGCGATCACATAATGGGCGGATCCTCGGTGATGGTGGAAGACATGGGCAGCTATCTGGCCTCGCTGGACAAACTCCGTGGGACGGGTCTGAGCAGGCTCAATCCCGGTCACGGCGATGAGATGGACCGTCCCGACGGCGTGATCGATTGGTATCTGGCCCATCGGCGCCAGCGGCATGAGGAGATATTGGAGGCGGTCCGTGCCGGTGCGGGCTCTACCGATGAGATCGTCGAGATCGTTTATCAGGACGTCGATCGTGCGCTGTACCCGCTCGCCGCCCGTTCGGTCGAGGCCCACCTCGTGTTGCTGTTTGAGGAAGGGCGGATAGCCTCTTCGGGGCCTGTACCCGTCCCACTGCCCATCAAACCCACGTGACACACTACGCCAGGACCCTGCTCGCCCTGCTCGTCATGGCTGTGGCCCTCCCCGCCACTGCCCAAGTAACCGACGAGGACATCGACCGCGCCCGCAGCGAGGTCAACGAGATCATGGCCGAGGCGCAGTCGCTTGGCGACGAGGTCCAAGAGGCGTGGTCCCGTCAGTTCGCCCTGGATCGGGAGATCACCGATCTCAATGCTTCGATCGAATTGGCGAGGGTCAAGATCGGCGACACGGAGCAAGAGCTGGAAGAGGTGGCGGTCGAGATGTACATGGGTTCGTCCACCGCCACCTCCATGCAGGTGCTGTTCTCGGCAAGTGACGAGAGCTATGGGGCCGGCGTCGAGTATCTCAGGAATGTGACCGGCAACGACGCCGACGTCATCAACCAGCTGCGCTCCTTCCGGGGCGAGCTCGATCGTCAGACTGTGCGCCTCGAAGAGGCCTCGGCCGAGCAGGAGGTCCTGACTGCCGATTTGGAGTCAAAGGCCGGCGACCTGCAGGGTCAATTGGTGGAGGCGCAGGGGGTCTACGACGGCCTGGTCGCTCAGCAGGCCGCCGAGGAAGCGGCTCGTCGCGCTGCGGAGGAAGAGGCACGTCGCAGGGCAGCGGAGGAGGCGGCGCGCAACGCCACGACCACCACGGTGCCCGGTTCGACTGAGCCCACTGACGGCGATTCCGAGGCGCCAACCGAGACCACCACGCCCCCTGAGGAGGCACCCGACACAACCGTCCCTTCCGAACCGCCGCCGCCTCCGTCCTCAAGCGGGGGAGCATGTCCTGTGGCGGGAGCCGTCTCGTTCTCCGACTCCTGGGGCGACGCCCGATCAGGGGGCCGCGCCCATCAGGGCGTGGACATGATGGCCGCCAGGAACACACCGATCGTCGCCATATATTCGGGGACGATCCAGCGGCTGACCGACGGCAGCCTCAGCGGTCTCGCCATCTGGTTCCGCTCCGACGGTGGGGATACGTTCTTCTACGCCCACCTCGAGAGCTTTGCGGACGTGAGTGACGGACAGAGCGTGTCAGAGGGTGAGGTGATCGGTTACAACGGGACCTCGGGCAACGCGCCCGAATTCCTCCCCCATCTCCATTTCGAATATCACCCTGGTGGAGGTTCAGCGGTCAACCCGTATCCGCTGGTTCGAGACCTTTGCTGATCTCCCCTTTAATGCCGAAAGAGGACCCTTTCGGGTCCTCTTTCGATCAGCCTCCCTGCTGCCCCTAGCCCCCACGCACCGAGGCACGTTCTGGTCGTCATCTTCCGTCACGGAGAGTGGCCATGAAAGGACAGTTCGCATTCCCACTCGTTGTGACTAGTCACCTGGAGACAGATGCGACCCTGGTCGTCGCGGCGGATCCTTTCTCGTTACCCTCTCACCCACCTGATAGGGAGTAGACAGATGACGACCGAGCCGCCGATCCCACCGGATTCCGGAGCGCCGATCGAGCCCGTGCCACCTCCACAACCGAGCGAGCCGGCGGTCCCACCCACTCCTCCGCCCCCACCCCCCCCGCCGGTGCCAGGCGGTGCGGCCGCGTTCCAGGTTGGGGAAGCCTTCAACTATGGATGGAAGAAGTTCCAGGAATACCTGGGACCGATCCTGATCGCAATGCTGCTCTTCCTCGTTGTCGGCGGGGCTGTGAACTTCATCGCCACTCTTCTTGGCGGAGGATTCGGCGAGCTCACCGATACGGACGACATCGGAATCGGGATGTTCTTCGGGGTTGGTTACCTGTTCTTCTCGCTTCTGAGCGCACTGGTGAGCCTTCTCATTCAGGCTGCGGTAGTCCGTGGTGCCCTGAAGATCACCGAAGGGCAAAGAATCGAGTTGAGCACATTCCTATCGACCGAGCATCTTGGCCAGATAGTGCTGGCGTCGATCATGCTCGCCGTCGGCACCGCGATCGGCCTGATCCTCTGCATCGTCCCCGGGTTGATCCTTATCTTCTTCTCTCAGTTCACTTTTCAATTCATCCTCGACAAGGGGCTCCCCGCATTCGACGCGATCAAGGCGAGCTTTGCCCTGGTGAACAAGAATCTCGGCTCTGTTGTCGGGCTCTTCTTCGCCTCGATCCTGGCCTTCATCGTCGGCGCAATCCTTTGCGGAATCGGCCTCATCGTCGCCATCCCGGTGACGATCATCGCAACGGCGTACGCCTACAAGCTGATGACGGGCCAGCCGGTTACTCCCTAACGCATCGCAGCGGTCAGGCCGGCAGCTCCTCCAACTCGGTGAGGATCTTGGCGATGCGGCCGGTGCAGGTCTCGAGATCGGCCGGCGGCACCAGTTCGACGAGTCGAGCGGCGGCGTCGCGCATGGCGATGCCTGCGGGTGAGCCGGCTCCGGTCGTCACTACCGGAGTTCCGTGATCGCCCCCGGGGACGACCTCGGGATCGAGTGGAATCGATGCGATTAGGGGCACACCCAGGTCGTCGGCCAGCTCGCGCCCGCCTCCCTCGCCAAACACATCGTGGATCCGGCCACAGGCGCAGGCGAGACCGGCCATGTTCTCGATTACGCCGACCACCGGCATGTGGGAGCGCCGCGCCATGTCGGCGACACGGACAGCCACCTTCTGTGCGGCCCGTTGCGGTGTGGTGACCACCACCATCTCGGCTTGGGGAAGCAAGCGGGTCAGCGCCATCTGGATGTCGCCGGTGCCGGGTGGGAGGTCGATGATCAGATAGTCGAGGTCGCCCCATTCCACCTGCTTGAGGAACTGCTCCAAAGCCTTTGACAACATGAGCCCGCGCCACATGAGCGCCGTTTCTTCGGTCTCGATGATGAGTCCTGTCGAAACCAGCTTCACGCCCTGAGCCTCGACCGGCACGATCAGCTTGCTGACCGCGTTCGCCTCGAGGCGATCCTCGACACCGAGCATCCGCGGTGTGGAGAAGCCCCAGATGTCAGCGTCGAGAAGGCCAACACGGAACCCGGCCTGGGACATGGCCACTGCGACGTTCACAGCGACTGATGATTTTCCGACGCCGCCTTTGCCCGATCCGATGGCGATGACTCTGGTCGTAGGGGAGACCTGCGTCGGCTCGGCACTCGCACGTGCTCTTGCCCTGGCCACCGACATGAGGCCGGCCCGCTGCTTCTTGGTCATCGCGGTGGTTCGCACATCGACGTGGTCCACGCCCGGCATCGTCTGGACTCGGCGTTTGGTGTCGTTCTCGATCTGGTTCCGCAGCGGGCACTCCGCAACCGTCAGGGCGATGCCGACTACCACCGACGTGCCTGTGATGTCGACATCGGTGACCATCCCCAACTCGACGATGTTGCCGCCCAGCTCCGGGTCGCGGACACCTTCGAGCGTCTTGATGACGTCGTTGCGGGTGACCATTGCACTTTCAATGGTAATTTCCACTACCGATATAGGGGGAATGGTCCAAGGGCGGGAGGCGGTTAATATGAATGACACAGGCCACCAGGTTCAGGACCAAAGTTAAAAGCGATGACACAGATCCTCAGCATCAAGTCGAACAAGCCCGAGAAGACGGTCGAGGTGACCGACTTCGCCGTGACGAAGATCGGCGAATTGATCGCCGCGGAAGGGGAGCCCGGCCTCGCCCTACGCATGGCGGTCCGCCCCGGCGGCTGCAGCGGGTTCTCCTACGAGATGTTCTTCGACAGCCAGATCGACGACAGCGACATCGTCGAGGAGTTCGGCGACGTCAGAGTGGTCGTCGATCCACAGAGCGCCGAGATGGTCAAGGGCTCGACCCTCGACTACAAGGACGGTCTGATGGGAGCGGGGTTCTCCATCAACAACCCCAACGTCAGTCGCACCTGCGGCTGCGGCAACAGCTTCTCCTGACGCCGCTTGAGGGTTGGGTCGCCCCCAGGGGTACCCTCAGCCTGGTATCGACCAGGAGCCCCCGTTTGCCCAAGAAAGTCCTTTCGACCCCGTCTGCGCCCAAGGCGATGGGCCCGTATTCCTTCGCCGCAGAGGCCGGTGGTTTGGTGTACCTGAGCGGGCAGGTCGCCCTGGATCCAGCCACGGGCGAGCGCCGTCCGGACGACGTCGAAGTGCAGGCCCGGCAGGTCATGGACAACATCGGCTTGATTCTCGGCGACGTAGGGCTGACCTACCAGGACATCGTGAAGACAACGATCTTCATGGCTGACATGGCCGACTACCCCAAGGTGAACGACGTGTACGGCTCATACTTCGGGACCGAGCCTCCGGCGCGCTCCGCCATTCAGGCGGGTGCCCTCCCGGGAGGCTTCCTTGTGGAGATAGAGGTGGTGGCAGCGAGATGAACAAGCAAGAGATCTTCGGGGTCCTCGGCCTCGGGGACCACAACAGTGGTGTATTCGCCGGCGAGTGGCTCGAGCCCACCGGCGACCAGATCGAAGTGGTCAACCCGACAACTGGCGAGACGCTGGCGACCGTTGGCATGGCCTCGGAAGCGGATTACGACCGGGTGGTCGCCCAGTCGGCCGAGACGTTCGACCGGTGGCGCCTTCTGCCCGCCCCCCAGCGCGGACAGTACGTCCGACGTCTGGGCGACGCCCTGCGCGAGAACATCGAGCCGCTCGGCGCCCTGGTCACACTCGAGATGGGAAAGATCTTTCCCGAGGGGGTCGGCGAGGTGCAGGAGATGGTCGACATCTGTGACTTCGCCGTGGGACTCTCCCGGCAGCTCTATGGGAACACGATGGCTTCGGAGCGGCCTAATCACCGAATGTACGAGCATTGGCATCCACTCGGCCCGGTCGGAGTGATCTCGGCCTTCAACTTCCCGGTCGCCGTCTGGTCGTGGAATTCCGCCCTCGCCGCCGTCTGCGGCGACACGGTGGTTTGGAAGCCATCGGAGCGGACCCCACTCACTGCGATCGCCGTCACCCGCATCGCTCACGAAGTGATGGAGGGCAGTGGTTTCGAGGGTGTGTTCAACCTTGTCGTCGGTGACGGGGCCACGGTCGGAAACCGGATGAATCAGGACACCAGATTGCCCCTCATCTCAGCGACCGGGTCCTGCAACATGGGACGCATCGTCGGTCCGGCTGTCGCCCAGCGCATGGGCCGGACGATCCTCGAGCTCGGTGGCAACAACGCGGTGATCGTGATGGATGACGCCGACATCGATCTCGCTGTCCGGGCCACCTTGTTCTCGGCCGTTGGCACTGCCGGCCAGAGATGCACCAGCCTGCGCCGGCTCCTCGTCCACCGTGCTGTAGCCGACAAGCTGGTGAGCCGACTCACCGAGGCCTACAAACAGGTGAGCATCGGTGACCCGCTGGAGAGCGGAACCCTCATGGGCCCACTGGTCGGGGAGCGCGCGGTCGTGCAGATGATGGACGCCCTCGATATCGCACGTGAGCAGGGGGCCAGGATCGTTACCGGCGGCAACCGCCTCGACAGGCCCGGGTTCTTCGTCGAGCCCACCATCGCGGTGGTCCCCAAGGAGGCGTCGATCACCCAACAGGAGACCTTCGCCCCGATCCTGTGGGTCATCGAGTTCGACACCCTCGAGGAGGCGATCGAGATTCAGAACGGGGTGACCCAGGGTCTCTCGTCGGCCATCTTCACCGAATCGATCAAGAATGCCGAGCGATTCCTCAGCGACGGCGGCTCCGACTGCGGAATCGCCAACGTCAACATCGGGACCTCGGGTGCGGAGATCGGTGGCGCATTCGGCGGGGAGAAGGAGACCGGTGGGGGCAGGGAGGCTGGGTCCGACGCCTGGAAGGCGTACATGCGCCGGCAGACCACCACGATCAACTGGGGTGACGACCTGCCTCTGGCCCAGGACATCGAGTTCGGCTAGTGGGCCACTAGCAGTGGATTCCGCCGAATGGGACGAGCGGTATCGCGCCCACGACCATCTGTGGTCGGTCACTCCCAATCTCTTCGTAGCGGATCGCTTGGGCGGCATGGCACCGGGCCGGGGCCTCGATCTCGCGGCGGGCGAAGGGCGCAATGCAATCTGGCTCGCGTCACTCGGTTGGGAGATGACCGCGGTCGACTTCTCCGAGGTGGCAATCAGCAAGGGCAAGGCGCAGTCTGACGCAGTCGACTTCGTGATCGCCGACGTTCGGACATGGGAAACCGAGCAGAGCTTCGATCTCGTGCTCATCGCCTATCTGCACCTGGTCCCGGGCGATTACCAGGCAATCGTGCGGCGGGCGAGAGATTGGCTCGCCCCCGGGGGCGAGCTGTTTCTGATCGGACACGATGTTTCCAACCCGACCGATGGCTGGGGCGGGCCCCAGTACCCGGAGCTCTTGTGGGATGTGCCCGAGGTGCTCGGCTGGCTGGATGGTCTCGTCATCGTCGAGGCCGAGGTGGTGAATCGCCCCGTCGACACGGACGAGGGCCGCAAATACGCCCGTGACAACCTGGTGAGGGCGAGAAGGCCCTAGACCCGGTCGAGGGCGGATTCCAGGTCCGCTATCAAGTCCTCGACGTCTTCCAGCCCGACCGAGAGCCGGACTAGCCCGTCGGTGATGCCCGCGGCCACCCTCTCCTCAGCCGGCACGGCGGCGTGGGTCATCGTGACCGGGTGCGTGATCAGCGATTCCACCGCACCCAGATTCTCGGCGAGACTCCACAGCTCGACCGCGTCCATGAGCTTCTTGCCCGTCTCCGCACCGCCGTGCACTTCGAAGCACACCAGGGCGCCGAACCCGCTGGCCTGACGCGATGAGAGCTCGTACTGCGGGTGGGACGTCAACCCCGGGTAATTGACGTAGTCGACCTTGGGGTGAGCACGGAGCCACTCGGCGATGGCCAGGGCATTTGCCGATTGCCGGTCCATTCGCTCGCTCAATGTCTTGACACCCTGCAAGGTGAGCCAGGCCACCATCGGCGACATCACCAGCCCGGCGGAGATGCGGGCAAAGGAGATCTTCTCCTGGAGCTCCTCGTCGTCGACGACCACCGCGCCGCCGAGCGTCGCGTTGTGACCATCGAGGAATTTGGTTGTCGAGTGAATGACGATGTTGGCGCCGAGCTCGAACGGCTTCTGGAAATAGGGGGTGAGGAACGTGTTGTCGGTGACATGAAACGCGCCGGCCGATCGGGTGATCTCCGAGATGGCCGCCAGATCGGTCACCTTTAGCGTCGGATTGGCCGGGCTCTCGGTGAAGACAATGCGCGTTTCGGGTCGCATAACCGCTTCAACTCTGCCTGCATTCGAGGCGTCGGCGAAGGTGACGTCGACTCCGAACTTGGTGAGGAATTGATCGGCGAATCGATAGGTGCCCCCGTACACCACGTCGGCAATGATCACGTGGTCCCCCGCCCGAAGGAGGCCGAGGAAGACGGCGACGGTAGCCGCCATTCCGGAGGCATAGGCCGTGGTGTCGTGACCTTCTTCAAGAGCGGTCAGCTTCTCCTCGAGGGCTCGCACCGTCGGGTTCCCGCCCCTGCTGTAGGAGTACCCCTTGCCCATGTACTCATCCACCGAGTCCTGGACGAACGTCGTCGACTGGTGGATGGGGGTCAGGATCGCCCCGGTGGTCGGGTCGGGCGTCACCCCGGCATGTACCTGCTTGGTCCGGAAACCCATGGGTCAATTGTGGTCGGTCGACGCCGGCGGGGGCGAACCTGAGAGAGTTCGTTCAAGGATCCGTTACGCAGAACCTCAGGTTCGCCGTAAGACCCGAATTACCCGAAGCGGTACCCCACCGAGCGGACAGTCGTGATCCAGGAGGCGCGCTCCTCGCCGAGCTTGGAGCGGAGGCGACGGATATGGACATCGACGGTGCGGGCGCCGCCGTAGTAGTCGTAACCCCAGACCTTGGAGAGGAGCTGTTCCCGGGACCAGACACGGATCTGGTTCTCGACCAGGAATCGAAGGAGTTCGTACTCCATGAAGGTGAGATCGATCGGCTTGGAGGCCAGCGTGGCCTGGTAATTGAGGGTATTCAACTCGAGGTCCTTGAAGACCACCAGATCGTCAGTCTGCTCTTCCCTGTTGAGCCGCTGGACGCGCAGCCTGAGCTCGAGGGGGTCGACCGGGGTCGTGATGAAGTCGGAGATGCCGCTCGTGGCATCGACGAGGGCGAGTTGGTCGAGGGAGATGGCGAGGATGATGGGGAGCCCGATCTCCTCCACGATCCGGGTTACCTCCCGCAGGCGCCGGATCGGTTGGTCGCCGAGCTCGACCAAGAGGATGTCGGCGTCATTGATCACACGTTCCTCGGGCACCAGCTCGGGAGCCGCAATATGGGTCGCCCCGGCCAGGAGCAACCCGTCGAGGATGCTCTCCGAGCAATCGGGTGGGTGGATGGCGACGTTCACGAGGCGGGGTTCACAGGACCGGCAGATAGCTCTCTAGCTCGAAGCGCGAGACGTGGTGCTGATAGCGGTCCCACTCCTTGCGCTTGTTCCGGAGGAACCAGTCGAAGACATGCTCTCCGAGGGCCTCTGCGATAAGCTCGGACCCCTCCATGAGGTCGAGCGCCTCGGACAAAGTCTCGGGGAGGCGCTTCGCCCCAGCGGCGGCGCGTTCGGCAGGCGTCATGAGATGGATGTTGGCCGAGATCTCGGGTGGCAGCTCGTATCCCTCCCTGATGCCCGCCAACCCTGCAGCGAGGATCACAGAAAGGGTCAGGTAGGGGTTGCAGGCGGCATCGGCGGCCCGGTACTCCACCCGGACACTCGATGGCTTGCCCTTCTTCACCGTCGGAACCCTCACAAGAGCCGACTGGTTGTTGCGGGCCCAGGAGATGTAAATGGGTGCGTCGAAGCCATTGACCAGACGTTTGTATGAATTGACCCACTGGTTGGTGATGGCGGTCATCTCTGCGGCGTGGCGGAGGATGCCTGAGATGAACGCTTGGCCGATCTTGGACAGGCCGCCCGGGGTCCCCGGCTCGTGGAATGCGTTGACATCATCCTCGAACAGCGACAGATGCAGGTGCATGCCCGACCCGTCGTGGTCCTCGAGCGGCTTCGGCATGAACGTGGCGTAGATCCCATGCTTCAGGGCCACTTCCTTGACCGTCAGGCGGGAGGTCATGATGGTGTCGGCCATCGTCAGCGCATCGGTGTAGCGGGCGATGATCTCGTGCTGGCTGGGCGCAACCTCGTGATGGGAATGTTCGATGGGGATGCCCATCTGCTCCAGAGCATTGATCGTGTCTCTCCGGTAGTCCTGGGCGACGTCGAGCGGAGTCATGTCGAAATAGCCCCCGTGATCGAGCACCTCAGGCTCCGGCCCGGAGTCCCTGAAGTAGAAGAACTCGAGCTCCGGCGCCGCGTAGAAGTTGTATCCCATCTCCGAGGCGCGGCCCAGGTTCCGCTTGAGGACGATCCGAGGGTCACCCGAGAAAGGCTCGCCATCGGGTGTGGCGATGTCACAGAACATCCGAGCCACCTGCTGTTCGGTGCGCCAGGGGAGCACCCCAAATGTCGACGGGTCGGGTCTCGCCAACATGTCGGCTTCCTGGATCCGGGCGTACCCGTCGATGGCCGATCCGTCGAAGGTCATTCCCTCCTCGAACGCAACCTCGAGCTCTGCCGGGCTGATCGATACCGACTTGAGGAAGCCTTGAACGTCGGTGAACCAGAGCCTGATGAATCTGATCCCACGCTCCTCGACAGTGCGCATGACATATTCGGCCTGCTTGTTCACGCCATTTCCCGGATCGGTTGAGCACACATTATGAGACCCCATCCCCGGGAAGGGAATCCCCCACCGGGATAGGCCTGCCGATAGTGAGTCGGACGGCGAGAAGCGTGGCGACTGCAGCGAGCGTGACGATCACTCCCAATGCGACCGGCAGGGTCCAAGCGGTGGCAGCGACGCCGATCAGCGCTGGGGCGATCATGAACCCGAGACGGGTGCCCACGGTGAGAGCGGCCAGACCCGACCCTTCTCCAAAGGACCGATGTGATCCGGCCAGCTTGTACAGCACCGGCAATGCGACCGAGATGCCAAGTCCCCAGACGGCGAAGCCGATCAACGACGCCACCACTGTCTGGAGCCCGACCACAAACGAGCAAGCGACCACCGAGACGACGATGCCGGCGTACAGCGTCGGAATCGCTCCGAATCGATCGACGACGTGATCCCCGGCGAGGCGACCGATCAGCATCCCCCCGGTGAAGACGATGACACCCGTCCCCGCCAGGGCCTCTCCAGTCCCGGTGATATCGACGAGAAAGAGGGCGCTCCAGTCGAATGGCGCGCCTTCTATGAACACGGCAAAGCCGCCAGCCAGCATCAGACCGAGGGCGAGACGGCCGGATCGCTCTCCCTCGCGACGACGGGGAGCTGTTTCCGGGATCAGACGTGCGGCGTACAGGGCGGTACCCAGACCGATCACAGAGACGATCAGAAGTTGGGTTCCCAAGTCGATACCCACCAGGACCGCCAGCGCGCTGAAGCCCGAGCCGATCAGTGTGCCCAAGCTCCACAACCCATGCAGCCTTGTCATCACCGACCGGCCCACGGCCTCCTCGACCCGGACCCCCACGGCGTTCATCCCCACGTCGGCTTGGGCGTCGATGAAGCCGATGATCGCAAGAACCAGCGCGAGCACCAGGGCCACTGGCGCGACAGCAATGAGGGGGAGCACGAGGTATACCGCGGCCCCGGAAATCACGGCCGTCCTCCGAGCACCGAAGCGTCCCACGACGAGACCGCTCAGAGATGAGCCGATCAGCGACCCAAGTCCGCCGAGGGCAAGGGTGAGGCCGAGAGTGCTCAGGTCGATCCCGAGACGGTCCCTCAACTCGGGAAGGCGGGGAAGCCAACTTCCGACGACGACTCCGTTGACGAAGAACAGGAGGGCCACGCCGAGGATGGCCCGTTTCGTGCCGTTCAGCTTCGGATCCTCAGCGAATCAGCCGACGCGACGACGTGTGGCCAACCACTTTCGCCTCAACGAGCGACGCTCGTCCTCGGTCGTGCCGCCCCAGATCCCTGCCCTTTGATTCGTCTCCAGGGCGTACTCGAGACAGTCCTCGATCACGGCGCAACCCAGGCAGATCTCGAGAGCTCGGTCGATGGCAGCGGCGTCGGTATCACCGACCGGGAAGAACAGAGTGTGGCGGTAGCCGGAACATGCGGCGCGCTCTCTCCACTCGGCCGCCAGCTCTGTTGTCAGCTGCACTGGGCCTGTGCTCATGGCGCGAGTTTCGCGTTGATCCCCTTGTTTGCCAAGACGACGATTTCTCGTCAGGCATCGTTCCCCGAGTCGGACTCTGGCTTCTTGCCGTCAACGGACTGCTCTGGCGGCTCCGGCGCGACATCGGGTTCGGCCTCCTCAGGACGGATCTGTGCTCCGGCGGCTGCAGCGCCGACGGCAGCGCCCGCTGCTGTCGCGGTGTTGGTCTCGTCCGTCTCCGTGGCGGGGTAAGACTCATCGATCTCGGATGGGACCTCGTCATCTACGACGAGCTGCTCGGGAACGACCTCGGCTTCGCGGGTCCGGTTGAAGGCGAGGACGAGCAGGCCGATCAACGCAAGCAATCCGACTCCGGCTGCAATCTGGGAGGGCAGGGTTGTCAGCGGGTCGGCGGTCAGCTCGACGAATCCGAAGCCATCACAGGCGCCACCATCTCCTTCGATGCCGCCACCGATTTCGAACACTCCGTCGAGCTCGAGACCGGTGAGATCCGACACCTCGGCGATGTAGGCGGATATGTCGGCGACTTCACCCGTGTTCTCAGTGTCCTCGTCGGTGTTCGGCTCGGGCTCGTCATTGGACGCCACGACGAGGGGGAAGCCGCCTATATCCACATAGATCTCCCAGAGATGGCTGGTGATCGGTGCAGGTGATGTGGCTGACCAGGAGAGGCTCCCTTCGGGGTCCACCTGGAACGGATCCTGTCGGCTGGTGTCGGTGACCGTCGTGCTGTCGACGGATGACTCGGCCTGCACCGCACAACCACCGTTGATCTGGCCGTTCTCGTTGACCTCTGCAATCCCTGTTGCCCCCCAGCCGATCAGAGCCACGGCCAGGACGAGGGGCACGACGCTGGCGAAGGCCCCTACCCGCTCTCTCCCCGCGCCGCTCATCAGGATCCCGATCAAGGCGAAGACACCGGCCGACCCGTACAGGAGGAGTCTGTCCAACGGCCACAATCCGGCCTGTTGGAGGAGCACAGCCACAGCGAGCCCGAGGAGAAGTCCCAGGAAGAAGCCGCTCCAGGGTCGGGCTTGCTTTCGCACCCGGACCGTCTCTGCTTGTCCTTGATCGTTACCCATCGTGTCCTCCTGTCCGCAGGAGAATCTACAAGTGTCCTTTTCGTTCAACCCGAATACCCTCTCCCCATGCCCCGCATCCGTGCGACCTCGATCGACGAGCACAAGGCCCTCACTCGCGCCTCCCTGCTGGCATCGGCAAAGACGCTGATCGCCGACGCCGGCACGGCCGAGATCCCGTTGGGAGAGATCGCCCTCGCTTCCGGGGTCGGCCGGACCACCCTGTACGACTACTTCGTCGACAGGGATGACTTGATCGCCACCATGGTCGAGGCGGAGTTGCCCGGGGTGATCGACGATCTCATCACCACGAGCTCCCGATCCGGGACCGCGGGCGGGCGATTGGCCGATCTCGCAGCGCGAACCGTCGAGTTCGTCGCCGGCGACCCCGTGTTCGGTCTGATCCTCCACCGTGAGGTCGGACGCATGGGTTTGGAGGCCCAGCAAAGGATCCGCGCCGCGCACTCGCATCTGGCTGAGGCCATGATCGGTCTCTATTACGAGGGCGTGGCAGCGGGGGAGTTTCGGTCGATGCCTGCCGAGCTCGCCGGACGGCTCATCCAGGATACGATCATGTCAGCGGCCAAATCGGTGATCTCCGCCGCCGATCCGCAGCAGCACACCCAGACGGTGACGAGCCACCTTCGACAGTTTCTCTTAGGCGGTCTTCGTCTCGACCGTTAACCATTTGGTAATCCGGATGCTCTAAAACAGCGAAAAATAGATGGAAGCTTTCAACCCAGACCACTTCCTGAACCGCGAGCTCTCCTGGCTCGAGTTCAACCGGCGGGTTCTGTCCCTGGCGGGCCGGCCCGATTTCCCCCTGCTCGAACAGGTGAAGTTCCTAGCGATTTGGGCCTCGAACCTGGACGAGTTCTTCCAGGTGAGGGTTGCCGGTCTCAAGGAACAGGTTGCTCACGGGGTCGGGCTGACGCCACCGGACGGGATTACGCCGAGTCAGCAGCTGGCGGCGATACGAAGTGAGGTGGAGGTCCAGTACGAGACCATCTCCAAGCAGTTCCTATCGGAGGTCGCTCCGGCACTGGCCAACGAGGGCATCGTGTACAGCGACTACTCGACCCTCGATCCCGATGACAAGGAGTACCTCGATCACCAGTTTCGCGAGCTCGTGTATCCGGTGCTGACCCCCCTGGCGGTCGATCCATCGCACCCATTCCCCTACATCTCGAACCTCTCGCTCAACATGGCGGTGGTGGTCAGAAACCCCGAGACCGGGCTGACCAGATTCGCCCGGGTCAAGATTCCGCCGATCCTGCCTCGATTC
>Ga0190271_10001316_pt1 | contig 14008 bp, 5 predicted proteins | sample Popmic356T_FD_133747 | JGI IMG/M metagenome (GOLD analysis project Ga0190271, IMG submission 133747) | Populus adjacent soil microbial communities from riparian zone of Weber River, Utah, USA - 356 T | ecosystem: Environmental > Terrestrial > Soil > Riparian zone | place: USA: Utah | collected...
CAGTTTGGGTAACCATTCCATATTTCTGATCGGTTAAGATGTGTACCGGATTGGAGCCTCCTTCTGCCCACGGAATCAGTTTATTATCGCCCCACTTGCCATCTGCCAGTTTAATGGGTAGAAAAGGGAATGCTTCTGTAATCATACGGACAGAATTTAAGCCGCCTGTGCCCTGATCAACAATGTTTTCATTCTGGTTATTGTAGCTCAAATTACCGCCTACCTTTAACCAGGATTTAATTTTACTGTCGAAATTAAACCTGCCCGAATAACGTTTTAAATAAGAATTCAGCAAAAGCCCCTCGTCATCGCGATAGCCTGCAAAAACACCGTAAGTGCTATTTTCGTTTCCACCCGTAAAACCCAACTGGTGATTTTGCGAAAGTTTGTTCTGTGTAGATTCTTTTAACCAATCGGTATTGTATAATGGATTTCCATTGCTATCGAAAAACTGAGGCAAGGCGATTCTGGCAGCTTTTGGAACGGGTGTAGATGCGTAACTTCCTGCCGCCCAACCTACCGGATCGTAAACTTTAATATTCTCATAAGCCAGATCCTGCACTTTAACATACTCAAAAGCATCAAGCATCTTTACATGATGTGCGGCCAAAGTATTTATGCCAAAATCTGCATCATAGGTAATGCGCTGGGTATTGGCTGTTCCTTTTTTGGTGGTGATTAAAATTACCCCATTTGCCCCCCTTGCACCGTAAATGGCCGTTGAAGAAGCATCTTTTAACACCTCTACAGAAGCAATATCACTTGGGTTAATGTAATCAATAGCATTACTGTTTTGGGTTTGCGAGCCCACCGGCAAAGCCACACCATCTACCACGTAAAGTGGATTGTTGCTCGTATTGATTGAACTAAAGCCACGGATTTTGATATTCGTCTGTCCACCGGGTCTACCAGAGTTGGTGTTTACCTGTACGCCCGAGATCCGGCCAGCGAGTGCCTGGTTTAACGATGAAGACGGACGTTCCTGCAGTTCGCTGGCTTTTACCACACCAACAGAACCCGTAAGGTCTGTTTTTTTTACCGATCCATAACCAATTACCACCACTTCATCTAACTTATTGGCTTCGGCAGGCAGCATTTTAACAATGATATTCGCTTCGTTTCCTACGGTAACATCTTTATTTTGGTAACCCACAAAAGAAAAACGGATTACTTCGTTCGGGTTGGCCTCAATGCTGAATTTACCAGCTTCATCAGTTACCGCAGTTTTACCTGAAGAAATGTTTTTGATGCCTACTCCGGGAATAGGCAGGTTTTTTTCGTCTGATACGGTTCCGGTAATTACTTTTCGGCTCTGAATATGTACTAAAGGTACATTCAGTTCAGAAAATCCCCCGGATTTTTCAGCAACCGGATTCATCGAAAAAGCAGGACTATTGAGCAAAAAAAGCACAGAAAGCCCTGAAATCTTTAGTAGATTAATTTTCATTGGTTTAGGTTTAGTAAATGGTTAGTTAATAATATATCGCTTAAACTGCCAGCAGATAAAACGTTTTATCCGTTATCAAAAAAACAATTGACGGCAATCATCATTTTTAATCGGAAGGCTTTGAGTTAAAAGCAATTGTGTGTGATGGAAAATCATATTTTAAACGGGTTAAAACTACACACAAATAAATCACACAGACATGTACTGCACCACAGCGCGTAAATATTCTTAAGCTCATCGTCATATTTGGTTATTGATAAATCGATTTATCAATTCAATATTAATTATTTTATCACAAAATCAAGAATATTATTTCACCAACTAAAATTACGTTTCCGTATCAATTCGAATACAGTATGATTACTTTTACAGGCAATAAAATTTTTGAGTAAATATTCGTGGTGAATCAAAAAATGGCGCAATCTAAATTCATTAAGCCTCAACCATTTAAGCGTTATGTTAATAACTGATGAAAAAATTTATCTTTTTATAAAGGAAGGAAATCAGATTTCTTATCGGCAACATTCATCAGTATTACTTTTACCCATATAGGTGTATGGAATATTGCCATATATAAATGAGAAAGCCCCATATTTCTATGAGGCTAATTATTTTGTTTTATTCGCATCCACCAATAAAACTAAACCAAACAAACTAATGAAATTAAAAGACAAATAAGTTTGAGAATTGTTTTAAGAAATAAAAAAATCTTAAAAGATTTTTTTATTTCTTAAAAGACAGCAATTAACCCACGCGTAAAAATCTCCTCGAGTTACCGTCATTTCGAGCGGAGTGCAACGCAGTCGAGAACCACGAAGTGCTCAGCGAAGCTAAATCTAACTTAATAGATCTCTCCATTTCGCTGCGCTACAGTCGAGATGACGACCATTTTATTGGAGCATATCAATGTTACCTTGTCCAAGGACCTATTTTAAATGCCTTAAAAGGCATTTCGACGACCTTGTTCCGATTCATCGACAGGCTCAATGAGACAAATTGATTGAATTACACTCTATAATACAACCCCTTTATAAACCTCTAGGCTACAAGAATCGTCATTGCGAGTAACCATCAGTTCAGTGGTCTGAAAAAAATAGGAATGAGGTCCTATATGCGCTTTCTAATTTATTAGGTTTAAGATTTTGCATCATGTAAAACTCATTGAGCTAAGATGTCTAAGGTAGTCGTAAAAATTAAAGACTATGCAGGTTAATTAACCACCTTAGACACCTAAGAACATCTAATTCATTAAATAATCTTTAGGCTTTCACACCACATAAGGACATGTAAGCTTATATAGTTCTTAAATGTCTTATATGGTCAAAAAAATAACACTAAATATCAGTTGTTACATAAACATCATTGCGAGAAGGCTTTTTCAGCCGACGAAGCAATCTTACAACGATCGCTACTAGCGTTCGCCTTAAGATTATTCATTTTTGCATATGTTTTTAACGGCATTCATGAGCTCGCTTCGTTCGGTTATCTTCGTTCCTCGCAATGACGATTTTTCTATTGGAGTCTTTCAAATGGTAACTTGTCTGTAACTCCATAAAGGACCTGTCGAAACATCTTAAAAGACGTTTCGACAGGCTCAACGTGACAAATCAATTGAATTACAATTTATGATACAGCCTCTTTATAAACCTGTAATGCATTTAAGAATTAATTTAAATCAAAACGATCTAAATTCATTACTTTATTCCAGGTGGCCACAAAATCTTTCACGAATTTACCTTGTGCATCTGCACTTGCATACACCTCTGCTATTGCCCTTAATTCTGCATTAGAACCAAATACAAGATCAGCGCGGGTTGCTGTCCATTTTGGCTGACCAGTAGAACGGCTGCTGCCGATGTAAAGTTCTTTATCTTCTGCAATGGCTTTCCAGGCGGTTTCCATATCTAATAAATTCACAAAAAAATCGTTGGTAAGCTGACCTGGTTTTGTAGTCAGGACGCCATTTTTAGAACCGTCGAAATTGGCATCCAGTACACGCAAACCACCTATCAATACCGTTAATTCTGGTGCTGTTAAAGTAAGTAACTGGGCTTTATCAATCAGGAATTCTTCTGTAGCAACCGGTGATTTAGATTTACGGTAGTTACGGAAACCGTCTGCCGCTGGCTCTAAATAACCAAAAGATTCCACATCGGTTTGTGCTTGCGATGCATCCATCCGGCCAGGCGTAAAAGGAACAGGAACAGCATGTCCGGCATCGGCCGCCGCTTTTTCTACAGCAGCAGTACCTGCCAGTACAATTAAATCCGCTAAAGAAACTTTTTTACCCTCCATTTGTGCTGCATTAAATTCATTTTGAATACCCGCCAATACATCCAATACTTTTTGCAATTGTGCAGGATTGTTAACGGCCCAATCTTTTTGTGGTGCCAAACGGATTCTTGCACCATTGGCACCCCCACGTTTATCAGAACCACGGAAGGTAGAAGCCGAAGCCCAGGCAGTAGAAACCAGTTCGGCCACACTCAATCCTGAAGCCAATACTTTTGCCTTTAATGTGGCAATATCACCTTCGTTAATTAATACATGATCAACAGCAGGTATCGGATCCTGCCAAAGCAATTCTTCCTGCGGTACATCCGGCCCAAGGTAACGCGCAACAGGCCCCATATCGCGGTGGGTCAACTTAAACCATGCCCTTGCAAATGCATCGGCAAACTGATCAGGATTTTCTAAAAAGCGTCTTGATATTTTTTCGTAAGCCGGGTCGAATCTTAAAGAAAGATCGGTGGTCAGCATCGTTGGCAGGTGTTTTTTCGATCCATCAAATGCATCAGGAATAATCGCTTCAGCATTTACAGCTTTCCACTGGTGTGCGCCGGCAGGGCTTTTCGTTAACTCCCATTCAAATCCAAAAAGGTTTTCAAAGAAATTATTACTCCATTGCGTTGGCGTGGTGGTCCAGATTACCTCTAATCCGCTCGTAATGGCATCAGCACCTTTGCCAGAGGCATAACTGTTATTCCACCCCAAACCCTGGCTTTCTATACCAGCGGCTTCAGGCTCTTTGCCTACATGATCTGCTGAAGCAGCACCATGGGTTTTGCCAAAAGTATGTCCACCTGCAATTAAGGCCACCGTTTCTTCATCATCCATCGCCATGCGGCCAAAAGTATCGCGGATATCTTTAGCGGCAAGAATCGGGTCAGGGTTTCCATCCGGTCCTTCAGGGTTTACATATATTAATCCCATCTGCACAGCTGCAAGTGGTTTTTCTAAATTGCGGGAGTGTATATCGCCATCGGCATCATCGTCTGTAACCACCACACCATGTGTTTTATCTGCACCATCAGAGCCATGTCCGTAACGAAGATCGCCACCCAGCCAGGTGGTTTCCGAACCCCAATATACCGATTCGTCAGCTTCCCAAACATCCTCGCGACCGCCGGCAAATCCAAAGGTTTTAAAGCCCATCGATTCTAAGGCAATATTACCGGTCAAGATCATTAAATCTGCCCAGGAAATTTTGCGGCCGTATTTTTGTTTAATCGGCCAAAGTAACCTCCGTGCTTTATCAAGGCTTACATTATCTGGCCAGCTATTCAGCGGCGCAAAACGTTGTAATCCGGCACCAGCGCCACCACGGCCATCGCCTACCCGGTAGGTTCCGGCACTGTGCCAGGCCATGCGGATAAATAAACCTCCGTAATGACCAAAATCTGCCGGCCACCAATCCTGCGAATCGGTCATCAGTGCATAAAGATCTGCTTTTAATGCGGCCAGGTCTAAACTTTTAAAAGCCTCAGCATAATTAAATTCGCCATCCATTGGGTTGGATAAGTTAGAATGCTGACGCAAAATACTCAACTTTAACTGCTTCGGCCACCAGTCGCCATTTCTGGTACCACCACCACCTACATTACTCTTCATGCTGCCGTTATGAAACGGACATTTGCTGATATCGTTCGATTCTTTTTCCATGTATCTATTTGTTAGTAAAATCCGGCCCATTGTTAAAACTTAACCAGATGATATAAATTTAGAGAATTGAAAGAACTAATCACAATCATTTAATTCTATAACGGAATAGTTAACATCTATTACTATAGCATATCAGCAATTTAGAAGGAATGCCGGGGCTTAAATCAATAAAATTTAACTTTACGTTAATCGTTGCTTAAAATAAATCTCATTCAGTTTCGTAAAACATTCAATTTAGCGCTGCCTTATTGAACGCGCTATATAAATGCTCCCATAAAATGGTTTTAAGGGGGAGCATCTTAATTTTCAGGCGAAGCGCCATTTTCTCATTAGCCAGTAAGTCAGGCTAAGTACACTATCAGTCCTATCCACATCACGGCTAAACGCGGCTTCATGTTTTTATCAATGTGCTGTACCTTCGTTTTTAACTTTGTGTTTTCCAGGCTGTGCTTTTGTTGCTGAAGCTGACACCCGTTTTGCGCTTGCTGATGCAGGATCTGCCAATTACACTGCCTACTTTACCCGAGAATGCGCCATTTGCACCTTTTGAATACGTCGCCATAATTTTCGTTTTTAAGTAAAAAATATTTGTTCTAAGGATTTCTATTATACCGGTATGTTTAAATCCATGCTCCAAATCTAGCGGTCAGACGGCATTATCACCTTATTTTGGACTTAAATGGGCTAAATTGAGTCAATTTGCGAGAATAGTGAGCTAAAATGGGCCATTACAGCTGGCCCGTAGTGCAGGAGCCTGACCACTTGTGGCAGCCAGCTTAAGGGCAGCATAACAAGAAGCAGGGCATCCCTTCGGCCAAACAAGCCCCTGGCTTTACCTTTTAGGTAACCAAAGGGTAAAGCCGGGGTAACCAAGGGGTAACCCTGGGGTTAACCTGGTAGCAAGAAAGGGTAAACAATAGGTAAAGCAGGGGTAATCAGATACGGCCTGTGTTTCCAGGCGACCAGCAGATCTTTCAGGTAAAAACGATCTCCTACCAGGAAGTTTCATCTGTTTTATGCACCATCTTTCACTTTGCATTTGCAGGTACTCTCTGGATAAACCAGAGTACGCTGACCCCATCTCGCCAAAAATAATTTCAGTACAACACCTTAACTTCCAGTCAAATTACAAAAACCATAAAAGTGGTTGAATGGGGTCAAATTAATTGGTTTGTCCAGTAAATCACTTTTCCTGAATAATTCGAAATTTATTGAGGTGGCTCGACATATAAAATGCCAGTGTCAGCAACTCGCAAACTTACGGAAACCAACTCTCCGGCACTTATATCAGAATGCTTTCCTTCTTTCAGAGGATCATCCTGCTTATGATCATTCATTCGCGAGGTCAATTTCTATAAAAGCAGCTAGTCTTGAAATTAGGCATGATATTCTCCTCATAGCCCCACCCTATTTGTTTTCATTTACAATAGCTGTACATTAGCCAAAAGATAAATTGCACTCACCATGTCATCAAAAATTTTTCTTCAGGCGCTCCAAAACAAGCTTAAAGGTGGAAACTCCCGGTCAATTCATCTCAATGCATTGCCAGGCCGGTTTGCTACCAGATTGGATTTGAAACAACTCGAGCTCATAGATAAAAGCCTTTCAAAAAAATTTCTTTATCAGCTATTAAACAGGTCAAGTTTTGAGTTTGGGATTTCCTTTGACGAAGTGGATTTGAACGAGCATGATCAATTGGCACAAAAGAAGCTTGGCATTATTTCCAAGCGTCTGAATGCTATCATCATTGAGAATGAAGACTATTTTAAGGAGCATGGCACGAAGACTTTAGGCTTTGGATACCCTATACTTATCAGACGTTCTACAAAAGATCCTTCGAAGATTATTAAGGCGCCTTTATTCATCTGGCCGCTAGATGCAACTAAATCAAAAAGTAAAGTAAATGAGTGGACAATTTTCCGAAACAAGGTCCAGATGCCAAACGGACAGCTTGCCGAGACAGATATTCATGGGGTAAGCATTAACGAAGTGTTGTTGTCTTTTATTAAAGGAGAAGATGATATCCTTCTGCCAGGCTTAAATCCCGAAGTGTTGGATGATATGTTAGTTGACCAGGGAGAACTTTTACGCGCATGCGCCTCGGTACTTAGTTCGCTAAATGCAGGCTCTGAGGTGCAGTATTTGGACGTGCTGGAGGATAATTTCAAGACCCCGATTAGCGCCTTACCTGAAGCTGCTACAATAGATAACATTGCTAATAATAAAGCATATATTCACTTTGGTGGGGTTTTCGGTTTGTTCCGTGCACAAAAAGAAAGCATCATCAGTGATATATCAAGGTTGCTGGAAAGATTTGATGAATTTCAGTTTGACAATTTAAAGGTTGAAAATCTATCAGACACCCCTTTCAGCGCAGTAAACACAGACCCAGCCCAACAGGCCATTATCAGCACGCTTGGTTCGGAGAGCAATCAAATTATCCAGGGACCTCCGGGCACAGGAAAAAGTCAGTCCTTGACCGCATTGGTGACCAATGCGCTTGCCAATGGACTTAAGTGCCTTGTCGTTTGCGAGAAAAAAACTGCTTTAGATGTAATAAAACGCAACATAGAACGGACACACGATCCAATGGCGCAGCTCGTGGCAGTAATTGACGATGTAAATGAAGACCGCGAAGCCATTGTGGATTCAGTCCGGGAGCGACAAAATGCACTTCCGTCATACCAACACACCATTCAGACTGGAAATTTGTATAGTTCGACAAGGGAAAAGCTTCGGTCTGTTACACAGACTATAAATACGCAGCACCTGGCTTTGGCGGAGCCAGTTTATGATCATCAGAACTGGAACCAACTGGTTGGACGGTTTTTAAAATTAAGGAAAGAATTTACTGAGCTTCCACTGCGACACGACCTAAAAAAAGATGATTTTAGATTTCTCGAAGATCCAAGCCAATTAAAATCTATATTGACCTGCCTGGGCAAAGCCAACAACCTTTACCTTTCTTCTGTAGCATATAATGACGTTTTCAAATCTCTATCGGATAAAATCTTTCAAGGCAAGAGTTTCGGCGAGGCAAGAATTATATTGGAGGATTTTGTTTCCAATGTGAAGACCAAAGATGTAGAAATTCAGCACATCATTAGCCGACTTCAACAGGTCGGAAAAGAAGCTGTGGAGCTTTCTGCAAAGCAACTCTCTAAAGCAGTATTTGACGAAATTTTGCCTCATCTCCCCTTTCTGGAAGGCGTCGACTTATTAAATGGCGATTTCCCAGAAGCGTTCACTTTGGAGCAAAATATACAGGGGGCCATCAATGCTTTGCAACAAGTGCAGCAGAATGGGGAACAACTGAAAAAATCCTATGCTGACGGGTTGCTTATTCATTTCGATGACTATCATCAAAACCTCAATAAAGCGATAAATTCTTATTTAACCTTTATCGATGAACAACATTCCTTTTACGGCCAGGAGTTTTTTGCAAATACAGGCTTGGCGCGTCTTAAAAGTAATTTACTATCTTTCTTCTCGGGCAAACACAAATTGATTAAAGCAGGCAGGCTTGAGGTGATCAGCCGTATTGCAAGCATCCGGTCTATCCAGAATAAAAAAAGCTATCTGGAACACACCTATAACGATGAGCTGGTCAGCACCGATTTGACCATCTATCCTGCCAACATCCGTTCGTTGCAGGAACAGTCCAATCAATGGTATCTTGGCGTGTTTGACAGAATCAACAATTATACTTCGCATATAACTTCAGATTACCACCACCCTGATTTTATTTCAGTCGCTGGTGAACTCGGAAAAATTATCGGGGAACACGATGAAGCTATTGCTGCGCTTATGGACAAGGGCCTTCTGAAGCAAAGCCCATCGCCGCTAGAGTTGAACAGCTTAATAGCCGCCATCCCTGAAAGTATTGAGCAATTGAAAGGACACCTGAAAGGATTTGAGTCACATCGAACCTATCACCAAAAAATAAGCAACCAGTATTCGGTTTTAGCGGACTCTATTCAAGCATTGACAAGACAGGATGAACTGGAATTGGCTAAAAACCCCTACACAGAAGCTCCAAATCTTGATTTCGCATCTACATATGTAAGTACTATTGCTGTATTTGCCACATCCATTGAAACCAACTTACATCACTTCAGAACTTATTTCGACTGGCGCAACTTTTATTTATCCTGTACTATTATAGAACAAAACCTGATAGATACCCTTATAAGCAAATCTAGCGGAGATTGGGTTGATAATTTTGAATGCTGGCATCTGTTTTGGGTATTGACGCAAAATGAGCCTCAACAATTACCAAAGGGTGATTACGATATCCACTTGTACCAGAAACTCAAAGGTGAATTTGATGGCAGTCAATTGAATAATATTATGGCCAAGTGGTTGGAAAGACAGGTGGGCGCGGTAAGAATGTTTAAGGCGAAGGGCATGGGTATCAACAGCCTCTTCAATAAGAAAGGCGCTAAAGGCATGAGGAGAAATTCACTCCGTACGATTGTGAAGACTGAATTTGAACTCTTTACGGACTTCTATCCGGTAGTACTGCTAAATCCATCTGTATGCAGTTCGATTATTCCCCTAGAGGAGGGCATATTTGATTTGGTGATTTTTGACGAGGCCAGTCAGTTGAGACTTGAGGACACTTATGCCGCACTGGTAAGAGGAAAAGCTAAGATTGTTTCCGGCGATAAGCATCAGATGGCACCATCATCTTACTTTGAAGGCAGCGCAGCATTACTGGATCCGATTGAAGATGAGTTGGAAGGTGACGATGAACCTGATACAACTCTTTTATCAAATAAGACAGATTTATCCCTTGCAGATAGTGAATCTCTTCTCGCTTATGCGGTTGATCGCAATTTTAAAGAATCCTATTTAACGGTGCACTATAGGTCTCAACATCCCTATCTGATCGACTTTAGCAACTATGCCTTTTACGGAAAACGTCTGATACCAGTACCTGCAAAAAAAGAATATGTGCCAATAGACTTCCAGCAGGTCAACGGCATTTATGAGAATTCGACCAACCGAAGAGAAGCATTGAGGGTAATTTCGATATTAAAGGACAAAATCGTTCAGAATTCTGACGGTACTTATCCTTCAGTGGGCGTAGCTACATTCAATCTCTATCAACGGAATCTGATCCTGGAGGAAATCGGTGCAGAAAGAAGAAGTTCTCCTGATTTTGATAATCTAATGGCCGATCTGGGTGAGAGCTTCTTTGTTAAAAACCTGGAGAACATCCAGGGGGATGAGCGAGACATTATCATCATATCCACTACCTTTGGTGATAAACCAAACGGAACATTTTCCCAAAGTTTTGGGCCAATCATTCAGAGCAAAGGACACAGAATGCTCAATGTAATCATTACTAGGGCAAAAGTGAAAGTCTTCATCTGCTGTTCAATCCCAGAGGAGTCAATCGCTCAATATCCACAGATCATTCAACAGAAAGGCAACAAAGGGCGTGGAATTCTTTACGCTTATTTAGCTTATGCAAAAGCAGTTAGCACATCCAACGAAGAACAGCGCATAGGGATTCTGAACTTATTGAGCCAATATTGTACCGACCAACATTACGACCGGACAGAACCAGGATTAGGCTCTGAATCTCCATTCGAGGATGAAGTCTATAGCAGGCTGATTGCGCATATCGATCCGGCAAGAGTGGAGCAGCAATTTAGGGTTGGTGGATTTAGGATTGATATTGTTGTCCACCCTACCACCGCACATGGAAAAAGAATAGCCATTGAATGCGATGGAGCAAAATATCATACCAGTCCGGAAGCCTATGCCTGGGACATTTTCAGGCAACAGCAACTGGAGAAATTCGGTTTTGAGTTCCATAGAATCTGGTCAACAAAATGGTGGGATTCAGCCGACCGCGAACTCGAGTTGCTATTAACATTTATCAAAAATGACGGTACGGCAGATGATAAGGGTCAGGCTTCACTTTTTACGGACAACACTTTTGACAGTCATATCTGAGAAAATTACTTGAGTGGAAGTGCTGGTGTAAAACTATAGTTTATCTGCAAAAGACCTTCTCGAAATTGCAATAATTAGCCTTTCGAAATGGAAAAGAGACTTAATGAGGTTATCACAAACGCCAAACTTGTTCCGTACCTCCGGTAATGAAAAGGCATACCTTCCATTGGAACGCAGGTCATTAATAAAGTCCTCTAAGTAACCGGATTGCCCTATCATTAAGTTTTTGTTTGAGAAAAGGGATGCTATTTATCCCTTTTTGCAGATGTAAGCTTATCTAATATTTCAATTTAAAACAAGTTTCAGTTGCTAACATCTTTGATATAGCTAAACAAAATATTTGTGGCATTTTTTTATGATAGAAATGTACTACGATTCTACCACAAAAAAATTGAACAATTTTATAAGATTTGAGAGTTGCAATTTGATGATATACCATAAGTCACCATATTATAGTTTATTAATAGCTCGTTTTGCTCTTCGGAGGCTTAATTGGGAATTCGATGGATTCGAACCCTGGCTCTCTTAAGAACAAAAACAAGACATTGAAAATCAATAAATTAACATAATTATGCATACATAAAAAAACCGAACTTTTAGGGTTCGGTTTTTTTAGTGGTGGCTACTTTACAAATCTCGAACTATTTCCTGCCTGATTTGCGTTTAATAGCAGATTTAGACTTATAATTGTTTTAGTATACTATTGAGTTAACTTCATCGTCGGCCATCGTAACCCTTATCGTTCACCGTTAATAGTCGAATTCTGCTTTATGTTTTTTGATAAAATCAGCAAGCTTTACAGGCTGCTTTCCGATAATCTCCGGAAGGTTATCGAAGGTGTCGTCTGCACCAGGGATTGTTCCTGCTGCATATCGTTTCCAGTGATCGTATACACAACCCATGTAGGCCATTTCTGCACCGGCGTTTATCATATTTTGTAAAAACACATCAGGAGAAAGTGGCTCATAGCGAAATGGTTTGCCAACAATGCTGGTCATTAAAACGGCCATTTCATTAAATGTTACAGCATCATAGCCTAAACGATAGATTTTACCTGCGTGGATTTCTGGGTGTGATAAAGCTACAGCGGCTACCTGTGCAACATCTTCAACATCCACCCAACTCAGGCGGGCGCCTTCAACATACGCATGTATTATACCATTTTCGATTGCTTTCTTACCGCCGTAACTTAATATGTTTTGCATGAAAGTTTCTGGGCGTAAATGGGTATAAGAGAATCCAGCCCATTCAATATATCTTTCGATCAATTGATGCCAGGCCCAATGGGCAACGGTAGTATCGTCACGGCCACAAGCACCTAAGTGAACTACGTGTTGAACACCTGCTCTTTTTGCGCCGTCTAATATTGCTTTACTTTGTCTTAGCATATCAACGGTGTATCCGGTAACAATTAGTATGCGATCAATGCCTTTTAATGCTGGTAAGTGTGTGCTTTCATCATCGAAATCAAGTATCACGGTTGCTATTCCTTTTTCAGTAAAAGGAGCGGCTTTTTCAGGTGAGCGCACTGCCGCGACAATTTCTATATCGGTATTGGATAACAGGAAATCTATAGTCTTACTGCCGACCTGCCCGGTCGCTCCGGTGATTAGTATTTTGGGAACTTTTGTATTTGACATAGTACAAAATTACCAGTTACCAAACTTACCGCACTTGATCTAAATCAGAAAATACACTTGATCCAGGTTAAGCCACTACTTACGCTGTGCAATATTTTTCTTGATGCGGCTAAGAGTTTCAGGCGCAAGGCCGAGGTAAGAAGCGATGAGGTTTTGAGGTACCCTTTTAACCAGTGCCGGGTTGCTTTCTACAAGATTGATGTATTTTTCTTCCGCGGTATGTGTGTTGGAACTAATTAGTCTGCGCTCTTTAGTAAAAAGGCTATTTTGAAAAAGAATACGAAAGTACCGATCCATCTTGGGAACTTTCAAGGTCATCTCTTCAAAAGCCTGCTGTGTGATCATTAAAAGTTCAGTATCTTCTAACGCATCGATATTAATAATAGCCTTTTCACCTGTAAAAAAACTATACATGTCCGAAGTCCACCAACCTTCCCAAGCAAACATATTCATATGTTCGTCGCCTTTGTCATCTACATTATACGACCGTAGCAACCCTTTTCCTACAAAGCATAAGTATTTGCAAACGTCTCCTGCCTGAAGCAGGTATTGCCTTTTTCTTAGTTTTTTAGGGATAAAAAATATTTTGATAATTTCCTTTTCCTCTTCGGTTAGTAAAATTTTTTCCAAAAGATGTGAAAACAAAACTTCAAACATTCGCAATATATTTTGACTATGAAAATTCCGATTGAGATATTCAAATGTAATCTTTATTACTCAACGATCAGATTGAATGTTCCAATAGATGACGATGCGATTAACTTATCTTATAGTTATATAGCATCAAGATAGGCCAAATTTATTCTTAAATTTCGTAGAATCAACGAAATGCTTCTACAAAGAAAACCCACCTATAAAATAGCTGGGTTTTCTTCAGTAATACCGAAATTTTGTGGAGCCGAAGGGAGTCGAACCCTTGTCCAGTTGTGAGATAAATTATACCTTCTACATGCTTATTTTTCAATTGATTTTCGGGAAATAAACGGGCTGAAAACCGACCTTATTTAAATCC
>Ga0190271_10001317_pt1 | contig 14007 bp, 8 predicted proteins | sample Popmic356T_FD_133747 | JGI IMG/M metagenome (GOLD analysis project Ga0190271, IMG submission 133747) | Populus adjacent soil microbial communities from riparian zone of Weber River, Utah, USA - 356 T | ecosystem: Environmental > Terrestrial > Soil > Riparian zone | place: USA: Utah | collected...
GACAAGTTTTTCTTTTTCAGCAAAGTTTATGCCTTGTTTTCTTCCATATTGAAACCATACTCCGTCGATATTAAACCTCCCTTTTTCTCTGTCTCTTAATACATCTTCGCAATCTTTAAGATATGCATATGCCTTAGGAAATTCACTTTCAATTTCTTCTTCCCTATATAATTCTGCATTATCATTTAATAATTTATAAGGAAATATAACAACTCTATTGGTCTTTATATTATCATATCTGTGTACGTCATCTCCTTTTAGTAAGGGTTTAGTAAATCCCTTTTCAATTTTAATTTCTCTATCAAGTTGCTTAGAAAAACCAGTAATATATTCTTCATCAAAAACACAATTGTATAAAAAATAGACATCATCCTTACTTGTAGCTAATCCTTGAAAGATTTTATCAAAAACATCACTTATTTTTCGAGGTTGAAGATTAAGCTTGTCTATGATTTTAGATTTATCTCGTCCTGTAAGTGTCCATATATCTTTTGTTAGTTTTTTAGTAGGAATAGATGTACATTCTATTTCAGTTAGCGAATTTAGATAAAATGATAATTCTTCATTCGATTTAAGATCTCTATCTAATTCATAATATCTCAAATCTTGTGAATTATGCTTAAACCACTGTAATCCAGTATAAGTAGAAGCATTAAACACTTGATAGGATCCAAAATTGATTATTTTATTGGCGGTATTTTTTTCGGATAATAATTGCCGTAGCCCAACTCCGAATGCTGCATTTGTCCATTTGGTAGGCATGATAAAGTTAACCAAACCACTATTATTTATAAGTTTCAATGCCTTTTCTAGAAATATTACATATAAATCATATGAACCAGTTGCAGAATTATATTCTTTCGTAAGTATATCTGCCAATAATTGGTTTGCCTCCCTTATACCCTGTATTCTTAAATATGGAGGATTACCAATAATCAAATCAAAACCATTATTAAGCCCGAACATCCATTCTACGTCAAAAAATGGTGAGCTGGAGTTTTGGTCATAAGGGTTCCATTTGGCAATGGTTTCAATTTCTTTTTCAGCAACAACATTTACGGCTTTATTCTGCTCTTTGACTATTTGTGCTTGTAGGATTTTAATATCAGCATCAATCTTATTTCGTTCTTGTAAATTTTTATCAACCTTAAAAATACTAGGGTTTTTATTGTTGCTATCAAACAATGCTACTTGAATATTCTTGGTTGTATCATCTACCCAAAGTTCACCTTCAAAATTTTTGCGTTTATTTTGTAGTTGCACAATTTGAATCTCTATCTGTGTAATTAAAACGGCATTCCGCTTACCTGCATTTTCAGAGACGTAGTTTTTAATTTCGTCTCTCAACTTTTCATCAGCAACTCGAAGTGCCTTCTTATCTTTAGCAGATTTAGCGTAAAAATGGTCTTTCCTAACCTCCCAAAGTTTGGTTTTCATCGCCTCTAGAACACTATCGTTTAGACTTAGCAAATTTTTGTTGGCACTTGCCAAACCAATTAACGTGTTTGCCGATACAAATTTGGTTTCTAAATTGGGCAGGGTAAGAATACCATAATTATCTGACCTTCTAGTTAAGTCAATCTCTCCTTCCTCAACGATAAGCGATATAAAGAAGCGCAGTTTGCTAATTTGTACGGCAATGGTTTGTATATCTACACCGTAAATACATTCTTCTATTAAATGAAGTTTTAAATCGTAAACAGATTTTTCTTTATGGCAGGCCAATTTTTCCAGCACTTCTACCATGCGGTTTAAAATACCCATTGGGAAAGCACCTGAACCACAGGCGGGATCTAATATTTTTATCTCTTTTAGCTTTGAAGAGATTTCTTCGCAAAGCGAACTGTTTTGGAAAAAATGGGTTGGTATTTCCTCTTCGGTAAATAAGCCCCTTATAACCTCATCCTTTAAATTAGGGAATGCATCGAGCAGGTAAGATATCAGGCTTTCATCAACCATATAGCTCACAATTTCTCTTGGAGTATAAAATGAACCTGATTGTTTGCGAGCGGTTTCCTTTGTTTCAGGGTTAAATGCGCCTAATAAGTTTTCGAAAACGTTACCTAGTAATTCTGGTTCTAAAGCTACCTGTACTTCATTTGGTGCATTTTCTTCTACGGTAAAGTTATAACGTTCTAAAAGTGGGATGATACCTTTACTTTCATCAAAAAAAACACAATTTGGTATAAATGCCCTATGTTTAAAATTGCCATTAGCAGATCTTGTTGCATTCTTACTAAAGCCGTCTAACACTTGGTTAATACCATTCATTTTTACGGTTTTATCCAAGCACTCAAATAAACCACCGTTAAGAAAAGGAACTTCATTAAAAAGTGCTAGCACTTGGTTTTCAGAAATGCTAAACATTTCAGCATAACGGTACAAAGTTTTAATGTCACGCTCTTTTTCAAGTTTTGAGAAAGCCCTTCCATCAATTTCTTTATTTAATGTTGCAAAAAACAGGTTTTGTAAAATGGCATTGTAGTAATTTCCAACCGTTTTACTGTTGGGATCAAAATCTGTTAAGTATGTTTTTAATTTTTTGTCGTCAAATAAGTTGTTTGGAACAAGTTTTTTCTGTTTGATGAACCACACAAATAACAGACGGGTAATTAGGCGAATAATTTGCTCTTCAAGTTTAATACGGTCATCATCGCTAGTTTCTGTATTGTTAGGGAATGTTATCCCAATTTCTTCAGATAAAGTCCATTGATACCATGCAAATAGTTCTTTATAGAAATCTTCTGTTAGCTTTTCAACACTAAATGCCTTTTGTAATGTATCGAGCGAAGAAAAATCTGTATTGCCAATGCGGTCTTTAAAGGTTTTGTTTGTTTTGTCCTTTTCTACATAATAAGTATAACGTTTCCAAGATGTAAGTTTTTGTTCTTTATTACCGTAGTTTTTACGAATAAATGAAAACCTAAAATTGCCTGCTTCATCATAAAAGATAAAGATTGCCCCGTCTTTATCATCATTGACTAAAGTTCTCCTGGCAATTTCAAACTGCTTCTTTTTTGAGCTACGTTCAGTTAATGTTTGTTTAGCTTTACAACAGAACACTAACAGTTCATCGCTGTCTTTAAATGGAATTTCTCCTATTTTTAATAAACTTTCGAAGCTATTTTGGTTGTTTGTGTCTAATTCAAATTCTTCAGTAATCGGTTTAAAAGCAGAAGATTTTTGTTTGAAAAAATCAGTAATTGTCGAAGAAGATATGTCGTTAATTAAATTTTCGAGAGAGCTATTGATATATTGCATATATGTTAATTCGAATATTTCGGAAAGATATTAATAAACTACCTTATTAAAAAGGATGTTCTATGTTACAACTACAAAAATACGATTTCTCAATAGTGGATGGTGATACCACCAACCTTAAACTTACTACTTCCCATTCGCTTGTCGGTTCAAATTTAATCTGTAACTAGCCATAAGATTTGGTTTTAAAATTATTTAGCCAAACCTCCTCTATTCTATCAACCCTTCGCTACGGTTTCCCGTACCTAGTAAAAAAAATCTCTTCACTCCTTTTAGTTGTAAAGAAAATAATATTATCTTAATGCTAATTAATTATTTTATTTACTTTTTAACCATCATCTTATGTCTACAACGAACGACACCGGCCACGCCAAAAACGTAGCCAATTTCGAAACCCTTATTGCTTATTTAACCGGCTATGGCGCCGCTTACAATCCCAGCAATGCAAACATCCAATTAAGCAGTTTAACCGAGAAAGCTGCCGCAGCGAAAACCGTTAACGAGCAGGTGCACGATGCAGCTGCAAAAAACAGCAATGCCATTGCCCTTCGCGATCTGGCCTTTCAGCCTTTAAAAAAGCTGAGTACCCGAATTGTAAATGCGATAAAAGCCAGCGATGTTGCACAGCAGGTAATTGATAATGCCGTTACCCACAACCGCAAAATTCAGGGCCAAAGGGCATCGGTAAAGTTAACCGAAGAAGAAAAACAGAAACTGGCCGCAAGCGGCACCATTGTTAACCAGGTATCGGCCTCGCAACAAAGTTTCGATAGCCAGCTCGATAATTTCGATAAACAGATCAAACTGTTGGCTACCATCCCTACCTATACGCCTAACGAAGTAGAGCTGCAGCAGGCCACCCTTACCACCTTGTACAACGATTTATTGCAGAAAAACCGCGATGTGGTATCAAAAACATCAGAGTTAAGTACCTTTAGGCTTAACCGCAACAAAATCCTGTACGATACAGAAACCGGTATAGTGGCACTCGCTTTAGATGCGAAGAATTACAGCAAATCGTTATTCGGCGTAAGTACACCACAGTACAAGCAAATTTCGGGCATCCCGTTTAAAATGGTAAAAATTTAGCCTGTAATGAAAAAAATCATCCCAACCCTATATACATCTTAAAACAGCAACTCGGTTGCTGTTTTTGTTTAAAAGGCATCTTACAAACGGTTAACTGCAGTTATAATGTTATTAACTGCAAACTAAAAGTAACCTACCTCTCCGGTAAAGTTGTTAACTGCGTTGATAGATCTGTTAACTGCAAACATAAACCTGCCAACTGCAAGTATAAAGTTGTTAACTGCAAGTTTAGAACTATCAACTGCAAGTTCAGAACTATTAACTGCGCTGATAATGCTGTCATCGGCAAGCATAAACCTATCAACTGCAAGTTCAGAACTATTAACTGCGCTGATAATGCTGTCATCGGCAAGCATAAACCTATCAACTGCAAGTATAATGTTGTTAACTGCGCTGATAATTCTGCCATCGGAAAGTATAAACCTATCAACTGCAAGTATAATGTTGTTAACTGCGCTGATAATGCTGCCATCGGAAAGTATAAACCTATCAACTGCAAATATAATGTTGTTAACTGCTGATGTTGATCAAACACCGTTCAAAGATTTCTCCATTACGCTGCGCTTCAGTCGAAATGACGGATTTATCGCGATTGAAATAACGCTAATGATCCTCTGCATCCTGCTTATTTCAGCAGTTCATCGTTCATGGTAAAGCCCTTTACCAAATATTCACTTAACCGCGCTGTTGCCCACTGCCTAAACTTAGTACCTTGTAAGCTTTTTACACGATAGCCTACAGAGATAATCACATCGAGATTGTAGTAATGATGTGCTTTTTGCTGAAATTCGGAATTTCCGAATTTCAGCAAAATGGTGCTTTCTTCCAACTCTTTTTCTTCATAAACGTTTTTAATGTGTTCGTTTATGGTAGATTTTGTCCTTCCGAAAAGTAAGGCCATTTGATCTTGGGTAAGCCAAACGGTTAAGGTAGCTAACCGAGGCTAGACTGAGCGAAGAGGAAAAAATCTTTAGTTGTCATGCTGAACGTAGTGAAGAATCTTCCAATCAAAAGATCCTTCGTACCTCAGGATGACAGAAAACAAATAAGGCAATACCGAGCGAAAGCATTAAGATTCCCGAATGCGCGAGAATGACGACCGCATTACAATTATCCCTATACATCATGCTATCTGCTCCCTGCTATCCGGCCTAGGATATGATGGAAGGAGAAAACGTTAAAGCTTTAGCACCTCCTTTCAACCTACCACAGCCCAGAGGCAGCACGCCCTCCCCGATCCTTCATCGGGGGCTTGTGCTGACGAACTCAAAGCTTTGACGAATTTATCCGACATCAGATCCTAGCCTTGATCTTTTGTTTCTTTTCTATCAAGAGAAAAGAAAGAGCCCTTCGGCGGCGGTGAGCCGAGGCAAGACTGAGCGAAGGACAAGAAAATAGCGATCGCATTAAGATTCCCGCATGCGCGAGAATGACGACCGCATTAGAAATTATCCCTATACATCATGCGATCTGCTCCCTGCTATCCGGCCTGGGATATGATGGAAGGAGAAAACGTTAAAGCTTTTGCACCTCCTTTCAACCTACCACAGCCCAGAGGCAGCACGCCCTCCCCGATCCTTCATCGGGGCTTGTGCTGACGACCTCAAAGCTTTTACGAATTTATCCGACATCAGATTCAAGCCTTGATCTTTTGTTTCTTTTCTATCAAGAGAAAAGAAAGAGCCTCTCGGCGGCGGTGAGCCGAGGCAAGGCAGAGCAAAGGCAAGGCAGAGCGAAGGGGAAAAATAGCGAACGCATTAAGATTCCCGCCTGCGCGGGAATGACGATCGCACTATATAGCGAGTGCCATAAAAACATTTTATTAACCACAAAAAAGCACCAAGAACATCGCGCCCTTAGTGCCTAAATTTATACACAAGCCTATAAAGTCTTAAAAACCTTATAGGTTTGGATATAGGTTTTTACAAATTAATTCCAGCCGCCCCCTAACGAGCGGTACAAACCAACCACAGCATTAAGCTGCTCTGTTTTAATGGTGGTTAATTCCAGTTCACTTTGCAATAAATTGCCTTGCGCGGTAATTACCTCCAGGTAGTTTGCCATACCACTTTTGAACAACAAACTGGCATTTCTTGAAGCCTGTTGTAAAGTCTGCGCTCTTTTTTCAGCAATGCTGTATTGTGCTTTTAACTTCTCTACTTTCGTTAACTCGTCAGACACTTCTCCAACCGCATTCAATACCGACTGACGGAACTGGATCACCGATTTCTCCCGGTCGATTTTAGCCAACTCTAAAGAAGTTTTTAACTGACCTCTTTGAAAAATCGGCTGGGTAATCCCTGCCCCAACCAAACCAAATAAAGATGCCGGTACATTAAACCAGTTGCTGGCTTTAAAAGAGTTGATACCTCCACTTGCGGTAATCACAAGCGATGGATATAAACTTGCCTTTGCCACCCCAACCTTTGCATTGGCAATAGTAAGCGCCAGCTCTGCACTTTTAATATCAGGCCTGCGACTTAACATCGATGAAGGAAAACCTGCGTTTAAATCCTGCGGGATAATCATTTTATCTAAACGGCTTTCGCGGTTAATGGCCTTCGGCAAAGTACCGATCAATACACTTAAAGCATTTTCCTGTAAGGTTACATTTTGCTCTAAACGCGGGATTAACTGTGCCGCATTTAGCTGTTGTGCCTGCGCCTGCTGTATCGCTAATGAGGTTACCTGACCAGCATCAAACTGCAGATTGATAATCCTCAGGGTGCTGTCGTTCAGTTTTAAATTCTTTTTCGCGATTTCCAATTGCGCATCAAGCATTAACAAATTATAATAACCTTGCGCCACATTGGCCACCAAACGCGTTTGAACGGCTTTACGTGCTTCCTCTGTCTGCAAAAAACTGGCTAAAGCGCCAGCTTTTTGATTACGGATTTTACCCCAGATATCAGCTTCCCAAACCACACCCAGATTCGCATTGTAATCTTCGATGTGTGTTGAGCCTGTAAACTGGTTCAGGCTTAAACCATTTAAACTGTTATCAGACGGGCGGCTCGAACTCGCTGCCACCTGCAATTTCAATTCAGGTAAATAACCCAATTTCGATTGTTTAAACAATACTTCAGCGGCATCGATATTTTTCAATGCAATTTGCATATCGTAATTTTTAACCAGCGCTGTATCAATTAAATGCTGAACAGTAAGGTCGTTGATAAAACTCTTCAGGGGCATCGTGCCAATGCTTGAAGAATCTTTTGGCAATCCGTTTCTGAACAAGCCTGGTGCTACATTTGGTAAGGCTGTATCTTTCGAAACCGAACATCCGCTCCAGATTAAAGCAAGGAGCAGGATGGTAATAATATTAAACCGTTTCATAAACTACATGATTATTATTTACAGGTTCTCCATGGTGCTGAACAACCTCATTTTTTGATTTTTTTGATATTTTTTCCTGTAAAGCCTGGAAGATGACAAAAAGTACCGGAATGATGAACAAACCTAAAACTACCCCCGATACCATCCCTCCTGCTGCTCCGATACTGATGGAGTGGTTACCCTGCGCCGATGGACCTGTTGCAATACTCATCGGGAATAAACCGAATACAAAGGCCAGTGAGGTCATAATGATCGGTCTGATCCTCAATCTTGCGGCTTCTATGGCCGAATCAACAAGACTGAGTCCTGCCTTTCGTCGCTGCACGGCAAACTCCACAATAAGGATGGCATTTTTAGCCAGCAACCCGATCAGCATAATCAGTGCTACCTGTACATAAATGTTGTTTTCGATACCAGTTAAACCCAATACCACAAACACACCAAATACACCTGTTGGGATAGATAAGATTACCGCCAATGGCAGGATGTAACTTTCATATTGTGCTGATAATAAGAAGTAAACAAACACCAAACAAAGCAGGAAGATCACGGTTGATTGTCCGCCTGAAGAAATTTCCTCACGTGTTTGTCCGGAGAATTCGTAAGCATATCCGGTTGGCAACTGTTCTTTAGCCGTTTCTTCTATCGCTTTAATCGCATCACCAGAACTGAAACCTGGTTTAGGGATCGCATTTACCTCGATCGAATTGAACAGGTTATAACGCGAAGCCGTTTCGGAGCCATATACACGGGTTAATTTAACCAGGGTACTGATAGGCACACTTTCTCCGGCCTTGTTTTTAACAAACACACGATCGATACTTGCAGGATCGGTTCTGTCGGCAACATCGGCCTGAACCACTACCCTATAATATTTACCAAAGCGGTTAAAATCTGAGGCCTGAGCCGTACCGAAATACGTTTGCATGGTTTGTAAGATATCTTTTTTGCTTACCCCCAGCTGATCGGCTTTTTCGTCGTTAACATCCAGTTGTAACTGCGGATAATCTGCTTTATAAGAAGTAAAAGCATAAGCAATAGCCGGTTTCGCCATTAACTTAGCGATAAAGTTATTCGCTACACCGCTAAATTTATCCAGCCTGCCATTGGTTTTATCCTGTAACATTACGTTCATGGCCTCCACGTTACTAAAACCCGGAACGGTAGGGAAACTGAATACAAAGAAGGTACCGGCAGATATGGCTGCCATTTTGGCCCTTACGATATTCTGGATCTCATCGATGTTTTTAACTTCCCCTCTTTCATCGTTTGGTTTTAACAATAAGAAAATCTGACCGGCTGATGGACTGTTGGATGCCGTTAAAAAGTTATAACCCGCCAACGACATCACAAATCTTGCTGATGGCATCGCCCTCAACTCTGCTTCAGCTTGTTTTAACATTTTATTGGTATTGGCTAATGATGTTCCCGATGGACTGGCCACAGCGATCGCCACAAAACCCTGATCCTCTGTCGGGATAAAGCCTGTTTTAGTTCGGCTTACCAGGAAAACAGTAACCAGAACAATTAAGGCAAGCCCGCCCATACTGATCCATTTATTACGGATAAGCACTTTCAAACCGCCAACATACCGGTTGGTCATGTAATTAAACCCACCGTTAAAACCTGCATAAAACTTTTCTACAAAACCTTTTTTAGTCGCGTTGTGCCCACCTTCAGCATGTTTATTCTTTAAAAATAAGGCCGCCAATGCAGGACTTAAAGTTAAGGCGTTAACAGCCGAGATAATGATGGCTATCGCCATGGTTAAGGCGAACTGTTTGTAAAAGATCCCTGTTGAGCCGGTCATAAAACCAACCGGTAAAAATACTGCCGCCATTACCAATGTAATCGATATAATAGCCCCGGTAATTTCGCTCATCGCCTGGGTGGTTGCCTCTTTCGGACTAAGCGAAGGGTTTTCTTCCATTTTGGCATGCACCGCTTCTACCACCACAATCGCATCATCTACCACAATACCAATGGCCAGCACCAGCGCAAACAATGTTAAAAGGTTAACAGAGAAGCCGAACAGCTGCATGAAAAAGAAAGTACCGATAATCGCTACCGGAACCGCAATAGCCGGGATTAAAGTAGACCTGAAATCCTGAAGGAAGATAAATACCACGATAAATACCAGTAAAAAGGCTTCGATCAGGGTGTGCTCTACCTGGTTAATGGATTCGTCCAAATCAGTTTTGGTACGGTAAAACTGGTTGTATTTAATACCTGCAGGGAAATCTTTTGATAGTTTCGCCAACAGTTTATCAATCGCAATCTGGATTTCGTTGGCATTAGAGCCTGATAACTGGATTACACCAATGGTAATCCCATCGTGTCCGTTTAAACGGTTTACACTACCATAACTGTATGCACCCAATTCAACACGGGCCACATCTTTTAAACGTAATATAGAACCATCTGAATTAGAACGGATCGCGATATTTTGATATTCCTCTGGTTTGGTCAGTTTACCTTTATATTTAATGATATATTCAAAGGCCTCACTACTTCTTTCTCCAAACCTACCTGGTGCCGCTTCCAGGTTTTTGTCCTGAATGGCAGTGATCACTTCATTAGGTGTAATTTTGTAAGTAGCCAATTGACTTGGATTTAGCCAGATACGCATCGAATAATCTTTAATACCACCGAATACACTGGCCGAACCTACACCCGGGATCCGTTTAAGTTCCGGAATGATATTGATCTGTGCATAGTTATTTACAAAAACGGCATCGTATTTTTTTGGATCTTCAGAGTAAACCCCGATAGCCCCAATAAAACTGTTTTGCTGTTTGGTAGTGGTAATACCGTATTGTACAACCTCTGCAGGCAATTGACTGGTGGCCTGCGAAACACGGTTCTGCACGTTAACAGCCGCCTGATCGGGGTTGGTACCTTGTTGAAAGTAAACCGTGATGGCCAGGGTACCATCGTTACTGGCGCTGGAGGTCATGTAGGTCATATTCTCCACACCGTTAATTGCTTCCTCCAATGATGGTGTTACCGAACGTAAAATGGTTTCGGCATTAGCCCCAGGGTACACCGCAGTTACCAATACCGACGGAGGTGCGATATTTGGAAAGCGCTCTAAGGGCAACTTTGTTAGGCCAAGTATACCAACTATTACCAATAAGATGGAAATAACAGTTGAAAGTACAGGCCTGTCTATAAATTTCTGAAACATGATTGCTTAAACTTTAATGGTTTGTTAATTTTTTGTTTTTGCAACAGCTACTTTATCTGCTGCTTTTTGAGGCTGGATCACCATGCCCTCCTGTAACTTATCAACCCCGCTTAACACGATCTGGTCGCCAGCTTTTACCCCATCTTTAACCAGGTAATTTTCGCCGGCTTTACCCACAATGGTAATGGCTTGTTTTTTCACCTTACTGCTGTCGCCTACAGTAAATACAAATACTTTATCCTGCATTTCTACCGTTGAGGACTGCGGTACCAGAATGGCATTATCGTGCTGTAAACCTAAACGGATCTTACCGGTATTGCCCGAGCGGAGGATTCCGCTGGCATTAGGGAAACTTGCTCTTAAAGTAATGGCACCTGTGTTTTTATCAAACTGACCATCGATCATATCGATCTTACCTTTAATCGGGTAAGCTGAATTATCGGCCAATAAAAGTTCTACTGCTGGTAAATGTTTAATCCTGTCGGCAGGAGTTTTACCCGGATAGTTTGCATTAAAGTTGTTGAAGTCGTTTTCGGCAAGGGAGAAATAAACATGTACTTCGTGGATATCTGATAACTGTGTTAAAGCAACCTGATCTGTCGGAGAAACTAAACTTCCCTGTTTTTTAGGAATACGGCCGATGTAACCACTTACTGTAGCCTTAACATTGGTATAACCTAAGTTAATCTGTGCCGAAGCCACGCTGGCTTTAGCTTGTTCGGCATTTGCCTGCGCGATTTTATAAGCCGTTTTAGCTGTTTTTAATTGAAAATCAGAAACGACTTTGTTTTGAACAAGTGGCGTTAACTTATCAACTTCCAATTGTGCGTTTAAAATGGCCGCTTCTGCAGCATGTAAACTTGCTTTGGCATTGTTTAAAGCCTCGCGGTAAGGATTTTCGTTAATTTTGAACAGGGTTTGTCCGGCGGTTACATAAGCGCCTTCGTTAACCAGAACGCTTTGTAGGTAACCACTCACCTGCGGACGAACATCAATATCAACAGCGCCCTGAATAGAAGCCGGATATTCGATATACGTAGTTTCTGTGCTGGCGTTAATTGCGCTTACAGGTAGTGCTGGTGGTGGTGGTGCAGCTGCAGCCTGATCAGGAGACGACTTACAACTTACCATAATTATAGATAGAAGAGAAATTGTTAACAGTAACTTAATACTATTAAACCATTTAACAGTGTTAAGTAATGGGTACAAGCGGTGTAGAGATTTCATATGATTAAATTTAATTGGAATTATAGTGTATAAATAATCTAACAGTGTTAAATTACCGGGTAAAAAAAATATTTTAACTGTTAATCGATAATGTAATGCCCTTGATGGCATCTTTTAAAATTTGTTGATTTAGTTCGTTTGTTGTTCTGCCATTCGGACGCACCAGGTTGATGGAAATCAAACCGTGAATGATCGACCAATAGGTGTAATATTTTCTGCAGATGTCATCCTCAGATACGGGTTTCTTCTCAAATAAAGATTCGATTACATCCCCTAACATACTACTTAAGTTTTCAGCCTCAGGCAGCGAATTTTTAACATTACAACAAACCATGTCTACACCATACATCAACTGATAAAATTCTTTGTGGGTAAAAGCGAAGTTCCAGTAGGCAATCCACATGGCTTCCATTTTATCTTCCGGAGATTCGTGCTGATCCCTGGCTTCGCGGATATCTTTGGCCAAAATGAGGTATCCCCTTCTGGTGAGTTCCAGTAAGATGCCATCTTTGTTCGAAAAATATTCGTAAATAATTGGTGCAGTATATTCAATCTGGTCGGCAATTTTACGCATACTCAATGCCTGCCAGCCCTCTGTTTGAACAATGTTCAAGGCAGCATCCAGAATTTTGGTTCTGGTTTCATCTTTTAAACGTAGAATTCTTTCTTTACTTCCCATGACTGGAATATTAGGTGTAAATAATCTAACACCGTTAAGCAAATGTAGAACCAATTCCAGAATTCACAATCATTCATTTGTCATAAACATTTTATTGATTAGTTTTACGAGTGATAATCAACGATTAAAGCATCTAAAAGGCTTTTTCAAATAAATTAATTTTCTCAATAACTTATAAAAATGATTTTCCGCGAAGCAAAAACAACTGACATCCCTGCGATCCAAATTGTCAGACATACAGTAAAAGAGAACATTTTGTCCGATCCGGCGCTGGTTACTGACCAGGATTGCGAAGAATTTATTACACAACGTGGCAAAGGCTGGGTTTGCGAAGTAGATGGAGAAGTAGTTGGGTTCTCCATTGTAGATTTAAAGGAGCATAACATTTGGGCGCTCTTTCTGCGTCCGGAGTTCGAAGGCAAAGGCATCGGCAAAGAACTGCACCGCTTAATGATGGATTGGTATTTTGATCAAACGCAGGAAATAGTTTGGTTGGGTACATCGCCCAATACCCGTGCGGAAGAATTTTATACCCGGCAAGGCTGGAAAAAAGTAGGCGTGGTAAATAAAGGTGAAGTGAAATTTGAGATGGGTTATGGCGATTGGGTGAATAGGTAAATCCATTCAAAATATCGTCATTTTAAGGCATTGCTAAGAACGGTCGTCTTTCCCGCGCAGGCGGGAATCTTAATGAAACCTACAAACCCCGAACATGGCATTAGGATTCCCAATCAACCCGATAGCTATCGGGTTGGGAATGACGATGCAGCGGAGAAAAGATTAACCACCAAGCCACAAAAGAACACAAAGTATTGTGCCTTAGTAATAGTCGCCAAAAACTGAACCATATCAGGAATATAAGTTACACATATAAGCTCAATGCCTAATATGTTCTTACATGTCTTATATGGTAAAAAGAAACTAATAATGTTTTAACCGCTAATACCCTGAAACAAATCGGATAGCTATCGGATCAGGGTGAAGGACTGAAAGAGCAATCTTAATGCGCTCGCTAATCGCGATAGTTGTAAGATTGCTTCGTTGCTAGCAATGACGATTCAGAAAAGAAAATATTAACCACTAAGTCACAAAGAACACCAAGTATTGTATCTTAATAATAACAGATAAAAACTGAACCATATCAAGAATATAAGTTACACATATAAGCTCAATGCCTAATATGTTCTTACATGTCTTATATGGTAAAAAGAAACTAATAATGTTTTAA
>Ga0190271_10001318_pt1 | contig 14004 bp, 14 predicted proteins | sample Popmic356T_FD_133747 | JGI IMG/M metagenome (GOLD analysis project Ga0190271, IMG submission 133747) | Populus adjacent soil microbial communities from riparian zone of Weber River, Utah, USA - 356 T | ecosystem: Environmental > Terrestrial > Soil > Riparian zone | place: USA: Utah | collected...
AGAAAGTGTTCAGGCTCGGACACAGACGATGGGGCTCGGAATGACGGCGAAAACTTCTCGGACAAGAAAAGACTCCGGTCGCAATGGCGCGCTCGAAGTGCCCTTGCGCAACCACGCTGAACGCGCACTCTCCGATTACTTCTCCAATCTGAACGGTCATAAGCCAGCACATCTCTACGACCTCGTGCTTCGCGAAGTCGAAGAGCCGCTGTTCCGCGCCGTGCTCGATTACTCGTCGGGCAACCAGTGCCGGGCCGCAGCGATCCTGGGAATCAACCGGGGCACGCTGCGCAAGAAACTGCGCCAGTTCGGTCTGTCGGGCTGATACAGCCCGGCCGTTTCCAGACCAATAATGCTCGTCACGATTCGTCGCGCCCTGCTGTCGGTCTCCGACAAGACGGGGCTGGTGGAGCTGGCTCGTGCGCTGGCGGCCCGCAAGGTCGAGCTGCTGAGCACAGGTGGCACCGCCAGGGCCCTTCGTGACGCAGGCCTCGACGTCATCGACGTCAGTGCTTACACCGGCTTCCCTGAAATCATGGATGGGCGCGTCAAGACGCTGCACCCGCGGGTCCACGGGGGTCTCCTGGGTCGCCGGGGAACCGACGACGCGATCATGGCCAAGCACGACATACCGCCGATCGACCTGCTGGTGGTCAACTTGTATCCATTCGCGCAGACCGTCGCCAAACCGGACTGTACGTACGCGGACGCCATCGAAAACATCGACATCGGCGGCCCGGCCATGGTGCGCGCCGCGTCCAAAAATCATGAATCGGTGACGGTCGTCGTCGATCCGGCCGACTATGGCCAGGTGCTGGGCGAACTCGACGCCAACGATGGCGCGACCAGCATCGACACGCGCTCGAGCCTCGCCGCCAAGGCGTTCGCGCACACCGCGAAGTACGACACGATGGTGTCGAATTATCTGCTGGGTCGCGAAAGCGACGACGCGGCGTCATTTCCGGCCACGCTGCCGCTGGTGTACGAAAAAATTCAGGATCTGCGTTATGGCGAGAACCCGCATCAGAAGGCGGCGTTCTATCGCGAACTCGGACTCACGGGTTCCTGCGTCGCCGGCGCGACCATGCTCCAGGGCAAGGAACTGTCGTTCAACAATATCGCGGACACCGACACCGCCGTGGAATGCGTGCGCGTGTTCAACGAGCCGGCCTGCGTCATCGTCAAACATGCCAATCCCTGCGGAGTCGCCACGGCGGTCTCGCAGGCCGACGCTTATGACCGCGCATATCGCACCGATCCCACCTCCGCGTTCGGCGGCATCATCGCCTTCAATCGCGAGCTCGATGTCGAAACGGCTGTCGCCATCACCGGCCGCCAGTTCGTCGAAGTGATCGCCGCGCCCTCGGTGTCCGCGGAAGCCGCTGCAGTGCTCGCGGCCAAGGCGAACGTGCGCGTGCTGGTGCTGGGGCCGCTGGCAAAGAAGTCGCCTTCCGAGCTCGAATATCGCAGCGTGGTGGGCGGGTTGCTGGTGCAGAGCCGCGATACCGCGCTGGCGCAACCGGATTCCTTCAGGATCGTCACCGAAAAGCGGCCGACTCCGACCCAGTACGCGGACCTGTGGTTCGCATGGCGCGTGTGCAAGTACGTGAAATCGAATGCCATTGTGTTCGCCCGGGATGGCATGACGATCGGTGTGGGCGCCGGGCAGATGTCGCGCGTCTATTCCACGCGCGTGGCCGCGCTCAAGGCAAAAGACGAAAGCCTGCAAGTCGAAGGCAGCTCCATGGCATCGGATGCTTTCTTTCCGTTCCGCGATGGCATCGACGTCGCCGCCGAATACGGCATCAAGGCCATCGTTCAACCTGGTGGCAGCAAGCGCGACGATGAAGTCATCGCCGCGGCCAATGAACACGGCATGACCATGGTGTTCACCGGCATGCGTCACTTCCGGCACTGATCCGGCCTATGAAAATCCTGATCGTCGGTTCCGGCGGGCGCGAACATGCGCTCGCGTGGAAGTGCGCGCAGTCGGCCAGGGTTTCCGAAGTGCTGGTGGCGCCCGGCAATGGCGGCACCGCCACCGAACCGCGAGTGCGCAACGTCAACGTCGCGGCCGATGACATTCCCGGCCTGGTGGCGCTCGCCAAATCTGAAAAGGTCGGACTCACCATCATCGGACCGGAAGGCCCGCTCGTGATCGGCGTGGTCGATGCCTTCGCCGCGGCTGGTCTGCGATGCTTCGGGCCTCGCAAGGCTGCGGCACAGCTCGAAGGCTCCAAGGCCTTCACCAAGGAATTCCTGAAACGCCACGGCATTCCCACCGCGGCCTATGCCACTTTCACTCGTGAAACTTTCGACGCCGCGTGGGTGCGCAAGCAACGCGCGCCTATTGTCGTAAAGGCGTCCGGCCTTGCGGCCGGAAAAGGTGTCGTTATTGTCAACACCGCGGAAGAAGCCATCGACACCGCTCAATCGATGTTCAGCGGCCAGTTCGGCTCGGCCGGCGAACAGGTGGTCATCGAAGAATTCCTGCCGGGCGAGGAAGCGAGTTTCATCGTCATTGCGGACGGGAAAAATGTCCTGACCATGGCCACGTCGCAGGATCACAAGCGATTGCGTGACGCGGATGCCGGACCCAACACCGGCGGCATGGGCGCTTACTCGCCGGCTCCGGTAGTCGACCGCGCAATGCACGAACGCATCATGCGCGAAGTCATCGAGCCCACCATTCGCGGGCTCGCGAAAGATGGCACGCCGTTCACCGGGTTCCTGTACGCCGCCATCATGGTGCATCCCGACGGGACGCCCAACGTGATCGAATACAACTGCCGGTTCGGCGATCCGGAAGCTCAACCCATCATGATGCGGCTGAAGAGCGACCTGGTGGAGCTGTGCGAAGCGGCGCTGGATCACCGGCTCGACACCGTGCACGCCGATTGGGACTCGCGCGCCGCGCTCGGCGTGGTGCTCGCGGCCGGTGGTTATCCGGACAACGTGCGCAAGGGCGATGACATCGCCGGGCTCGCGGCAGCGGCCAAACTACCTGGCAAGGTGTTCCACGCGGGCACGAAGGCCGACGGCGGGAAGGTGCTCACGCACGGTGGCCGCGTGTTGTGCGCCGTGGGCCTGGGAGACAACGTTTCGGCGGCCCAAACACAGGCTTACGCGCTGGTCGATGCGATCAGCTGGCAGGGCATGCAGTGCCGGCGCGATATCGGCTATCGCGCAATAGAAAGAGAGCGGGCCGGCAAGTCAGCCCGCTCCTGACTCTCAGGCTGCCTGCGCGGCAGGCGCACGACGCCGGCGGGCAAATCCGAGCATGCCCGCGGCGGTAAGCGCCAGCGCCAGAGATGAAGGCTCCGGCACGCTCGCCGCAGTCAGCGAACCAATGTTCGCGGCGCCGATGAAGATATATCCACCATTGTTCGGCACCGGGCTGTACAGCCTGAACTCCGCGAGCGTGGCGCTCGCGAGCGAGGGCGGCGTCAATGGCAGGCTGCCGATGGGGAACGCGTTCACGTCCGAGAACTCGAACCAGGTCTCGGCGTAGTACGGCGTGTCGCCCTCATAGAACAGCGTCGCCCACTGCATCACCTGCACATCGGGAAAATTCGCCGTCCCCAGCCAGTTCGTGTCGCGCGCCGGGATCGGCGCGTCCAGCTGCGGCCCGAGATTCAGCGTGTGCCCGTTGACCGAGACCGTGAAGGAGTCGAACAGGTTGAAGTACGCGAATTGGTTCGCGACCCCGACAGGTACGGCGGGCGTGTCGGTGTCGAGAACGATGCTGGCCGTCATCGTGTCACCGGCAACGATGGGTCCGAGTGCCGGCAGGTTGGTTCGCGTGAACGTGGCTTCCATGTTCCAGGTAACGGGCACCGCATGGGCGGGCGCGACTGCGAGCAGTGTCAGCGCGGCAAGGCCGGCAAGTTCAGAACAACGCATGATGATCCCCTTCCTTAGTGTTCTTGTTATCCAGGTCGACGCGCGAATCGTACGCCCGCCCCGCCTGGCGGTTCGGCGTATCCGACATAATTTCCGGCGAGTAGTTTGCTGATGATTCACGCCGCGGGCGGCGGCGATCCGGGAGCGAGCCAGGCGCTGCTGCAGATGCAGGTTCTGGGCGCCGCGAGCCCTTCGGTCCCGCCTCCTTGGGTATCGGCCCGCGGATGGACGGGCACGCCACCCGGGCATACAGTCCTGATCGTTCTGCGCCCGTGAATTTGCGGGCCATGCGGTGGTCAACAAGAACATGGAAAAGAACACCGAACAGGAGTGGCAGTTTTCGGCGCCCGGCCTGGATGCGGCGCGGGCCTGGCTGGCGGCGCAGCCGCAGGAAACCACGGATCGGCGCCTGACGATCAGGCCTACACTCACGCTCACCGACACCTACTACGATTCTCCGGACTGGATGATCTTCCGTGCCGGCTTTGCGCTGCGAGTGCGCCGCGAACGTGAGGACGCGGGCGGCGAGCAGACAGAAGTGACGCTCAAGTCCCTGAATACACCGCGAAATGGCCTGGCGAATCGCACGGAGTTTTCGCAGCGCATCGACGGCGCAGACATGTCGACGGTGGTCAGTTCCAAGGGCATCGGCGAACGAATTCGGGAGCTCATCGGCGAGCGGCCGTTGACCCCGCTGTTCAAGGCGAACACCCGTCGCGAGCGCCGTCACCTGCTCGAAGCGGACTCGGACCTCGCGCTCGCGGAAGTGGACCTCGATGAAACGTCCATCGAGGCTCCGTCGGGTGTCTCGCAACAACTGAAACGCGTCGAAGTCGAGTGCATCAATGCGACGCCCGCGGCACTCCAACCTTTTGTGACGCAGCTATGCGATGCCGCTCAGCTCGAACCCGTGGCGATGTCCAAGTTTCGCGTCGGCCTGCAGGCCGCCGGTCTCGACCCTGCCGGGCAGCTCGAGCTGGCAAGTCTCGAAATCTCCGCGAACCAGTCGTTCGCCGACACCCAGTTTGCGCTGCTGCGTCGCTACTTTGCCGTGGTACTGGAACAGGAGCCACTGGTGCGCGCCGGCTCCTCGACCGCGGTGCACGAGATGCGGGTCGCCGCACGCCACCTCGACGTACTCCTGCGGCTGTTCTCCGGATACGGCCCGCGTTGGGCGGCGGCGGCACGCGGAACGCTGCGCGCGCTCATCAAATCGCTGGGTGCCGTGCGTGATTGCGACGTGCAGCTCGAATACCTGTACGGGTCGTCGGCCGCGCTCACCGGCGCTGATCGCGCTGCGATCGAGCCCTTGCGCGAGCGCCTCACCCACCAGCGAATCCAGGCGCGCGCGCGGCTGCTGCACACGCTCGACTCGAACCGCACCCGGTCCTGGGTTACGCATTGGCTGGAGCAGCTGCGCCTGGGCACTGGCAGCGGCGCCCGCGCGCGCGAAGCGACCACCGCCAACGTCGCGCAGGAGCTCATCCGCACCACCGCCGGCACGTTGCGCAAACACGCCGACCGCCTCAACGAACATTCGAGTCCCGACGAATTCCACCGGGTGCGGATTCGCACCAAGCGATTGCGGTATGCGCTCGATGCGTTCGGCAGCCTTTATGGCGATGCGGCACGCGAATATCTGGACGCGCTCGCAAAACTGCAACATGTGTTAGGCGAATATCACGACTCCACGGTACGCGCGGGATCGTTCGCGGAACTCGTCACGCGCGGGCGGCGCGTGCCGGCGGCTACATCGTTTCTCGTGGGGCGCCTCGTCGAACGTGATCAGAGAGACTTCAACAAATGCCGGCGCAAGTTCGTAAAGGCCTACCGGCGCATCAGACGCCGTCGCTGGCGCGCGCTCCAGACCTCCATGCGCGAAATGGCGCGCGCCCCGGCCGCGACGGTGGGTGGGGCCGGAGCCACGTGATGGACGTCTATCTCGTCAGGCATGCGATTGCGCATGAGCGCAATTCCACGCGATGGCCGGACGACGCATTGCGTCCGCTGACGACCCTGGGCATGCGCAAATTTCGCAAGGCCGCGGCGGGCCTCGCACGGTGTGTGCCGAAGACCGCGGCGATCTTCACCAGCCCTTACGTTCGTGCGCGCGAAACGGCCGCGATGCTGACCGAACACGGAAAGTTCAGGGCCGCGACCGAATCGACCGAACTGACACCCGGCAAGACACCGCGCGCGGTCTTCGACCTGCTGCGCGCCCGGCGGCGCAACGCCGTCGTGCTCGTGGGGCACGAACCTGCCTTGAGTGCCTGGATGTCGGCGGCGCTCGCCGTCGAACCATCGCGTATCAAGAGCGAATTCAAGAAAGGCGCGGCGGCGTGCGTGAGCTTCGAGAAAAGCGTCGGTCCCGGATCTGCGACGCTGGTATGGCTGCTGCCGCCACGCGTATTGCGCGCGATGAGGTAGCTGGTCAGTCAGACCTGGCCGGTGAGGCCTGTTCTGTCAGACGATGGTCGTAGCTCAGTACCCGCGCGAGCTTCCAGCCGCCCTCGTCCTTCTTCCAGACATGCGTGAACTGCGAGACTTCGACGAGCTTTTCGGGCTTGCCGGGCAACAGCTGATAGAAGCGGTGCACGCCGGTTTCCACGGCGCCGTAGTTGTTGAGTGGATAGACCTTGAGCGTGCCGGGCACCAGCTCGCGACGCGCCCGGTAGTCCTCGCCGGTCTTCTGCCGCGCGCAGGTCGCCGCGATGCCGTCGAGAAATTCCTTTCCCGACTTCGTCATGAAGCCGTTCTTGTCGTGGAACATCTCGAGATCGTCGGTGACCATCTTCGCGAGCGCTTCCGTATCGCAACGGTCGAAGAACGCCGAGAACAGCGCCTGGTCCGCGGCGGCGACTTCGTCGGTGAGCTGTTGGGTTTGCGCGGGCCCTGCCCGTTGCGCCAGTGCAGCCGGGCTCGAGACGACGACCAGGAGCATCACCAGCACGGTTTTCATGTCTTGGTCTTCGCAAACTCTTTGCCGACGAGGATGCCGATATCGGCGTGTGCCGCCGCGAGTTCCTTGGGCCCGAGCGTCGACTCGCTCATGTAGACGGCGACGAAAACCGGCCGCCGGTCGGGCGGATACGCGATGACCAGGTCGTTGAATGCGCCGTTCTCGCCGGTGCCGGTCTTGTCGCCAGGATTCCAGGCCTTCGGCAATCCGGCGCGCACGCGGTCGAGCCCGGTGCGCGAAGCGATCAACCAGTCGATGAGCAGGGCCCGCGAGGTCAGAGTCAGCACGTCCTGCGTGAACATGTGGAGCATGGAATCGACCATGGCGCGCGGCGTGGTGGTGTCGCGCGGATCGGTCTGAATATTGGTGTTGAGCGCGGGTTCGTGGCGATCGAGCCGCGAGGTGTCGTCGCCGAGCGTACGGAAGAACGCGGTGAGCGCCGGGGGCCCGCCGATACCTTTGAGCAGCACGTTGGCCGCGGCGTTGTCGCTTTGCGTGATGACCGCGGCGCACAGCTCGCGAATCGTCATCGCTTCCCTGCCCGCGCTGAGCTTCGCCTCGAACGCGGGAGAGTTGGGGAGGAAATCCTTTCGCTCGATGGCCAGCGTGTGATCGAGCGTGAATGCCTTGCGATCCACTTGCCACAGGATCGCTGCCGCCAGCGGTAGTTTGAACGTGGACGCCATCGCGTAGCGCGAATTCTCGTCGATCCCCCAGCGCTTGCCGCTCTGCGAATCGAGCGCGTGCACGCCGAGACGCCCGCCGACACGCTCGCGAATGCGCTTCAACGCGCCATCGACAGCGCCGGCGGGCGACGCCACGGTCGTCGCGATGGCCGCCGCAATGGCGCCTGCCAGCAACTCGCGGCGCGCGATCATCAATTTTCCGCCAGCACGATGATCTGGTCGCGGTCGGTGAAGTGGTGCCTTTCGGATTTCTTCGGATTCACGTTGACCCCATATCCATGGCTCTTGTCGTCCGCATGTTTCATGAGCCGATAGCCTATCGCGGTTTCGCCCCGCTGCGCTGCGGCTTCGAGCACCGTGTAGAAATCCACGACACTTCCGAGCTTGACGTAGTCGGTCATGGGGCGGATGTAGATCTCCGAGCCTTCCGAGCTGAACAACACCTTGAAGACCTTCTCGAGGTTCCTGTTCTCCGACAGCTGCGACATCATCAGGCTGACGAGCTTGTCGCTCACGATGTAGTCGTCGGCGCGCGCGATCTGCGCCAGCGCGCGATTCCGCAGGTCCATCATCTCGCTGACGATCGACAGCCGCACCCCGGCCGCGTCGGCGAGATTGCGCAGATGGAGCAGCGTGATCAGCGTCTTGGCGTCCGCTTCCTGGATGGGCAGGTCGCTGTAGCTCAGCAGGATCACGTGCTCGAACGTTGCGGCCTTCACGGCGGCAAGCGTCGCCGAGTGGGTGATGTCCCCATCCGCAAAACGCACCTTCTGGCGCTGCATGCGCTTGGCGACACTGAGCAGGATGTCGCGCACGCCTTCATGACGGCAGATCACGATGGTCTCGGACCCTTGGGCGACGTAGTTATCGAGCTCTTCGATGATGGCCTGCCCCTTGCCGTTCCAGCCGAGGATCAGGATGCGTTCCGGAGCAGCCGGCAGTCGCTCGCGATGCGACAGCCAGCTCACGTCGGGCAAACCGCCGCCTGCGGTTGGCGAGAGCACGAGCGTGTCGTCGTCTTCGGAGATGGCGATGATCTGGTCGCTGCTGCCAAAGGTCGTGTCCATCGGCGGGTTGAGGAGCACTTCGCCGCTCGCGCGCATGAGGCCCATCACGGTGGAATCTTCGTATGCGGAAATCACTTCACGATAGCTGCGGCCTGCCAGGCCCGGTTCGGCCTTGAAATAGATCTCGGCGCCATCGAAATCGAGAAGTTCCGTGTAGACCACCGACAAGCCGGACTGCCGGCAAGTCTGCGCGGTCACGCGTGCAATGAGGTCTTCACCCTGCACGTAGATGGTTTCCTTGCCGCCGACCAGCGCCGCGGCCTCCAGATTTCGCGGCTCGCGGATCTCCGCCACGATGTGATAGGGCGCGGACTTGCGCGACGGATTGTTGGTGATGGCCAGCACGGACTTTATAACGTGGATATCGGGGTTTTCGGTCTCGGGCGCGAGCACGATGATCGAGCGCGCCGAGTGCGGATCCACGACCGCCAGGTCATCGAGATCGAGCGGATTGCCGCTGCGGCAGATCACACGCGTGTTCGCGGTGCTCGGAAACTTCGCGCGAATCTCGTCTTCCATCTCGATCTTGTCGCGCTCGGAGAGGATCACGATGCACGGATCCTTCTGGTTCGAGTTCGCGATCAGCAGCTCACCGATGATGGAGTAGACCTTGCTCGACCAGCCGAGGATGAGCGTGAAGTTCTTTTCGATGACGCGCGAACGGCCCTTGCGCAGCTCGGCGAGCCGCGACTCCAGGCCCGAGGTGATGGTGCCGATGAGGATGCTGACGATGAAGATGCCGCCGATGGTCACGATCATCATCAGCAACCGCAGCTGCCAGCCGTTGTCGCCGGCCACGACGCCCGGATCGAGGGTGCGCAGCATGCTCTGCCACATGCCTTCGAAGAAGCCATAGGGATGTTCGTGATCGGCGGGGTCCTGGCCGACGCGCATGACCGCGAGGATGAGCGCGGCTAACATCACGATGGCCGCGGACACCAGCGCCAGCCAGCCGATGATGGCTGCGGTGCCCCTGGAAAGGGTGTTCTCGAACCGGTAGCGCAACTTGTCGCGCCACGTCACTTCCCGTTCCGTCATGAAACCTCGCCTCCCGTGGAACGGGAGTTTATATGTTCAATGGAAAGTTCTGTTAGGTGTTCTGGCAAACGGCGCAGCGACGACCGGATCGTCACCCCGGGCGAGGACCCGGTATTCGTCTGTTTTCCGCGGCCTAACTGCCGCGGCCCGAACCATTGCATGCGAACGTGGGCCCGCATGTGGGAGCGCGGGATCAGGGGCGTTTGCGCGTGCCCGTGACTGGCACGATGTCGACAGTTTCGCTGGCCGGGTCGAAAAAGATGGTTGCCTCGCCGCTTTCGAGCTGGCGCCGGACCTGGGCAACCTTCGATTCGAAGGGAACGTCACGTTCGCCATAGTCCGTCCCCTCGCGCAGGACATAAGACTCGATCACACCCTTTAGTGCGCTAGCGCTCAGATCCTTGTAGGACACTTCCACGGGCGGACCTGGTGGAGTGGTTGAGTCATCGGACATAGGTTGGCGACAGAACGTTTTGTGGGATGCGAATCAAGGAATTCGCGTTTCCTGATCTCGTTAGCGCATGGATCGCGTCTTTGCATTGTAGGTTAACGCGGTTCCTGAGCGCATGGCGCTCCCGCCCGCGCAAAGGCTCTCCGCAATGACGAACACATCCAGGCTACCGCTCGGTCTCAAGATTTTTCTTGCGGCGTTCTCGCTGGCCCTCATCGTTTACAACTCGATGCATCAGGGCACGCACAGCCTGCTGTACTTCTGCAACGTAGCGCTGTTCGTCGCTACCTTCGGAATCTGTGTCGAACGCGCGCTTCCGGTGTCGATGGCCGCGGTGGGAGTGGTGATGATCCAGCTGCTGTGGAGCGTCGACCTGCTGCTCACGATCGCGGACGCTTCGCCCGTGCGCATGACCGAATTCATGCTCAGCGACAACCTCTCGCCGTTCAAGAAGGGCCTGGCGCTGTTTCATGTCTGGCTGCCGTTCGTGTTGTTCTTCGCGGTGTCGCGCCTCGGTTACGACAAGCGCGCGCTGGCCTGGTGGACGCTGCTCACCTGGGGCTTGCTGCTGGTGAGCTACCTGTTCCTGCCTCGCCCACCGGCGCCGGCCAGCGACCCGACGTTGTCGGTGAACGTCAATTTCGTATTCGGACTGAACATGTCCGGGCCTCAGCGGCGTATGCCGGAACTCGCCTGGCTCGCCGGGATGATGATCGCGCTACCGCTGGTCGCCTTCCTGCCCACACACCTCGCATTCAAACGGTGGCTCCTCCGTACGCCGGAAGCTCTGGCATTGCGTACGTCCTGACCGGCGGCGCCTCGTTCGTCCAGGCTCAGAATACGTATTTCCGCAGCAGCCAGGCGGACCCGGTCAGCGCGCTCGACACCGCCAGCATGATCCACTCGGCGTGCACTTCGGGATGGGCGATCACGCGCGGGATGTGCAGCAACACCACGAACGAGCCCATCATGCCGGCTAACAAGGTGGCGGCGAGGCGTGCCTGGATGCCGCTGACGAATGCGAGACCCGCGGCCAGGTGACCGGCGCCGGTCGCCCAGGCCCAGAACACCTTGCCGGGAATCCACGCCGGGATGAATCCGGCGGTGAAATCGATGTAGTTGAAGTGCGCGAAGCCGAACACCATGGCGCTGGCGCCCGCGAGCAACCGCGCCACCAGGTTCAACGAACCCCGCAGCGATCCCGCGCCGTTTGCGAACAGCGCAAGCCCGCCCATGGTCAGGAAGGTGATTTCGGCCGGTGCGTTCCACGCGCCTATGTGGGTGATCGAGGCGAACGCATTGGGCAGGTGGAATGCCACCACCCACGAGGCGAAGAACACGGTGAGCAACAGCGCGCCGGCGCGCTCGTACCTGCGCCAGAGGATTGCGACGCCACCGATGATGAGCAATACACCGCTGACGTGCGCGAGCAGCTTGCGCGCGGGGAAGCCGGCAGGCACCGCCTGCCACTGCAGCGCGAAGTCGTGGAAGAAGAGGCCGACGGCGCCTAACAAGACTGCGCCGAGCGCGTAGAGAGCAGCGTTGGGGTTCATGAAGCGACCTGCAGTTAAGAGAAGAATGGGGTCAGGCACCGATTCGAAGCGAATCGGAGCCAGACCCCTCCTAATTTAACCACCAACGCAGGATGAGGCTGACAACTCCTAACAAAGTTACGCTCGCGGCCCAGATGAGGGCCATCCAGGAGAGCCGCCGCGCGAGCGGCGCTTCTTCCGCATCTTCGCGAGGACCATCTTTGGGACGATTCAATGGTAGCCCTCGTGCGCGACCTTGCCCCTGAACACCCAGTACGACCACGCCGTGTACGCGAGGATCAGCGGCACCAGCACACCCGCACCCACCAGCATGAACGCCTGGCTGCTCTCCGGCGCCGCCGCCATCTGCAACGTGATGCTGTTGGGGATCAGATAGGGATACATGCTGATACCGAGGCCGGCGAACGACAGCCCGAACACCACGAGCGTGAGCACGAACGGCGCGAGCTCGTGGTTCCTGCGCAGGCTGCGCGCGAAACGCCAGGTGAGGAGCGTGATGATGAGCGGCACCTGCGCCGTCACCAGCACCGCCGGCATTGCGAACCAGCGCTCGACGTATTCACCACCGAGGAACAGCGTGGCCACGCTCACCGCGACGATGGCGGTCAACGTGACCGGTGCGAGGATGCGCATGAGCCGGCGTGCGTGCGCCTGCGTTTCTCCGTCGGTCTTCCAGTTGAGCCAGCATGCACCTAACAAAGAATAACCGGCGACCACGCTGACGCCGGTGAGCAGGCTGAAGGGCGTGAGCCAGTCCCACCAGCCGCCGCCGTAGGCACGGCCATCGACGTCGATGCCCTGCAGCAGCGCGCCCAGCATGATTCCCTGCATCAGCGCGGCCATCACCGACCCCGCCGTGAAGGCGAAGTCCCAGACGGGCCGGTGTGCCGGGTCGCGCCAGCGAAACTCGAAGGCAACGCCGCGAAACACCAGCGCCAGCAGCATGGCGATCAGCGGCGCATACAACGCCGACATCACGATCGCGTACGCCAGCGGAAAGGCCGCCATCAAGCCGCCACCACCGAGCACCAGCCAGGTCTCGTTGCCGTCCCACACCGGCGCGATGGAATTCATCGCGGTGTCACGCTCGCGGCCCACCCCGAATATCGGAAACAGGATGCCGATGCCGAGATCGAAGCCGTCCATCACCACGTACATGAACACGGCGAAGGCGAGGATGCCGGCCCAGATGTTGGTGAGCAGTGTGCTCTCAGCCATGCGGCACCTCCCTGGCGCCCGCTCCCGCGGCCAGCGCGGGCCCCGGCGTGATTCCCGCCGCGTGCGCCGGCGTGTTAGGCAGATCGGGTTCGTGCGGCTGCGGCGCATGGGACATGAGTTTGAGCAGGTACCAGGTGCCCATGCCGAACACCGCGAAGTAGACGATGACGAATGCCACGAGCGACGTGGCGACCGCCGGTGCGGCCAGCGGTGACACGGAGTCCGCGGTGCGCAACACGCCGTAGATGGTGAACGGCTGGCGGCCAACTTCGGTCGTCATCCATCCGGCGATGACCGCGATGAAGCCTGACGGACCCATGACCAGCGCGAATCGCAGCAGCCAGCGCCACTCGTAGAGCCTGCGGGAGACGCGCGCCAGCAGGCTGCAGGCGCCGAGCAGCAGCATGAGGAACCCGAGTCCCACCATGACACGGAATGTCCAGAACACCACCTCCACGGGCGGGCGATTCTCCGGGGCGACTGTGTCGAGCCCGTTCAGGGGAGCATCGAGATCGTGCTTGAGGATCAGAGAAGACAGCCGCGGGATCTCGACGGCGTGCTCCATGCGCTGCTCTTCGTCGTTGGGGATACCGAAGAGAATGAGCGGCGCGCCCGCCGGATGGCTCTGGTAGTGCCCCTCCATCGCCATCACCTTCGGGGGCTGGTGTTCGAGCGTGTTGAGGCCGTGCAGGTCGCCGACGAAGATCTGCACCGGCGCCACCAGCGCGGCCATCCACATGGCCATGGAGAACATCCTGCGCGCATGCTCCTGGAGAGAATCCTTCAGCAGGTGCCAGGCTCCGACCGCGCCCACCGCGAGCGCAGTAGTTAGATAGGCGGCGATGACGGTGTGCACGAGGCGGTAAGGAAAACTCGGGTTGAAGATGATGGCGGCCCAGCCCGCGGCCGGCACGAACTGTCCTTCCGGGTTCATGGCATATCCCGTGGGGGTCTGCATCCAGCTGTTCACGCTCAGGATCCAGAACGCCGAGATGAAGGTGCCGACGGCCACCATGAGCGTGGCGAAGAAGTGCAGGCGCCTGCCTACCTTCTGCATGCCAAACAGCATCACGCCAAGGAAACCGGCCTCGAGAAAGAACGCCGTGAGCACCTCGTAGGCCATCAACGG
>Ga0190271_10001319_pt1 | contig 13995 bp, 24 predicted proteins | sample Popmic356T_FD_133747 | JGI IMG/M metagenome (GOLD analysis project Ga0190271, IMG submission 133747) | Populus adjacent soil microbial communities from riparian zone of Weber River, Utah, USA - 356 T | ecosystem: Environmental > Terrestrial > Soil > Riparian zone | place: USA: Utah | collected...
CCCGCAGCAGCTTGGCGATGTCGGTGACGTTGGTGATCACGGTGCTCTTGAACGTCCCAGTCTTGCCGACGTCGATGTCCTTGCCCTTCAGAGCTTCACGCTCTTCGTACTTGGCCATGCGAGTGACCAAGTTATCGAGCGGCTCGGCCAGGCGCTTCATCAAGTCCTTCTGTGCGCCGTCGTAGGCGGACTTGATGTCGTCCTCGAACTTGGACTTCATCGCCTGTTCGAGTGCGCTGTCACCAGCGGCGCTGTACCCGCTGACATCCGGCACCGGCGAGAGTTCGAGAGACATGCTGAACGCATTCTCGATCTCCGCCACCGTCGGCACCGCCACCTCGTAGCTGCCGAGGTTGCGATGGGCGTTGGCGATGTGGGCGTGGGCGCGGAATACGAAGTCATCACGCAGCTTGTCATGCTCGCGCTTGATGTCCTCGAACTCACCGCTCACCTCGCCGATCCACTGGTTCATCAGCAGCCGGCGATCCTTGCCCCACTTGGTGGTGCGCCCAGCGACGAGCGCACGGCCAGCGGTGTGCTTGGCCTTGATCGCGTCGACGGCGGCTTCTGCCCCCGGCAAACGATTCACGTTGGTCCTACCCGTGCCTTCCTTGGCACCGTGCGCAATGTCCGACGCAGTTGAGGCGCGACGGTCTAATCTGGTCATGCCCAGCGAGCTGACCTGTACTGCGGCGATGACGGCACACTCGCCGATCATCTTCGAGAGTGGCCGCGCCGTCGGAATAACGTGCGGATTATTTATCATCATATTCATTGTCTTGGTTTCCTGTTTCGTTTGAGTTTCAGTTTACGACGCGCACCACGCGCCGATCATCCAAGTGTCCTTGTCCAGTCGGAGGGCTAAGGCGTCCTCCCACTTCTCGCAGTTATCTTCGAGCCACTTCTCGGCCTCTGGCTCGGTGTGAGTGCGGTTGAGTTGGCTGAACGTCAGCCCGCTGCACTGGCCGAACCCGCCCGAATACGAGTGACCGTTTTCGTAGCGGTCCTCGCTCTGGGCCTTCTCAAATTCGGCACGCACTTCAGCCTGCGTACCCTTGGCAATCATCAAGTTGAAAGATGCACCCATTGGTGTCTCCTAGTGAGTTGTTACATACTATCACAGTCTACGTGTATCTACAAGCCTGTTGTTGTGTATCATTCTCCCTTCATGGTTGTTGTATCGTCGATGGGCAGCCCTAGCGCCATCTGTGCTTCGATTACGCACAGTTTGCGCAGCTGCTGCTCATATTGGTGTTGGGCCTCGCTAAACTTGCGAGTCATCGGCAGGTGGTGAACCTTGCTGAAGTTGTCCGACCAACTCCACACCACCTCGTAGCCGACGCCTTCGCGCAGCAGCAGTTTGATGTGGAAGTTGGCTGTGTCGTCCTCGGTGAAGACGATGGTCTTCAAGTCATAGATACCCATTCGCTGGACTCCGTGTATGGTGGGTGACGCGGCTGGAAGTGGGCCGCGTTAAACCCGAAAGGAATTGAAATGGCACAGTCACCTTCCACAGTGCCTGCAAAGACCAAGCAGGATAGGCAGCTCAAGCCACGCAAGGGCGACAACACCGGCATGGACTGGGAGCCACCGAAGGACGAACAGGAGTTCGTGTTCGAGGGCATCGACAAGGCGCCGGCGTGGGTCGACAAGAACTGGGCGGGATTCTCTCAAGGTCCTGCGCTTGCCATCCCGCAAGGCAATATCAATGGATGGACGGGTCCGTACCACACCAAGTTCGCCCGTATCGGCGACACGGTGAAGTTCATCCCGGCCAAGGGTTCGCGTGAAGCGAGATTGGTCATCATCGAAGGCACGCGTGAGAACAAGGACGGCACCAAGCGCCTGCCCGCTATCTCGAACGCGTCGTTGGAGGATCAGCTCAAGCTGGGCTGGCTGACAGTCGATGACCTTGGCGAGGATGCCAAGGGCCAGGTGTTGGCACGCACCCCCGGCATGAAGCGCCTGATCGAGGAAGGCGTCGGCGAGCCTGACGAGCAGAACATCGGCGATCTCGTAAAGACCTGACGCCCTCAACTGGAATCATTCGGTGGCCGCGAGCAGCGGCCACCAAATAATCTGCGGATTAGAACAGCAAGCGCACCAGCCCTTGCAATACCGCGCATGTGCATACGAAGATGAAGAGGTAAGCAAAGACCCAAGCGAATGAGTCTTTGTTGGTGCTCTTACCGTAGTAGGTGCTATCGAACCACTTCATTTCACATCGTACCATCGCAAGCCCCAGTTCTTGGGGCGGTCGTCGTCAGGGGTGGTGTCGATCTCTGTCCACTCCTTGATGACCAAGTTGATGCGGTGGTCCTCGGCTTGGTTGAACAGGCGATCACGCGCCTGCTTCATCTTGTCGTGCATCTCCTTGACGTACTCGACGATCTCACTGGCCGGCATGCCTTTGTGCTGCATCCCAATGACAACACGCCCAACCACTTCATAGAGATCGTTCATCGGCACTCCGCCTTTCTCCTTGCTCATTTGCTGCTGGCCTCCGCTTCCTCTATCTCGCGGTTCCAGTCCGCATACCACGCCTCGACCTCGGCGAGTTCATCGCCGAGTAATTGGTAGGCGTGGCAGTCGAACATCAACCACGCCTCGCATACTGTGCAGCCCGGCTCGAAGTCAGGGCAGCGTGGCCCTGCCATCGAGATAATGTCCTGTTCAAGCGTTGACATCGGTATCCTCCTTGATGTCGTCGTAGTTGAGCACCGGCTGGCTGAGCGCCTCGTCGAGACGCTCGACCAGCTTGCCCATGCCAGCGACTGTCTCGCTGCACATGAACGGTTCATTGCAGCCGACCGGCTTGTGGTTGCGGTAGCTGACTTCCATGAAGTGCAGCATGCCTTCGATATTCACGATGCGATGGTTCCAGTTCATCAATAGTCCTCGCTTTCGATTATCTCATCAGCCCAGTAGTTCGAGTCCGTCAGGACATCAGGCCGATAGCGTTTCATTTTATCGTTGTGGCATTTGTCACAAGTGCGGCACAATGCGATACCACGCGCATCATACTGCCAGCTGCTGTAGTGCTGGCTGCCACAAGGGCAGAGCATTCGGAGGTGGCCCATCAGCGTTCGCCTATCTCAGCGCAGAAGGTGATGAGCGCATTGTCGTCGGTGACGCGGGCAATGCCAACTGCCCGCGCTACATGGGTGAACTGGCGAGCCTCTTCGTCAGTCAGCTTGAACTTGCCATTGCCCTTGTTGCAGATCGAATAGTCGATGGCGCGTTGGGCGTTGTCGCTGGCCACGTACAAGGCCAGGATGGCGTTGGCCGTGGTTGGCGCTGGCGGAGTTTCCTCCGCCACTGCCATTGCGACCGAGCCAATGGTGACGAACGCCACCATCGCTAGGTATGCGGTGATTAATCTGGAGGTGCCGGCCCAGATCGAGATGATCGAGGTGAGGACGAACACGGCAGCGAGCCAGATCATGATGAGGGTGAACTCGTTAGACATTTGGTATTTCCTTCTTGGTTTTAATCTGCGGATTATTTGCGGTTCTGCTCGTCGATGGCGATGGCGAACTCACGCATCTCGGTGAGGAACGCGTCCAGCATCTCGAAGCGTTGGCGCCACGCCCTGACTGCTTCGAGGCGGGCGAACTCGGGGGACTCCACGGTTTGGAAGTTGCGGCCATGAACCACATCGGACGCGCCGATCATGGCAGCCTGCAAGTCTACGGTCTTGCTCAATACAACCCGTAGCTTGTCGAGCAGGTCGTTGGCGGTATTCCCATTCAGGTTGATGACCGGCACGACCAGTGAGGATAAATCGTTGTTGCGTGTCACAGTAGGTACTCCACGATTAAGAGGACTTCAGCCTCGATGATGGTAAGGGCGATGGCGATGATCGCCATCAGTGCGAGATAGAACGCCGCCTCTAGGGCGGTTGGTATTGACGTTAAGGTGAAGGCTTTACGCAGGGTGAGCAGCGCATGACGAATAACGCGCGGCTTATTTTCGTTCGGTGAGCTGCCCCGTGCCACATGATTCCCGTTGTCGGCGGTTAATTTTATGGGGTCGGGAAACAGGTTTAGCTGGTTGGCATCGGTTAAAAGTTGCTCTGCGCGTGGGTGTAAGCGGTTAATTGGCAGGTCTGCCATTTAATGCCTCCTAATTGGCAAGGGTTAAGTTGTTGGTTTTGTTGGCTAAAGATTAATTGGCATAATTGGCAGCGACTCTTTCTGTAGGAGTGTGAGTTGCGTCGGCGCGTTTGAAGAAAAAATAAATCTCAGATTATTTTTCTCCGAAACTACGTTTTGACTCTGCCAATTAGCCAATTAGAGAGAATTAGAGGGATTTGGGGATAGTTCAGCCCCTATACGTAGTATAGGGGCTGCGGTTGCCGAAATTAATTGGCAAAACCGGCCCTGCCAATTGGGGCCAATTAGCGCCAGTAATCCGAGCGTGCCGAATCGCCGATCCTGACACAGCCACAGCCATGCCAACTAGAATCATGGGTGGCGCGCCGAAGCGCGCCACTATGATTAAGCCTTAGCCGCAGCCATTGCCTGTGCTACAGCCGCCGCGATAAGCGCGGCCAAGTCAGGCTTAGCGTCTGACGTTTCCGCTTTCGGCGCTTCAAACTTGAACTCAACCTTGACGTGCGCGCCAATTTTGAGAAGCGCATTCTGTGACTCGGTGTCGAGTTCACCAGCCGCGAACAATTCGAGCACGGCAAGCTCGAAAGCTTTCGCGCGCTGCGCTTTCGCTTTCGCTTCCGCTTTCGCGGCTGACTCTGGCGTGCCAGACTCTTGCGTGCCGGATACCACCGACTCGAATAACGCGTGCGTTATTCCAGCGGCTTTGACTTTCTCTTTCCGAATCTGACTCGCCGCCGCTTTCGCCAAGTCAAAGAAACGTTTCTTGTTTCGCTTGGCGTATGGCACGGAGTCGACGAAAGCGCGCGCTTCCTTTTCGATCGTAGGAAGCGCGGCGTTTACAAGCTTGTCGGACCATAGCTTGTATTGATCCGCATATTGCTTGCGGCTGGACTCTGGCACGGAGTCGCCAGAAGCTTTCGTTTGCCCATTGGCAAACGAGTCGGCGTGCGCTTTGCATGCCGCTTTCCAAGACTCGTCTGACTTGCCGATATCGATTGTTCCGGCATTTGCCAGAGTCGAGAACTCTTTGCAGGACTCCCACAAAGCACTAGAAGCGCCGCCAAGCTTTTCGCCAAGCTTGGCGAAAGACTCGAGAGTCGCGTTACTATTGTTTCCGACAGTAGCGCGCGCGTTTGACTTAGTAGCCATGATACTTATTCCTTATTATGTCTCAATAATCCGCGGATTATTTTTTGACGTTTCATTTACAATATGGTTCGCGGAATCTAACGGAACTTGCTCACGGCCCCACGGCAGGCCCCTCCCCCACATGGCCAACGCCCCCACCCCGCCCCCTCCAGATTTACGTGCCGCCCTGGGATAGGTTCAAAAAACCCAATGTTACGCAGTGAAATTCCGCGCTTGCAAAATTAACAGTCACGCACTACGTTCCGGCGCATGAGCCAGACAGCCACAAGACCCGAAAACACCACCCCCGCCGGGGCGATAAACAATCGCCAGGAGATGAAGCCGCTCCCGCTCCGCGTAGCGACGCGCCAGTACGAGCGGCTGTGCCGCGCCAGAGACCGCAGCGGTATCTCCATCCAGGAGCATATCCGCAGGAGCATTGACATTTACCTCGCCTCCATCGAGCGTGAGGCGATCGAGCTGGGGATGATGTCGGCCACCGACCAGTTTCCCGGCATGCAGTCACGCCTGCCCCAGGCCCCGACCCGCGTTGCCAAGAGGTAGACCGATGCCGAAAAGCGCCGTGCGAGTTCAGATGGCGGATAGCGAGGAAGAGCTGGCGTCCATCTCGCCGCTCGACCAGCTAACCATCCCACGCCCTAAGCCGGACGACGACATCCCGACCCCGCCCGACCCGGACGACGACGACCCCAATTACGACGACGACCCGGACCCCGTCCCGGATGACCACGGTAACCCCAACCGCGTCCCCGATGTGCCGGAACGGCCAGCAGCACTAGCCGACGACGTAATCGTCGAGCGTTATCAAAGCCGTATCCACATCGTCGATGCCTGGAAATACCCCGGCAGCCTGGTCAAAAGACCGGATTTTGTCGATCCAGGCTGGGCCAGCTGGGCTGAATACGACGACAAGACCAAACGACCAGCTGGACCGGCTCTACGCGTCCCCACCAGCGGACCCCAGACTGAAAAGATGTGCCGAAAAGGCGACTACGTGGTCCGCCAGCTGGTCACCATTGACCACAGCCAACCCGCAGACGCCCAGGTGGACGTCTGGACTGAGGCCGAGTTCGAGCGCCTGTTCATTCCAGCGAAAATCCAGTAAAAACATGGAATTACCCAAGCATTCCCCCGACATGGACGCTGCCCGCGACCAGCTGCACGCCCGGTACGCGTCCCTTGAAGACACGGTAATGCGCGAAATCGACGTGCTGGCCCGTGCCGGATTCAGCGACAAGCGCTGGTGCGCCATCGCCAAGACCCAGATCGAGCAGGGGTTCATGGCGCTACAGCGCGCAATCCGCGATTATCCCGGCGATAACCCCAACGAATACGGGAAATCGCCTTTCGAGCAGCCGATGCCGGAAGGATTCCGGCCAAATGTCGAACCCCACCCGTTTTCTCACGATCAAAAGCGTGAAATAGAGTGGCAGGATGCCCGCCCCCCAAAAACCGACAAAAATTGACGAAAACACCATTTTTGCGGTCGATTTTGCCACTTTAGCCCGCGAAATTGCCCAGGATATCTTCTCGGTCGACCAAATCGTCGCCTTGCATCGCCTCGACGATGCCGAATGGCTGCAAATCCAGCAGCATCCCAAATTCGTCGCAATGCTGGCCGACATGCAGCGCGAGTGGAACAGCGCCGCTAACACCCGCGAACGAGTACGTGTAAAGGCCCAGACTGGACTGGAAACTCAGCTAGAGGTTTTCATCCGTGACATCAACGATCCGGGTATTCCCCTTTCCCAGCGTGTCGACGCAGGGCGTTTCCTTGCCCGTTTGGGTGAGCTTGATGGCCAGACCCAGTCCAACACTGCCGCCGGTTCTGGCATCACTATCAACATCGTCACGGGCAATCATAACGAGCCACTTTCCATCACCGCCAAGGCGGCGCCGCCCCTGATCCAGCACGAACTCCCAGACCCTAACAGCCCATGAGCGATATCACTTTTATCGCTCCCCCCATTTGCGCCCAGATGATGGACAGCGACGCGTTTGCGCGCTTCATCATGGGGCCAGTGGGCAGCGGCAAGACTACCGCCTGCATATTTGAATTGCTAAAACGCAGCGCCTCACAAGCACCTGGCTTGGACGGCGTCCGCCGCACCCGCTGGGCGATCGTAAGGCAGACCTTACAGCAGCTGCGGATGACCGTGCTGCTGGATATCCTCACCTGGCTACGCCCGATTGCCCACTACAAGGTCTCGGACCAGCTCATCACCATCCGCGTCAACGACATCTACAGCGAGTGGTTTCTTATCCCCCTCGAAGACCCGGAAGACCAGCGCCGCCTGCTTTCCATGCAGCTGACCGGAGCCTGGCTTAGCGAGGCCATAGAAATATCCCCGGACCTGGTCGACGCCATCGCCGGCAGGTGCGGGCGATTTCCCAGCGCCGCACAGGGCGGCGCCAGCTGGTTCGGACTGATTGGCGATACCAACGCTCCGACTGAGGGCAGCGAGTGGCATAAACTGTTCGAGGACGATAAACCCCCGGATTGGCAGGTATTCAAGCAGCCTGGCGGGCTTACCCCAGCCGCTGAAAATCTTGACTACCTGATGCAGACGCCCGACACCCTCAAGCTGCCCCTCGGCCATCCGCAGCGTCTCGCCCAGGGGCGGACCTACTACGAGCGTCTGGCGCGTGGTAAGAACGCCGCCTGGATCAAACGATATGTTCACGCCGAATACGGTGATGACCCGAGTGGCGCGGCGGTCTTTCGGGGTAGCTTCAAACGTTCGTTTCACGTCAAAGCGAACCTCAAGCCGGTGCATGGCTTTCCAATCCTGATCGGCCAGGACTTTGGTCGCTCCCCGTGTTCGATCATTGCCCAACCCGATCATGCCGGTCGCCTCGTAATTCTCGATGAAGTCATCGCCGAAGATATCGGACTGGAGCTACATGTCACAAAATACCTCAAACCCAGGCTCTATTCCGACCGCTATGCAGGGCACAACTTTGCGGCAGTGGGTGACCCATCTGGTGTCGCAAAGGGTAACTTTCTCGAAGAGACCAGCTTTGATGTCCTACAACGTTTGGGTATCCCGGCGTTTCCGGCGTCCACCAACAACATCGATCCCCGCATTCAGGCCGTGGAGACCCTACTTCTTCAACAGCGGGATGGTGGCCCAGCGTTCATTGTGGATGAAGATCGTTGCCCGACGCTTATCCGAGCGCTCTCGTCGGACTACCGCTTTTCCAAAACCCAAGCGGGCATCACCAAGCCGCTGCCCGACAAGACCCATCCCTGGTCTGACGTGGCCGACGCGCTCCAGTACATCTGCCTGGCGCTCAATTCGGGGCTGGTCGGAGCTATCGCCCGCCGCATCAAGCCGAAGCCGATGCGCCCCCCGAACAAGCCGAAAGTCAGCTCGCTTGGATGGACGTAGACGACAGTAGGGCAGCTAGTGTATTACCAAACACCAAAGGGTCACCGCTTTGGCTGGATTGCGACTGGTTTCACCAGATGAACTGACCGCCCAACAGGCGGAGCAGGCGGCTGCCGAAAGAGCCACCGTCGACGCGGCCAATTCCAACGTCAACAATTCCCTCATCGCTTTCATCGATAACGAGTTCAACCGCATGGTCCGCCACAGGGACGGCGCCGGGGGTTGGTCTGACCGGCTGGTTGCCGCTTTGCGGGTGTTCAATGGCCAGTACGATGCCACCAAGCTGGCGGAAATCCGCAGGTTCGGAGGCTCCGAAATCTACGCCAGGCTGATAGCCACCAAATGTCGGGGTGCCACCTCGCTGCTCCGCGACATCTACCTCAACGCGGATAAACCGTGGGGACTGAAGCCGACCCCCGACCCGACGCTGCCCGACGAGATCGCCAGCGAGATCGGGAATTTGGTGCAGCTGGAGACGCAGAATGCCGTGCAGAGCGGTGAGCCGCCGGACCCGGCACAAATCCGCGACCGCGTCCAGAGTCTGATCGGCGGCGCCAAACGCGCCAGCCTGAAGAAGGCCCGTGAGCAGGCAGAGATTGCCTTCAAGAAGCTCGACGACATCCTCGTCGAGGGTGGCATGTACCAGGCGCTCGAAGACGCCCTCATCGACGTCCCGCTGTTCCCGTTCTGCTGCATCAAGGGGCCGGTCGTCCGCATCGAGCCGAGGGTGACCTGGAAGGACGGCCACGCCGTCATCGTCAACAAGCCGGTGATGCGGTGGTACCGGGTCAGCCCGTTCGACATCTGGTGGACGCCAGGGGTAAGCAACATCGCAGATGCCGCTGTCGTCGAGCGCACGCGGGTGACGCGCGCCGACCTCAACCAGCTGATCGGGCTTCCTGGCTACGACCAAAACGCCATCCTCGAAGTGCTCAGATGGTACGGCCAATCAGGCTATGTGGAAACACAAGCCTCTACCGCAGAGACATCCCGCGCCACCATGGAATCCAGGGAAGACCCCCGGATGAACCAGTCCGGCATGATGGACCTGGTCGAGTACCACGGCTACGTGCAGGGCAAGCTGCTGCAAGAGTACGGCATGGACCGGTCCCAGGTGCCGGACGAGCTTCGCGATTACTTCGTCGACGTGTTCAAGATCGGGCGCTACGTGCTCAAGGTGCAGCTCAGCCCATCGCTCAAGAAGCGGCCACCCTACTATGTTACAAGTTTTGAAAAAGTCCCCGGCACCGTGGTCGGCAACGCACTGCCGGATATACTCGACGACACGCAGGATGCCGCGAATGCTGCTCTGCGGTCCCTCATCAACAACATGTCGATCGCCAGCGGACCTCAAGTGGTGGTCAACGACGACCGTGTCGCCGAGAACGAGAATGGCGATGACCTTTACCCCTGGAAACGATGGCACGTCGTCACCGATCCGCTTGGTCCCAACAACGGCCAGATGCCGATCAGCTTCTTTCAACCCAACTCAAATGCTCAGGAGCTGTTGGTTGTTTACGAGAAGTTCACGCAGATCGCGGACGAGCTTAGTGCTATTCCTCGCTACGTTACTGGTTCTGAGCGTACTGGCGGTGCTGGCCGTACTGCTAGCGGACTTGCCATGCTCATGGGTAACGCCGCCAAAATCCTGCAAACCGTGGCTTCAAACATCGACGGCGACATTATCGAGCCTGTGGTCTCCGAGCTGTACGACATGGTCATGCTGACCGACCAGACCGGGCTGCTCCGTGGCGACGAGTCGATCGACGTGCTCGGCGTCAACGTCGCCATGCAGCGTGAAACTCAACGCCAGCGCAGCCTGGAGTTCCTGCAAATCACCGCCAACCCGATCGACATGCAGATCATGGGGCCGCGCGGACGCGCCAATGTGCTGCGCCCGGTGGCGGATGGGATTGGACTCGACGGCGAAACGATTGTACCCCCGGACGAAGAGATCAAGGCTATGGCTCAAGGTGGACCGCCCGGTGGGCCGGGTGGTCCGCCGGGAGGCCCAGGCGGTCAGCCGCCTGGTGGCCCAGGTGGCCCGCCTGGTGCGCCAGGGGCGCCGCAAGGTCCGCAAACCAACGTGGTCGGCAAGACGCCGGGTGCCGGCCCCGGCATGCCAAATCCGGCACAAGGACCAGCCTAAAGGAGAGAACCTATGGCCAAGTCGAAGAGTGGCGGTTCCAAAAGCGGACTCGCAAGCAAAATGAAAATCCAGGCTGGACCGTCTGGCAAGATGCACAAGTTTACCGGGGTGAAGCCGCAGAAGCCCGGTGTCTCGCATAACACCAACACGGGTGGCGGATACGCCAAAAAGTAATGGCGAAGGTATCGAGGACAGTCTCCAGGACCAGCGGCCAGGGTGTCTCCCGCGCCAGCTACCAGAAGGGCTACTCGCTCGGCAACCGGGGGACAGCCTCCCCCGGTGGCCGTGACGTGCCGCACATCAAGGGCGAGCCGCTGGCGTCGCTGAAGTCTGGCCGCAGCTACGACAAGGGCGGCAAGGGTGAGATCGACAAGGCTGGCGGGATGAACATCTCCTACGGCGACACGATCTTCCCGACCGATCTCAAGGACGTCAAATCAGTCGCCGAGCGCAAGACGCCGAAATCCGACGGGTTCCTGAAGCTCGGCAAGAAGCACAGCTACAAGGACGACAAGAACAATTCGGGCTTCCTGAAGGGCAAGAAGTGAAGCCAAAGGCGACCAAGCTGCCGTCGAGGAAGGTGATGCTCGACTTGAGCAAATCACAGCAGCGGATTACCGACTACGCCAAGGCGTCGCCATCGACGGCGACAGACCAGTATTCAACCATCGTGCAGACGCTGAAGAAGAAAAAAGATGCCTGATCCAACACGCCTGGTGGAAGTGGCGATGCAGCTGCGCGGCGAGGCCAACGGCCCGTGGAACGAGTTCGTGCTGGCGATGCGCGAGTACGCGGCGCAGGCTGCGATGGAAGTGCTCAAGCACCCGCCGGAAACCATCGTGCGCGGCCAGGGCAGCGCCATCGGGCTGGGTGAACTTGCAGGGGTGCTGGCCAACGCGCCGGCGCTGTACGACAAAATAAGGGAACGGAAGAACCATGGCGGACGACACCAACCGGGAACTGACACCCGAGGAGAAGTACAAACCTAAGCTGCCGGCGCAGATTCAGGGCCAGGTCGATGCCGTCAACGAGGCGATCGCGCAGGCGCAGCAGCCTGAAGAAGACCAGGAAGAATACGAAGACGACGGTCAGGAAGAGCAGGACCAGGGAACCGCTGCCCCAGGTCAGGCAGCTCCTCAACCGGCTCCTCTGCCGGTTGAGGAGTCCTGGGAGCAGCGCGCTCGCTCGGCACATGGCCGGCTGGAGCAGACGCTGCAAACCAACCAGCAGCTGGCGCGGCAGATACAGGACCTCCAGCGTGAGATGAACCTGATGAAGGTTCGCGGCGCCGAGACGCCGATGCCGCCGGTGCCGAAAGCGCCGCAGAAGCTGATCAAGCCGGAAGAGCTGACCGACTATGGCGAGGAGTTCTTCGACGTTGTTGGGCGCCGCGCCAAGGAGGAAATCCTGCCCGTCGTCGAGACGTTCGACGAGCGACTCAAGCGGCTGGAAACTGGCCAGCAGGCGGTCGGCCAGGTCGTCGAGCAATCACAGAAACGCGGCTTGTACGATACACTTTACGATGAGGTGCCTGAGTGGAAGGAGCTTAACCACCACCCTGCATTCATCAATTGGCTAGCAAATCCAGACCCTTACAGTGGCCGGCAGCGGCAGGAGATGCTCAGTGAGGCATTCTCTAGACACGACGCCTCGCGTGTCGTAAATTTCTTCCGGGGATTTTTGACTGAGGCTACCGGCTCCCCGCCGAATAATTCTGGACCACAGGGTCAATCAGCGCCCCCTCTTCCCAATGGGAACGGCAGCGGGAAGCCCACTCTGGAACAATTCGCGGCACCCGGTAGAGCCAGGTCGGCGCCGCAGCAATTGCCGCCCGATAAGCCCATGTACACTCACGCCTGGATTGCCAAGTTCATGGCAGACAAGCGCACGGGCAAGTTTCGAGGCAGAGAACCTGAAGCGGACGCGATCGAGCGCGACATTTTCCAAGCTCAGCATGAAGGGCGCATCCAGTAACCGCTAATTTTAGCGAGGAGCGCTATGGCTTACCAAACAACTGGCGGGTTTCCGGTCGCGGATGCCGCCACAACGCCGCCGATTTACCCCGTAGGATCAGCTACGCCCGTACCGGCCTATTCCGGTACTTTTATCCCCGTCCTGTGGTCGACCAAACTGATCGAGAAGTTCTATGCCAGCACCGTGCTGGCAGCGATCAGCAACACCGACTACGAGGGCGAGATCAAGAACAAGGGTGACACCGTCGTCATCCGCACCAAGCCTTCCATCACCATCAAGGATTACAGGGCCGACGGTCTGCTGGAGATCGAGCGCCCATCCTCGAACATCGTCGAGCTGAAGATCGAGTACGGCAAATACTTCAACCTCATTCTCGACGACGTCTACGAGGTGCAGTCTGACCTGAACATGATGAATATGTGGTCGGATGACGCCGCCCAACAGTTCAAACTGGTTGTTGACCGTGAAATTCTTGCGTCGCTGCTCGGCCAGGCCCATCCTGCCAACCGTGGCGTGGCTGCCGGCATCATCTCCCAGAACATCAATCTGGGCGTAACCGGCGCCCCGATCCAGATCGTCGCGAGAAACCCTGCCGCCGTTGCTGGCAAGGTGGAAATCGTCGACCTCCTGGTCCGGCTTGGTCAGGTGCTCGACGAGCAGAACATCCCTGAGAACGGGCGCTGGATCGTCGTGCCAGCGTGGATTAGCTCGCAGATCAAAATGTCTGAACTCCGGGACGCCTCCCTGACCGGAGATGGCACGTCGATTCTGCGTAACGGCAGGTTGGGCATGATCGACCGTTTCACGATCTATGTGTCCAACCTGCTGCCTTCTGGCACCGCTGCCGGCCTGGCTGCTGGCGAGTGGGTTATCTATGCTGGCACCCAGCATGGCCTGACCTTCGCGTCGCAGATCAACAACGTCGAGACACTGCGCTCCGAGATGACCTTCGGCCAGCTGCTTCGCGGCCTCCAGGTCTACGGCTACAAGGTGCTCGACGGCACGGCTTTGGCGCAGGCGATCGTAACACCGGGGTGAGCCAATGGCTGCCCTGGCGAGTATCGGACAGTACGTGGAGGAGGCACGTCGTCTCCTCCAGGACGAGATAGTCCCGTACCGTTACCCGACCGACGATCTGGTCGATGCGCTGAATATCGGCATACTGGAGGCCAGGCGGCTCAGAGCTGACCTGTTCCTTCCGTTGTTTGATATCCCG